>Ga0256405_10008732_pt1 | contig 14309 bp, 8 predicted proteins | sample RumenRJG_02DNA_FD_189096 | JGI IMG/M metagenome (GOLD analysis project Ga0256405, IMG submission 189096) | Bovine rumen microbial communities from Lethbridge, Alberta, Canada - RJG_02 | ecosystem: Host-associated > Mammals > Digestive system > Stomach > Rumen | place: Canada: Alberta | collected...
CGCAATCCCCGTGTTATAGAACGAATCATTCGGCAGCTGTACAATGGCATCCAGCCAGTCATTTTCAATGAGATAACGGCGGATTTCGGACTGACCAGAGCCAGCGTCACCCGTGAACAGCGACGAACCGTTCTGGATGATAGCCATGCGCCCGGTGTCTTTCAGTTTGGCTACACCATTCAGCATAAAGAGCATCTGACCATCCGATTTTGATGGCAGCCCTGGGGCGAATCGTCCATTAGCGCCCTTCTTATGCTCTGCGGTGACTTCTTTTTCCTCGCGCTTCCAAGGAATGCCAAAAGGCGGATTTGAAATGATATAGTCGAACTCATAGCCCGTGAATTTATCATCGGAGAGGGTATCCCCGAACTGCATATTATCAGGATCGCCGCCACGAATCAGCATATCGGCTTTGGCAATACCGAAGGTGAAGGGATTGAACTCCTGTCCAAATACATTGATATCAGCATCAGCATCCAAAGCCTTCAGACGTTCTTCCATGCAGGTAAGCATCTGGCTGGTGCCCATGGTCATATCATAGACGGTCTTGGAGATACCATCCTCTTCAAAGGCATTCTTATCGCCAGCCACCAGCAGGTCACACATCAGATAGATGATGTCGCGGCTGGTGAAATGCGCTCCAGCTTCTTCATTGTAGGACTCAGAGAAGCGCTGAACGAGATTCTCGAATATATAGCCCATATCGACGGCAGCCACATTTTCGGGGGAGAAATCGGCTTTGTCGGAATTGAAGTCCGAGATGACCTGGTAAAGCAGACCGCCTTCCACCATGCGATTAATCTGCGCCGGAAAATCCATGCGGACAAGGATATCCTGCACATTGTCCGAAAAGCCGTTCAGATAGGCTTTGAAATTGTCTTCGATATTTTCTGGGTCAGCAACCAGTGTCTTAAACGTGAACTTGCTGGTATTATAAAACTGATAACCAGAAGCTTTCTTCAAAAAGCCATCCTTGACAGCCAGCTCCTTGACTTTTGCATAAGTTTCCAGAACCTTCTCCTGCGTCGGCAGCAGGCAGTCATGAAAACGCTTGATGACCGCCATCGGCAAAACTACTAAGCCATATTCATGCGGTTTGAAGGCTCCTACGAGGTCATCCGCTACCGACCATACCAGTGCTGCTTTTTCCTGGATATTCTTACCAACCTGCGAAATCATCTCATTGCTATTTTCTTCCATATATATTTTATCCCTCCGCGGTTTATTTCGTTCGCTTATCTATGACTTTATAATACACGATATTTCTCCTCACGTAAATTTCATCTCAAAAGGCGGTCCGCTGACTCTCGCGAATCAGCGGACCGCCTTTGCATTACGTACATTCCCCCTTAGTCCAAGTAGTACGACAGGGCATACCCTAATTTACCGTTATAGTCAACATAATAAAAGCCATTTTCTGCGGGCTTTACCAGGCGTACCAGTTCCCCCCGCGGGATACGTGCGGCAGTCTCAGCCTCCGTCGACGGTTCCGTGCGCAGACTAATCCACTCGTTGCAATTGACGACACGGTACATCGTCCACTTCGCAGTCAGATAGTTATAGAGTACATACCCGCGCTTTCCTTGATACTGCACATGGGCAAATACCATATCCCGATAGCAGGGATCATTATCATCGATAATATCCACCCTAGTCCCCAGCGGGATTCTTGCTAAAACCGGTGCCTCTGTCGATGCATAAGACCGGAGACTGACCCAGCTCTCACAGTTGGTCACATACAAGCCGCCCTCCGTATTGATTCCTTGCATCGCAGCATTACCTGCCTGCGGAAACAACCAAAAACCGGCTAACCACATCGCTGCTAATATTACCTTTTTCACCATTCTTTCCTCCCTATACTGCCAGTTAATTCCCCCTAAAAGTTCTCCATAAATCTGCAAATCCCTGCAAAAAAGCCCCTGGAAAAAGGAGACAAATCCTTTTTCCAGGGGCTTCTAGTTTCAAGCGATATAATACGTATTCTTACAGAATCTTAGCGAGATATGCTTTGATTTCGTCGCCATCTTCCATCTTCATGACGTCAGCCAGGATTTCCTTCGCCTTGATGGAGCTGATGTTGCGAATCTTCTCTTTGACGCGCGGGATGGACGGAGCGCTCATGGAGAGCTCGCTGATGCCCATAGCCATCAGGAGAACTGCGGCATTCGGGTCACTAGCCATCTCACCGCACATACCAGCCCAGATGCCGTTCTCACGAGCGCTCGTAATCGTGCGCTGAATGAGCTGCAGAACAGCCGGGTTGAAGTGGTTGTAGAGGTAAGAGATGCTTGCATTACCACGGTCGCAAGCCAGCGTGTACTGAACGAGGTCGTTCGTACCGATGGAGAAGAAGTCAACGTACTTAGCGAGTACCGGCGTCATAACAGCAGCTGCCGGCGTCTCGACCATGATACCAACCTGAACGTCATCAGCAAAAGCCTTGCCCTCATGGGTAAGTTCCACTTTAGCCTCTTCGATGAGCTCTTTAACTTTCTTGAACTCAGCGACATTGATAATCATCGGAACCATGATGCCGACTTTACCGAATTTACCAGCGCGCAGGATAGCCTTGAGCTGCGGCATGAAGAGGTCGCGGCGCTGCAGGCTGATGCGGACCGCACGGTAACCGAGGAACGGGTTTTCCTCTTCCGGAATGTTGAGGTACGGCAGCGGTTTGTCACCACCGATATCCATCGTACGGATAACGCAGAGGTTTCCACCGCATTTCTCAACAGCTTCCTTGTAAGCCTTGAACTGGTCTTCCTCGTTCGGGATGTCCTGACGGCCCATGAATACGAACTCCGAACGGAACAGGCCAACGCCCTCTGCACCATAGGTCAGTGCGTTGTCAACGTCCATGTGCGTACCAATGTTAGCCATGAGGTCAACTTTTACGCCATCAGTCGTAACCGCCGGCAGATCCTTGAGCTGAGCATAGTGAGCAGCCATCTCCTGCTGCTTCTTGATCTTCTCATTGTACTCAGCCATCTCGGCCTCACTCGGATTGATGACAATCTGGCCTACTTCGCCATCGATGACAACATGGTCGCCATCGGCAATCTTGTCGATGCGGTCTTCTTTGTTGAGGCCGACAATCGTCGGGATAGCACGAGCCTTAGCGATGATAACAGCATGTGCCGTCGTGCTGCCCGAGCCCAAAAGAACACCGGCAATCTTATCCGTCGGCATGCCAGCGATAACGGACGGCTCGATTTCACGGCCGCAGAGAATTACCTTCTCATCGCCGATTTCTGGCTCTTTAACGCCGAGGATGTATTTTGCTACGCGCTTACCGACATCGCGCAGGTCAACAGCACGAGCAGCAAAATACTCATCGTCCATAGCCTCAAACATCTGAGCCTGTTCCTCAGCAGCCTTGAGAACTGCATGCGGTGCGCTCGGATTCTCATCGAGTTTCTCCTCGATTTTCTGCGCCATCATCGGGTCCTGAACCATCATGCGATGTGCTTCCATGATAGCAGCCTGCTCAACCATCTCCTGTTTCTGCAGACGCTCAATGCTCTCGCGCAAAACCTCAGCAACAGCCGTCAGGGCTGCCGTAGCTTTTTCCTGCTCCGTCTCTTTGCTCTCCGGCTGGTAGTTCACGAGATAGCCGTCCAGATTCTGTCCAGCCAACATGATTTTACCAACTGCAATACCAGAAATTACGCCTTTACCGCGAATCGTCTCTGCCATTTTCTTTATTCCCCCTGAAAAAAAACTCTCTATCCACCCATGTGCCAATGATAAATGAAAGCCTTTTCTTTTACTATCGAAATATTACTAAAACTGCACGAAAAGCCTCCCCCCAGGAGTCCTCCCGGGAGAAGGCTATTCTATTGTGCAACATTGCTCAGCGCCGTGAATTATTCCTCACCGAACTTGGAAGCAACGAGATCTTTCAGAGCCTTAACTGCCTCAGCCTCATCCGGACCATCAGCAACGATCGTCATCTCCGTGCCTTTGACAAGGCCCATGCTCATGATCATGAGGATGCTCTTAGCATCAACCGTCTTGCCTTTAGCCTGGATCTGAACTTTGGATTTGAATTTCGTAGCCGTCTGAACGAAAATGGATGCCGGACGAGCATGAATACCAGTTTTGTTCTCGATCGTGATAGTTTCCTGAGTCATTATTATACCTCTCCCATCTAAAATGTAAAAAACTCTCTTTTTCCTGCCCCTGCAGGAGGTCAGCACGTTTTGACTAACTGCCATAATAATATGCAAGATGCGTGCCAACTTTTGCAGATTGGAAAAAATTTCTATATCTTTTCTCTGAACCCTTGTAAAATAAGGGTTCAGCAAAAGCCTAAAATTATATATCCATTTTCTCAAATAAATGGCGTTAATTGTTTTGGTAAAAAATACCAAAACAATTCAATATGTTGGTAAATTTTACTACCCATCGGTAAAATTTACCAACTTTATTCCACCAAACCGTATTTTCGTGCTTTTGCCGCCACTGTCTTATGCGTAATCTTCAGCATTTTAGCCGCTGCATTGAAACTTCCACACTGGTTCAGGGCATTGGCGATGATTTGCTTTTCATATTCTTCCCAGGGCAGCACAGCGGTATCCGCCGTGAAATGCTGCACTTCCCGTACAGCCATCTCGCCTTTTATATACGAAGGAAGCGATGCAACGATAATCCGATCGCTGTCCATCAGCGTTATCACCCGTTCAATGACATTTTCCAGTTCGCGGACATTCCCCGGCCATTTGTAAGCCATCAAAACTTCCATCGCTTCCGGCGAAATCCCACGAACCCGCTTGCCACTTTCCACGCTGACCTTTTCAATGAAATGCTCCACCAAAAGCGGGATATCATCGACGCGGTCGCGAAGCGGCGGCAGGCTGATAGGAATGACATTGAGACGATAGTATAGGTCATCGCGAAACGTGCCGTCTTTTACCATCTGTTCCAAATTGCGGTTGGTGGCCGCAATAATGCGCACATCAACATGTACGGTCTCTTCGCCGCCGATGCGGTCAAATTCCTTCTGCTGCAGAACACGCAGCAATTTCACCTGCATGTTCTTATCCATCTCGCCGATTTCATCGAGGAAAATGGTTCCCTTATCCGCCAGCTCGAATTTGCCCAGCTTGCGGCGAACCGCTCCGGTGAATGCCCCCTTCTCGTGTCCGAAGAGTTCTGACTCCAGCAGCGTTCCCGGAATCGCCCCGCAATTCACACGGATGAATGGCCCCCGTCGACGTTCACTGGCATAGTGAATCCCCTCGGCAATCACTTCTTTACCCGTACCGCTCTCACCGCGGATCAGTACCGTAGCCGATGACCCCGCGGCCTTAGAAGCCAGTGCCAGTACGTCGACAACCTTGCCGCTTTTGCCGATATAATTCTTGAATGCCTGCGCCGTCTTCTTGGTGCGCAAAAGTTCCTGTTCCAAATATTCGGCCCGGGCCGATACCTGCGACAGCCGGGCCATGAGATTCTGCAGTTCCGTGATATCCTTGATAACCGACACGACACCGGCAATCTCGCCATCGACGAAGATCGGATTGACGTTAGCCACGACGGTAGTGCCGTCTTTCTTATGGCTGATGCTGCCAATGCGCGCCACGCCCGATCGCAATACCCCACAGCGATTGCCGTCCGGAGCTGTCTGAAAGACATTCTGCCCCACGACCATCTCTGGCGTTTTGTGAACAATTCGCAGATAGGAAGGATTTACATAGGTGATTTCTCCCGTCCGGTCAACGACACAGATGCCATCCTGCACCGCCTCGAGAATCATCTGCAGGCGTTCCTGCATCAAGGCATTCTCATGCAACAGCAAATCCATCTCGTGAATCTCCCCTGGAGAATTCATTTCGAAATCACTTTCCAGGAAGCGGACCATCTGGTAGACAGCCTGCCGCCCTTCATCGCCTTCTGCTGCCACAAACAACGAATCACCGCAGCTGATTTTGAGGGCCACCAATTTCATCAAGCTGTGCATCTCAAACCGCTCGCTTCGCTCACTGCGGAGATATAGCGGCGTACCGTATTTCTTTCCGAGTTCTTTTGCTCGTTGGACAATCATCGCCGCAATGCGGGCATGGATGCCGCTGTCGTGATGAATTACAGCCTCTTGCTCAAACATCATAGTGAATCGTTCCTTTCTGTTCCTTCTATTATACTATAAAACTTCGTCAAAATCTGCCACAAACGCGAAAAAATACTCTATCCCCATCAGCTTTTTCCTTACGATTCCCAGTCTTAATTTTCTATTGTTTCCACGTACCTCAGCATGTTATAATAGTAGGGAAAATCTGCAAACGGCAGCAGGATTTTCCCCCACTATGTCGAATCTAGAAACTTAGTGGTATTATGCCCAAACACAGGAAGAGGTGAGCAACATGACATTTATCCTGGTAACGGGCTCCATTATGGCCGTCAGCATTTTCCTCATTTACCATCTCTGCCGGTTTATCGGCATTGAGATGAAATGGATTTCGCTAGTGCTTTGCGCCATCATGGCCTTCCTGGTAAATGCCGTGGCCATCTCCATGAGTCCCTTCCTTGACCCATCCCATTATATGCGGCTGGGAATACTCGTAATCGTAGCAGCCGCCAGTGTCACTTTCGTCAACGAGAAGCTGCTGCGCCGTGGAGCAAAAGAGACCGACCTCACGGTCGAGTGTCCGAACGCCATCCCAGAGCCCATCAAGGAAGAACCCGTGCCGGTCGCTGAGGTTCTCAGTACCGAGACAATTGCCGAAGCCAAAGAAGAGGCTCCGGCAGCAGAATCCGCCGTAATCACCAACGAAGCTGAGTCTCCCGCTGCAGCTGCCGTCGCGCCTGCTAAGGAAGCACCAGCACCAGCGCCCGCAGAAGAAACAGCTGTCGAGGAAGACGCTGCTGCCCGGGCTGCCAAAGCCCGAGCCGAGGCAAAAGAAAAAGCTCTGGCTCATGCCAAGGCATTGCAAGCCGAAAAAGACGAGGCACGCCAAAAGGCCGCTGCCGAACTCAAAGCTCAGCAAGAAGCCAAAGCCAAACAGCAGGTATACCAGCAGGAAGTCGCTGCCCTGGACACCTTGGACAGCCTCCTCGATTATGCCTACGACAAGGCCCCAAAGCTGCCGGACGCTGCCATCTGTGCCTACCGACAGGCAATCAAGAGCTATCCCGAGGACAGTTACACTCCGTTCCTCATCATCGAGCTCGTCAATCTTTATAAGGAACAGGCCCACTATCAAGAAGCCATCAAAGCTTACCAAAAAGCCCTGTCCCTTCCAATCATTGCATCGAACGATGACATGAAGCAGGAATTCATCAAGAACACCCGCTATCTGACCATCGTCCAGGATATATTATCCAAACATCACGCGCTCTCAACTCCGTTCCCGGATATCCCGGCGAACATCCTGCAGGAAATCGAAGCTGAATTCCAGCAGCCAACAGAATAGAGCAGCTAATACAATGGAGGAATATTCATGAAGAAAAGCGTAGAAATCCTTGGCCTTCCAGTCATCAGCATCACCGAAGGCCGTGAGCTGGGCATGAGCAAAACCCTGCTTATCGATGCCAAAAATGGTACTGTCGCAGCCGTAACCATCGAAGATGAAGATTGGTACCGCGGGGTTAAATTGATTCCGTATGAATCCGTCATTGCCATCGGTGATGATGCCGTAACCGTTACCAACAGCGAAAACATCCTGAGCCTCTCCGATGCCGGCGATTATGAAGCACTGCTCGATGAAAACATTCGCGTCATCGGCACCAAGGCCATCACCAAATCCGGTACCATTCAGGGCAACATTTCCGAGCTTTTCATCGGGGACGACGGCAAAATCGAAAAATGTGAAATCACTGCACCGGACGGAACGACTACGGAAGTTACCTGCGACCAGATTTCTATCTTTGGTAAACAGGTAACCGTCATCGATCCGAACGGTGAAAAAAAAAATAAGCCAGTAACGCCGAAGGCTCCGGAAGCAGCAGAAGCACCAAAAGCTGCACCGGCCCCCAAGGCACCGGAAGCTCCCAAGGCTGAGGCACCAGCACCGAAAGCTGAGCCGGAAAAAGCTCCAGAAGCTCCCAAAGCTGCTCCAGCAGTAAAAGAAGAGCCCAAAAAAGAGGCTCCGAAAGCAGCCCCGGCTGCACCAGCTGCTCCAGCACCAAAAGCTGAGCCGAAAAAAGAAGCGCCGAAGGCAGCCCCGGCTGCACCAGCTGCTCCGGCTGCCGATACAGCAAAACAGGCTGCTGCCGACAAAGCAACGGAAGAGCGTCATCGCCGCTTCCTGCTCGGCAAAAAAGCCACCCGTGACATCAAAATGGACAATGGCATTGTAATCGTACAGGCTGGCCAGGACATCACCGAAGAAGTCCTCCAGAAAGCCAAGCTCGCCAACAAATTCATCGAGCTGTCCATGAACGTTCGCTAAAAAAGACAATAAAAACGCTGACTCTGTTGAGCCAGCGTTTTTTATTGTCTTTTTACCGCTACTTCTTAATTATTTTTATTTCCAAGGACAATTTTCCCAAAAATCCCCAGCGTTATCAGGAATACCACCAGGCCCAGCCATTCAGCTGTATCGGCGAAATCCTTCCCCACGAGGGCCAGCGGGCTGTCGCTGCCGCCGCTCGATACCGAGACGACGATGATGCCTGCCAGCAGCACGCCGATGATGGACTCACCGACAATCAAGCCGGAAGCAAAGAGGGTACCACGGCGCATACCATTCTTTCTGCCGGCTTCTCCTTTTTCCTGCTGGAGTTTCTTGTTGAGGAAATAGCCCATGACGGCACCGATAACCAGCGGCGTCTGGACAGACGGCGGCAGATAGATACCCATGCCAACGGCCAAGGGCGGCAGGCAAAGATGTCTGGTACGGCGTTTGAGCACCAAATCGATGAGCACGAGAACGACGCCCAGCCCCATGCCGAGATAGATATATTCCCAAGCCAGCTGGCTGGAGAAAATCCCCTGGGCAATCGTCGTCATCAGTGCGGCCTGCGGAGCTGCCAGCGCCTGGCCGGGGTCCATGTCCGGACGCGGTAAAGCCCCCGGGAAACCGTAAGCCTCATAGAGAAGGTTCAGGACTGGTGCGATGACGAGGGCACCGACCACGCAGCCTAAAAGCAGAGCAACCTGCTGACGCCACGGAGTAGCCCCGACGAGATAGCCCGTCTTGAGGTCCTGCATATTATCATTGGAAATGCAGGCAATCGCCATGATAATCGACGTGGTGAAAATAGCCGTTGCCGTGGCGAATTTCTCACCGCCCGGCAGGCTGAAAATGCCAAAGCTGGAGCAAAGGGCATACATGACAAGAGATGCCACGATAATGCCCAGAATGCCAATCCCCGAAATCGGGCTGGAAGATGTGCCGACCAGGCCGGCCATATAAGCGCAGGCGGCAGCCACAAAGAATCCCATGAGCACAGCCACGCCAACACCCACCACGACGACAGTGAGATTCTGTGCCATCGTCAGCCCCGCTGGGCTGACAAATGCATAAAAGATCCCCAGCAGGCCAACAACCGTCACCGCAAAAACCAGGCCAATGCTCTTGATGGACATGTCAATATCCATGCGGTGCTTTCCCTGTTCAGCCGCTGGCATATTGAGTGCCGCAATGGACTCTTTGACACCATCGATAACCGGTTTTGCCAGCGTCAATAACGTCCAAACAGCCGCAACGCCCATAGCGCCAGCACCAATCAAGCGGACGCGCTCCTGATAGACAGCGCCGGCAAACTTCTGCAGCGTCATGCCATCCGGCACAGCGCCCGTAATCGTATAGAACGGCACAAAGCCCGCCCAGGCAAGCAAAATGCCGACGAGCATGGCCAGACCAGAGGCAATACCAATAAGATAGCCAGCACCAACAAGAGCCGTGGAATAACCAATGGGGAACTGCGTCATTCCCTTCCCCACATGGAACCAGAGGGAAAGCCCTCCCGAAAGGACCTGGAAACCATTGGAAAACAGCGCCACGATACCAGCGACAATACCGCCGGACATGATTTCTTTCAAGCCACTGCCCTGTTTGGAATCCTTAGCCGAATTGCTGCCAACCTTCAGGATTTCAGCGGCAGCCACCCCCTCCGGATAGGCCAAATCACTATGCACCACCATCGCCCGGCGAAGCGGAATCGTGAACAGTACCCCCAGGCACCCGCCGCAGGCCGATACCAACAGCGTCTGCCAGAACTGGAAGCCCTGCCAATAACCAATCATCAGCATACCCGGGATGATAAAGATGATAGCCGAAAGAGTACCAGCCGCCGAAGCCTGCGTCTGTACCATATTATTCTCCAGGATATTCGAATCTTTTGCCATCTTGAGGACGGCCATCGAAATAACCGCCGCCGGGATAGCCGACGAAAACGTCAAACCGACCTTCAAGCCGAGGTATACATTTGATGCCGTAAAAATAACCGTCAAAATAGCACCAAGCAGCATACCACGGACCGTAAGTTCAGGCAGACGCAACTCATGCTGCATAAACTCATTGTCTTCTTGTTTCATATAGAATGCTCCTTCTACAACGTATAGTTCCTCTGTATGTACATCTGTAAAGTACATCAGTATTGAACATTATAGCACATAATTCCTTATTGTTAAAGGTTGATTATATGTATACATGTAACGGCATTCACAAAAAAAGCTGCCAGGAACAGCTTTTCCTCTGTTCCCGGCAGCTTTTTCTTGAATCAGTTCTCTCATCAGTTAACCATCATGACAGCCTGATTCTCTCCCAACCGGAAGGAAATCTCACCGTTCTTGACAGTTGCTTTGATGCCCGTAAGCTGGTCTTTCAACACAGTACCATCCGCAGCGGCAACCTTCAAGGTAACCTGCTGGGCTTTGCCATTGTTAAGTGCTACCACGCCGACTTTGCCCGAACCATCGACAGCCTTGCGCTGGTAAGCATAGATATTATCCTTAGCCATCAAGGTATCGAGGTCACCCAGCGCAAAGACATTTTTGTTCTTATTGCGCGCGGTAATTGCCTTCTTGTAGAAATTCTGCAGATCCTTATCCTCTTTGCCCCAAGGGAACGTGCGGCGGCAGTCCGGGTCCTTGGAACCGAACTGGCCGGCTTCATCGCCATAATAAACCGTCGGCATGCCGGGATAGCCCATCTCAAAAGCCACGGCCATCTTGAGGCGGCTCTTGCCGAGTTTATAGTCAAAGTCAGACTTCTGCGCCTGCGTCACGCCATCTTTGCCACCACCATAGGTGTAGATAGCCCGCGCTGTATCATGCGAATCTACGATATTCATAAGATTATAAAGCGCTTCTTGCGGATAATTCTGGCGCAGCTGCATGAGCACATCATCCGTATCCTGAGCCTTGCCCCCCATGACAAAGTGCATCAGCGTATCGGAAAGCTTGTAGTTCATGACCGAATCCATGGAATCGCCCATAAAGAACTGCGAACCATCCTGCCAAATCTCACCTAAAAGCAGCGGAGTATCGCCATTCTGCGTCTTAACAGCCTTTACGGCCTCACGCGTCTTGGCCCAGAATCCCGGCGGCACCTCCTTGGCGACATCAAGCCGCCAGCCCGAAAGGCCATAATCAAACCATTTCAGGATTACGCCTTTATCGCCATTGCGGCCATAGAGCAGATAATCCCCGAGGTCCGTATGATCTGGCGTCGTCTTGTCATAGCCCGGATAGTCTTTGTCGCGGAACGGTGCCAGGCTCGAGAAACTCTGCCAATCGTGATATGCGTATTTGTCTCCCATCTCATCATGGGCTTTGGTATTCTTGATGTCGAACCAATTCTCCCAATGATACGGGCTAAAGACCTGACCTTCGGCCTCGAGTTGTTTTTTGGCCTCAGCCTTAGCGGCATCCAAGGACAGCCCCTTGCTGTTCTGCAGGTCATAGATGCGGCTCCAATATTCATAGGCACCCACCGTCTTGTACTTACTATAACGGTCGAAATAGATGGAATCATCCCCGACATGGTTGTAAACGCCATCCATAATGAGGTGCATGCCGCGTTTCTTCATTTCATCGGCCAGCTTCTGCAAATCACTGAAATTGCCTAGGAATGGATCCACGGCATCGTAATCGCGCGCGTCATAGCGATGATTGGAGGAAGCCGCATAAATCGGGTTGACATAAATAGCCGTTATCCCCAAACCCTTTAGGTAGTCGAGCTTCTTAGTAATACCGGCCAAATCGCCGCCATAGAAGTCATTGCAATCCCATTTATCGCCATCCAAGGCCCCAGCGCCAGCATTAGCCGGCGGCGTATTCCAGCTGCGATGCTGAACCGGCTGCGTGCCGCGCGCCGTATCGCGGGCATTGTCGTTAGACGGGTCGCCATTAAAGAAACGGTCGGGGAAAATCTGGTAGCAGACGGCTTCCTTGGCCCAGTCCGGCGTCTCATAGCCCTTCTTGTATGCCGTCACCTGGAAGTATTTCGTCCCGGCAAGTTTCAGCTCACCCGTGCCGCCCGTCTTGGTATCGTCGCCATACTCTTTCGTGTCATTGAGAACGAATTTGTAGCCATAGATGCCGTAATCTTTCGGCGTGAAACTGCCCTGCCAGATATCCTGGCCATCCTTTGTGCCGATTTTCTTCATCGGGTAATAGGCAGTGACACCGGAGTCATAATCCGGATTGTACTCGTCACCGCCTTTGGCCGTCATAGCGGCCTTGGTGACCATGATTTTGGCCGACTCCACATCACCGGCTCCCGTACGGATTTTGAGCGTTATAGGCGTGCCTTCTTCCACAGCTCCCCAAGGACTGCGCTCGTCCTTGTTCCAGCTGTCATGGACGACTTTATCGGCGCGGATACTGCCATCATCGGCAATAATGCGCTTCTTGGCCGCATCATAATAGAAGGTAACATTTGTCGTCTTGGCAATATGGACAGCCTGCGTAATCGGGGCTTGCCCCGCCTGCGTGACCTTGACCGTATAATTGCCAGCCGCCACTTTGGCCTCCGTCTGGTAAAGCCCCGACAGCATCAAATCATACATCGTGCCATCAGCCACACCGGCAATTCCCGAAAGCTTCGGCAATTCGCTAGCGTTTAACATCTTGTAATTATGACTGTCGGCAATGCGATGGGTCTTGTCGTTATAATAGAACGTAACCGTCTCCGGTTTGTCGAGCGTCAACGAAACATTCGCACCATCGGCTATGCCGTTTAGGCCATAGTTTTCGGCCCAGCTGCCATTGATGGCAATCTTATAGTTATAAGTACCCGCTGGCATATTCTTAATCGTGAACGTGTAGAAACCATGGTCGCCAGCCGTCATCTTGGTCGCCATATCCGACGGTGCCCATTTGGCCGCTGCGCCGCCTAAGGTCTGTAAATCACCGCAAAGCACGATTTCGCGCTGGTTCGCAAACTTGGCCTGCTCAGCCGCCTTGCCTTCATAATCGTAGGAAATCGCATGCGTCTTTTCGTCATAGCTAAAAGTTACTTCGTGGTCAGCAGCCAGACGCAAAGCGATATTGCCGCCATTAGGCTGGCCGTCCTTGCCGTAGTTCACATCCCAGGAACCGCCCTGCGCGACCTTGAAATCGTAATTGCCAGCTTTGAGCTTGCCCGTGAAAACGCGATGGCCCTTGCCGTCAGCTTTCATAATCGTCTTGGCGTCAGACGGGTCCCAGTCCTTGGCCGCCCCCAAAGCACTCTGCAGGGAACCGACGAGTACAACATCCTGCGCACCAACGGCACCGGCAGGCGCTGCCACGGCGGCTTTGGGTGTCTCAACCTGAGCTGCTGCTCCCTGCCCTTCATAGCTCACCTTTGTCTCGTGAGTCACGCTGTCATACGTGAACGTAACTTCGGTATCCTTGGTGAGCTTCAGCTTCATATTGGCACCATCAGAAGCCCCATCGGCGCCGTAATTCTCACTCCAACTGCCGCCGATGGCAATCTTGTATTCATAATTGCCTTTGGGCAGTTTGCCCTTATATTCGTAAAGCCCCTTGCCGATTGGCGTCATCTTCGTCTTGCCATCAGCAGGTGCCCAATCCGTACCAGCACCGAACTTCGTCTGTACCGTACCGACGAGCACGACATCCGTCGGTCCTACTGCAGCGGCCGCTTCCGCCACGGAAATCGAAAAGGCCGTCGGCATCATATCCGCCGGAGCCACAAAGGGAGCGGCCATAAGGCTAAGGGTAAGCGACACGCCGACTGCCCTGCCTAAGAGTTGCTTGCGATTCATATTGACATAGCTCCTTTCATAGGACACGAAGGCCTCCTCCCGAGGAGAATGCCTTCGTGCTTTACTATTTATGCTGTCAAAGAATTAGAAATGGAAGTCGAGCATGCTGCGCAGGATATGGCGCTTAACCTGCATATTGCTGCCATACG
>Ga0256405_10008733_pt1 | contig 14304 bp, 15 predicted proteins | sample RumenRJG_02DNA_FD_189096 | JGI IMG/M metagenome (GOLD analysis project Ga0256405, IMG submission 189096) | Bovine rumen microbial communities from Lethbridge, Alberta, Canada - RJG_02 | ecosystem: Host-associated > Mammals > Digestive system > Stomach > Rumen | place: Canada: Alberta...
GGTAATAGCAGCGCGCATGCGCCGTGGAACCGATCGGGTTGACGGTGTTGGCCATATAGTATGCGCCGAAAACCGCGCATTGCCCGCCCGTATCGACGTAGCGGTTGTCATCCGTTTCGCAGATCTGGTTCCCGTCCACCGACAGCGTCTGCCATCCGCGATAGAGCTTTGCCTCCACCTCGTAGATGACGTTGGTCTCGCACGCAGTCGAGTTGTATCTCGTGCCGCCGTAGCCGAGAAACCATTTGTTCTGGTATGTGTGGATGGGGAAGATGCGGTTGCTATCGCCGCTACCGGATGCCATACGTCCGCCGCATAGATCCATGTCCGCATACGCAAGCCACATCATCCGCGTCTTCACGTGCAGGCCGGTCCTCGCGCGAACTCCCGAATATACCGACAGCGTCTTATGGGTGACGTCCTCGCCGCCGAGCCCAGCCGTTCCGGTCGTGGACTCGACATATTCGACCGCCTTGTAGGGACGCGTCACCGCGACAATCGCGCGCATGGCGGCGAAGACGCCCTTCTCCGCGGCCGAGACGGTCCAGACGCCGCCGGTCGCCGTCACGCCTTCGGCGGCAAGGCACGCAGAGTGGCTCCACGCGGAGACCGCCTCGCCCGCGTCCAGCGCGCCCCAGCAAAGGTAGAGCGACGCATTGGTCGCAACTGTTCCCTCGGGAACCGTCACCGTGATCGTGTCGCCCTCGCACGAGACGGAAGGCACCAACCGGCCGGCAACCTCGCCCCTTGCGACAGGAGCGGTGCCAAGAGCGGCAAAAGCAACAAGCGCCGCAGTCACCGAGCGAACTGCGGACATCTTCATGATCAAACCTCTCATTGCATTTTCCTCCGTAGTTTCAGCATGACGCTTCATGCAGGCATTATATCACATTTCAGCGCAAAATCAAACGCCCCTCACTTCGCCACGCTCTCGACGAGAGAGGCGACGCGAGATGCGGCGTCGGGCGTGGCGAGAGCGCGCATCTTCTCCGCCATCTCGGCAAGGCGTTCGGGACGGTCATAGCGCCCCATGAGGTAGATGTAGAGCTGCTTCGCGGTCAACTGCGACTGTATGCCCTCGTCCGCCGCGCCCTTCGACGCGAACGCCTCGGCGTTGAAATGCTGGTGGTTGCGCATCGCCGACGGCAGCGGAATCAGCATCGCCGCCTTGCCGCAGGCCGCGAGCTCGAAGCAAGTCGATGCGCCGGCGCGCGCGATGACGATGTCGGCCGAGGCAAACGCGTTCGCCATCTCGCGCTCGAACGCCTGGACGCGCGACTCAAGCGCCACGCTCGCGTACGTCGCAATAACGGCCCCCTCGTCTGCGACACCAGTCTGATGGATCACATAGAGCGGCCGCACTTCCCTTCCGGACGCAGCACGGCGGTCAATCTCGCTCTTCATCATCGCAAGCGCCTCGCTCGCAAGACAGTTTACCATGTGCGCACCCTGCGAGCCGCCCGTCACGAACACGACAAAAGAGTCCTTTGGGATAAAGTCAAAGCGCGTTCCAGACGCGATGTCGGCACGGACGGGAAGTCCTGTCTTCTCCGTGTCGCAACCAGGCAGGTACTTGGCAGTAACGTCAAAGCTTATCGCCACCTTCTTCGCAAAGCGGGAGAGAAACTCCACGGCACGCCCTGGAACCGTGTTCGCCTCGTGGAGAACAACAGGCACGCCACGGCCTTTCGCCGCGAGAACAGGAGGAAGCGACGAATAGCTCCCCATAGCGAGCAGGACGTCGGGCTTTGCGCGACGCATTTCCTTGCGGCAACGCAGTATCGAGCGAAGTATCGAAAAGACATTGCGGGCAGAGAGCTGCTTCGCGCCGGTCGAGAAGACGGGCCCGTGCCAGAATCGCATTACGCTCGACTCGATGTCGCGCCCCGAGTCCCACACGGTCACCTCGTGGCCGCGATCCTTGAGCTCTTCCGCGACCGCGAGCCCCGGAAACGCATGTCCACCGGTTCCGCCACAGGCGACGACAATCTTCATTTTACCAGTCCCTTTCGTTTGGCGGGAGCGGCGCCTTTCTCATGCGCGCTTTCTTCTCCGCCTCGTGTTCATCACTGCGCTCCTGCGCCTTTTTCAAAACGGCTTCGACCTCCTGATCCTCGGAATCCTGCTGATCGCCCTCATCGGGCTCGTCCTTATCCTTATCGTTATCCTTGTTTTCATCCTCGGACTGCTGCTGATCCTGTTGCTGTTGTTGCTGGTCCTGGTTCTGCTGATTCTGGTTTTGCTGCTGGTTCTGGTCGTTCTTCTGCTGCTGATCGTTTTTCTGCTGTTGCTGGCCACCGCCATTGTTGTCCTTCGGAAGCAGCTCGCGTATCTCGTTGATGATCCTGAGCGCATCCTCCTGGTTTGGCGGGAGCGATTTCTCGACACACTCCATCTGAAGTTTCTCGAGCTCCGTGGCGAGACCCGATATCTTCGCCTGATCCTCGGCCGTGAATGGCGGCTTGTTGGTGTCGCTCTGCGCCTGCTGCTCGTAGGCACGCGCCCACGCCGGGAACTTCGCGCGGAAAGCACGCGTGTAGTCGAGCGCATCCTGCTGCCAGCTGCGTCCATTGAACTGCTCCACGTCGAGCCATGCGTTCGACTGCGCGACAAGGTCTTCGTCCATCGCCGCGGGCGGCATCACCGTAAGCTTCACGAACCTCGTAAAGTCGTGCTCCGCGTCAGAGAGGAGAGGATACGCCTCGGGGTCAAGATCAGAAAGCCGCTTCGCCGCATCCTTCGTCTTCTTGCGCGCCGAGTCGATCTGCGCGTAGATCGTCGCCGCCTGCTCCTCGTTCGTGACAGACTGCGCAATAAGTTCACGGACGGGGACCCACGAATCCGAAAGCCGCTCCGCGCGCTTCGAAAGCGCGTCTGCGAGCGCAACCGCCTTTTCAGCGCGGTTTGTGCGATAGGCGCCAGACTCTGACATGAGCGCACGGCAGTCCTTCGTCGCGGCAAGGAGCATCGCCCCGGGATCTTTCCCTTCCGCGGCCTTGAGAACGGACTTTAAATGCTCCTCCTCGCGTATCGCAGGCAGGCGGTCGGTAGCGCGCGTGAAGTTGCGGTTCGCCTTCGCGTCCTCAGGCGCGGCCCTAAGCGCAATCTGCGCCGCATTCGCCGCCTCTTCGAGATTTCCCTTTTCGTATTCGAGCTTGGCGACGACTTCGGCGGCACGCGCGCCGTGTGTCTTCGAAAGGAGAAGCGGGCGCAGCGTCTTAAGGGCGTTCGTCACGTCGCCGTCGCGATAAAACGACACGCCCTCGTTCCAGACCTCGCCGTCGGTCATCGCCGGTTCGGTCGCGGCAAGCAGAAGTGCTGCCAACGCAAAAATCACAGCGCCATCTCCGCAAGAATCGCCGCGGCCGCCGCCACAGGATCGTCTGCCGCGAGGATCGGGCGTCCAACAACGAGATGGGTCGCGCCGTCGCGCACCGCGTCTGCGGGCGTCGCAACGCGCTTCTGGTCGCCGACTGCGGCGCCAGCGGGCCTGACCCCAGGCGTCACGAAGATGGTCCCGGCGGCGAGAGACTTCGAAAGCGAACCGACTTCCTTCGGGCTGCACACGAGCCCGTTCGCACCGTTCTCGACGGCGAACTTCGCCATCGCCGCGACCTGCTCGGCTGGAGTGCGGCCGACGATTCCGACATCTGCGAGATCGGTGCCGTCCATCGAGGTGAGCACAGTGACGGCAAGGATCTTCGGCGCGGCTGCGCCAAACTCGGCGGCGGCATCCGCCGCTGCGCGAATCATCGCCTTGCCGCCGACGGAGTGGATCGTCATAAGGTCTACGCCAAGCTTTCCGCCCGAACGAACGGCACGTTCGACTGTGCGGGGGATGTCGTGGAACTTGAGGTCGAGGAACACCTTCTTGCCAAGGTCCTTCACCGCCTTCACGACATCGGGACCCTCGGCCGTGTAGAGCTCGAGCCCGATTTTGTAGAAGCCGACGCCGTCACCGATGGCCTTCACCTTGGCGACCGCCTCTTCCCTCGTCTGCACGTCAAGCGCAACAATCAGTTCTGCCATTTTCCGCCCTTCCTTGTTTTTGGTAATTATACCATATTCTTCCCCTTAGGGAACAGGGGTAATGACAAGGGGAGCGCCGTAGACCATGTCCTTGGCGCCCTTAGGCCAAGACAATCGCACGGATATCCTTTATAGATGACCGCTTTTGGCTATCGGACGAAGATGGTGAGACCTTTTGGCGAGGCATCGCCGACAACGGGACCGGCAAGGAAGACCGCGGCGCCGCGATCTTCGCGGCCGGTATCGTAGAGGAACTGCCTGGCCACGGTGTCGTAGACGCCAAGCTCCCCGTCCGCAACACGACGGCACGGCACGAAGCGATGCGTCTGGACTTGCTCGTCGCCTTCCTTCACTTCCATGTACATGACGCGGTAGGCGGCGTAGGTCTTGAGGCCATCGTTCTTGCTGAGGCGCCCGAAGAGGCCGAAGGTGGAGTTGTCCGCGCGGAACGTGCCAATGTTGGTCAGCGCGAGGACGTTGGTGGCGTTTACCGCAAACCAGCCGCACGGCTCACCATTGCCGATAAGCCCTGTCTTGGCCGCCATCGTAGCCCAGTTATTGCCCACATAGGTCGAATAGCTCATTCCTGCCGTGTAATTGTTCCCAAGGCCGGCAAACAACGAGTCTGGGTTTGACGACGTGCATCCAAGGTGGAACCGTTCGACGGATGGCGAGTCGTCAATCATTCCGACCATGCCCATCAACGCTGCCACCGGCGACTGGAACCTGATCTCAATGCGCATATTCCCGGTTGGATGGATCAACGTGTCGATCTGCTGCTTGCCGTCCTTGGTTGATTCAAGGTAGGCGATGCGCTGATATTCCCCTGGGAGCCGAGCCTCTTCAGGCACAATCAAATATTGCATGACGACACTCCCGCAGTCCGCGTAGTCGCCTATGGCGGTGATCGTCACCTTGCCGATTCCAGTTGCAGTATTGTCCGAGTAGGATACCGTATAGTCACTTCCCGCAACCCGCGTCTGCCCAGCATTTTTGATGACGACCTCCGGGCAGGCTCCCGCCTGATCGGCGAGTATCTGGGGTGGAATCTTGTCAACGCAGCCAAGACCCGACGGCCCAGCCGCGAACGAACCAGTGCCAATGTTCGTGAGAAACTCCTGGTGCACAAGGTCGTACATGCCGAGCATATTGTCGCTCAGGCGCCTGCACGGGAAGAGCAGCCGGTCGCGTTCGGCACTTTGTCCATCCTGCCAGATTTCAACCTTTCCAATGCGAACGGTGGCATAACTTAAGACATTAGGCATATTGCTGTTGCGGCCAAAGAGCCAGATCGTGCTATGTTCATCCGTCGTGCCGGCATACCCATATGTCTTGTTGTATATTCCACTGAGGACAGTCGCCCCGTCGCGATAGAACTTGTTATCCACCAAATTGATGTCATAGTCGTGCCATGTTCCGCCCTCGCTGCTTGCGCTCGAGTATCCTCCGTCCTGGCGGTCGCACCACACCCACATGATGCCGTTGTTCACCTGAAAGTGGAAACGGTCGTATTTGCCGCCAGTTCCAAAGTTGTCAATGACGCCAATTTGGCTGACCGTGGCGCCGTTCAACACCTGCATGCGAAACTTCATGCGCGTCGTCGGGCCATATTTGACGCCGGTGTCGATCGCCTGGGTACCTGACGATTCGAGGTACTTGAGCACCTGGTAGTTATTGATCGAGTCGGCGCGGGCGGTCACGACGACAGTTGTCGCAAGCGCTGCAGTGATAATGGCCAAGCGTTTTACTCTCATCTTGTTTCTCCTTTACTTACAAAATTCTCTAAGCTCCAAGCTCTCAGCTCTAAGCTCTCAGCTCCAAGCTCAACGTTTCCCTGCCCCCAAAGATTCACTGTCAATTGCACGAAATGGCTGGTACATGCAGAGCCGCCCGCCGTCGACGACATGGTTCGTGCCTGTCACGAACGAGGCGTTGCCCGAGCACATGAAGAGTATCACGTCGACGAGTTCGTGCGTCTCGCCGGCGCGGCCAAGCGCAGTCGGCATCCCGCTCATCGCGGCTCGTGTGAGGACGGGGCCAGGCGTCACGCAAAGGGCGCGGACGTTGTGCGGCCCGCCCGCAATCGCAAGCCCCTTCACAAAGTTGAAAAGCCCAGACTTGGCAGTGCCGTACATCGTACCTACACCGTCGCCCTCGAAGCCAGTCACGGAACCGAGGCAGCAGATGACGCCAGATTTCTTTGCCACCATCTGCGGCATCATGGCGCGAGCGAAATAGACTGCGCCTTTGAGATTCACGTCAAGCCCCCAGTCGATGACATCGACCGGCTGTTCATAGAACGGAACGTTCGACTTGCAGCACCGCGCTTCGTTGCCGCCGGCGCATGTGACGAGAATGTCGCAGCCGCCGAGAGACGCCGCGATTTTCGACGCGGTCTCGGCGTGGGCAAACTCGCGCACATCGCCCGCGCACGGAAAGACTTGCCCTCTCAACTCACCCACTCCTCCACTCTTCAACTCCTCCACTTCTTGACGAAGCCTCGCTTCGTCAAGATCGCACATCACGACCTTCGCGCCGAGCCGCGCAAACTCCTGCGCGGCCATGAGCCCCATGCCGCTCGCCGCGCCCGTGACAACGGCGACCTTTCCGCTAAAGTCAATTTCCTTCAACGCTGCACCTCCTCATGATTTCTTGCTTTGTCGCTTCGTCAACTTCGAGGACGTCGAGTTTCCACTTGTACGGGTCATCCTCCTTGTCCACGCACACGCGCGAGACGGTCGTATTGAATATCCCCTTCTCATTGAAGAACACGAGCTGGTAGCCGCGAAGATCGCCTGGCACAGTCTGCATCAGGTTGATTGCAAGGAGATATTTCGCGTATGCCGCGTCGAGTGCTCCAGTGTCGTCCTTTGCCTCCATGAGACGCCATATTTCGGCAAGCATCGGAGCGAGCGCGGCGCGTTCGGAGATAACGCCTTCGCTACCAAGTCGCCTCGACTGGTAGAGCCACTGCCATCCGCCCCACGCGCTGAACACCGTCTTGAGGGGAGGCCTCGCGGCAAGTTCGGCCTTCATGCGGCGGTTGGCCTCGAAACCGTCACGCACCTCTTCCTTGATCCAGCCATAGATTGTCGGATGACGCTCTGCGAGTTTAACGAGAAGATCCACGGACGGCGCGGGGCACTTGTCGCCGTTGTAGGTCTGGATTATCACAGGACGCTTCGCTACTTCCGCCAGCGCTTCGTAGTAGCGGTACAGGTCGTCCTGCGTGCGGCAGTCGTCGGCTGGGCGCGAAATGAATACGATGGACGGATTGACGGACACAGCAAGCGACTCGCCGTGCCGCGCAAGTTCCAGCATTTCGGCAGTGTCGCGCCCTTCTACGCCGAGGCAAAGTCGGGCACGAAACCCTTTTGCCGCTTCCGCGAGGTCGGACATTCCGCGCTTCTTCTCGTCCATAGTCAAAAGGTCGATGCTATCGTCAGACTGCGACCAGATGATGCCGTCCACTCCTGCCTTGTCGACCCACTGCGCTTCCTTCACGAGGGAGCCATAGTCAACCGACCCGTCAGCAAGATATGGCGTAGTCAGAATCGGATATGCCCCGCGAATCGGCGCGTCGGCGGCAAAAGCACCAAGCGAAAGAGCAAGAGCGAGGGCAAGCAACGCCGCTTTTCCAACTTTCAACTTTGCACTCTCAACTTTCAACTTCACGACTCCCGATCCCTTTCAAAGAAGAAGATTCGCGCGACGCCAATCGCTGCAGCTCCGGCAAGCGCGAACACCGAAAGCGATGCAAGGCCAGCGCTCATCGAAAAATGCGCGTTCATCCAACCGAGGACGGCAGGGCCAGAAGCCCCAATCACGCTTCCACCGCAGCCAAAGACACCGACCGCCGCCGCGCGGTAGCGTGGCTTTACGACCTCGAAGAGCGACGCATAGATGTTCGAGTCGTAGACGCCCGACGCAAAACCAAACACCGCCGTGCCGAAGATGCAGAGCGCGGCGGATGGCGCAAGCGCAGTCAAAAGAAGCCCGAGAACGCAGAGAACTATGCCGGCGATGTTCACGTCAAACCTGACCTGCGGACGCGATGCGGCAAAGCGGTCGGAGATCCACCCGCCCAGAAACACGCCAACAGTCGCGCCAAGGTAGAACCAGAATACGGCGTGAAATGCGGCGGAAGCGGCGGTGACGCCAGGAAACTCGCGCTGGAGGTATGCGATTATCCAGGTGTTGAAACTGTACTTCGCGTAAAAGTAGAAACCGAGCCCCGCCATGAGAAGAAGCGCGGATGGTTTGCACATGACCGCTCCAAGTGCCTCACGGACGCTCGCCTTATCCTCCGTTGCCCCTTCTCCACTCCCCTCTCCCCGCACTTGCGGCGTGTCGCTGAGAAGCAGTGCAAGAGCGACGACCCAGACCGCACCCAAGGCACCAAACGCCATAAAGGCCTTGCGCCAGCCGCCTGCGCCGAGTCCGGCGAGATAGCCAGAAACGCAGCTGCACACGACAATCCCAGCGTAGATCACAATCTGGTAGATGGAAAACGCCGTCGCCCGCGTCTTGACGTGGAACTGGCCGATGAGCGAAGAATTGGCCGGCGGAAGCAGCGCCTGTCCCGCGGCGTTCACCACGCCGTATGCGACAATCAGCATACCTACGCCTGCAGCAAAGCCGGAGCAGAAGATTCCAATGGAAAAGAGCGAAGTGCCAATGACGATCATCCACTTGCGGCTGAAGAAATCGGCGATGACGCCACCAAAGGGAATCGCCACTCCGAACACGAGCGTAAACGCGCTTCCGACGAGTCCAAGCTGCGCGTCGGTGAGTCCCGCGCCTGCAAAGTCCGCCTTTATCTGCGGCAAAACGGCATTGAATATCTGCCGCGACCCCTGCGCAAGGAAGTACGTTGCGGAGATGATTGCGAGCAGAATCCACTTGTAGTTCTTTGTACAGTCCTTCAACATTCTTTTCATAGTATAGCATATCCACATAGACAACATATCATTTTCCAAATAAAAGATTAATCACTAATTCAATAATACTGTTGTGCGCCCGCGGCTACTTGGTGTATAATACGCGCCAGAATGAAAAGCCTTATTCCCAATGTCACGATCGCCAGCATCCTTGCCGAGCCAGCCGGGCAACGCAAGTTCGCGGGTTTGTTCTCGTATCTTGGGACTGTCCACCGATGGAATCTGCGCATACTTCGCGCCCAGGACGAGATTGCCGCGTTCTTCGCGGACAAGAAAGCCCTGAACGGCATGGATGGCATAATCTATTCAGGAAGGTACGACAAGGCAGCGTTTAAGGCGATTGCGACGCTACCATGCCCTGTCGTGGTCATGGAGAACGAATCGCCGGAACTTGAACGGAGAACGCACAACCTCATTGTGATAAGAAACGATGCCGCCGAAATAGCCAAAGCCGCCTTGAAGACATTCATGGAGATGGGAAAGTACAAGTCGTTCGCGTATGTAGGCGACTTGTCGGGGCAGGAATGGTCGAAGAGGCGCGAATCGGCTTTTGCCAGGGAGGTAGTCGAAAAGACTTCAATGCAGGCGAACGTCTATTCGTCTTTGGCGGCAAGCCCAGACATCGACCGCCCGCGGCTCGCCGACTTCCTGGCGGGACTGGAGCAACCGGCGGCGGTACTGGCTGCGAACGACATGCGGGCGATGGATGTCGTCGCGGCCGCGAAGAAGGCGAAAATCCCCGTGCCGGGGAAACTGGCGGTACTCGGGATAGACAACGATCCGTACGTCTGCGACGGCACTTCCCCTGCGCTGTCCAGCATTGAGCCAGACTTCCATGCAGAGGGCGCAGCGGCAGCGGAGCTTCTTGACAAGATGATGAGAAGCCGCGTTCCAAAAAGCGCGCGACACCTCTTCTTCGGCGTGAAGCGAGTCGTCATCCGAGAGTCGACGCCGCGACTTCCGCTGGCGGAAAGTCTCGTCGCAAGAGCGAAGGAATTCATCGACAAGCACGCAACAGACGGCATTTCGCCAGGAGACGTCGCAGCTCACCTCGGGATTTCGCGCCCCCTTCTGGACCTGCGCTTCCGCGAAACGCAAAAGACTTCCGTCGGCAAGCTCATCACGGCGACAAAACTCTCGGAAGTTGCGCGAAAGCTGCGAGAGACAAGGCTTTCCATTGCCGCTATTCAGGAAACCTGCGGATTCAAGAACGCCAACGCCCTGAAGAACCTTTTCAAGCGGCGCTACAACATGTCCATGCGCGCCTACCGCGCCAGATCCAGATAAAAGATGGTGCCGAAAAAAGAGCGCCCGCCTGCGCAAGCAGACGGACGCTTCCTTTCGCGGGCCGAACCCGGACGAGGTTACTTGACCTCGACTTCGGCGCCGGCCTTCTTGAGCTGCTCGGCGATCTTCTCGGCCTCGTCCTTCGCGATGGCTTCCTTGACCTTCTTGGGAGCGCCGTCGACCATGTCCTTGGCGTCCTTGAGGCCGAGACCCGTAATCGCGCGGATCTCCTTGATGACCGCGATCTTGTTGGCACCGGCGGCCTTGAGGATGACGTCGAACTCCGTCTTCTCCTCAGCGGCGGCAGCACCACCAGCGGCGGGACCGGCGACGGCCACGGCTGCGGCGGCGCTCACGCCCCACGCCTCTTCGAGGGCCTTCACGAGGTCGTTGATTTCGAGAACGGTCTTGCCCGACAGTTCCTTGATGATTTCTTCGTTAGTCATTGTCTTGTTCCTTTGTTTTACTTGTCAACCCTGGCCGTTTTTCATGCCAGGGAAATTTTGTCTACTGTGCAGCGGCCTCGGCGGCGGGCGCCTCGGCTGCAGGTGCGGCGTCTCCCTCGCCCGCCGTAGCCTCGGCGGAGGCGGGACCCTTCTTGGCCTTCTCGGAGAGGACGCGCGCGAGACGGGTCGCAGGCTCCTTGAGGAGCATGAGGAGCGTCGCACGGAGCTGATCCTTGCCGGGAACCTTGGAGAGGGCATCGACCATCGCGGCATCAACGATCTTGTTGTCGTAGTCAGCGCCCTTGACGGACGCCTTGCCGCCGGAGTCCTTGACGAACTCCATGATGGCCTTCGCAACGGCCGTAGGCTCGCCGTGACCGGTGACGATCGCGGAGTTGCCCTTGAACATCGCGTTGACCTCTTCGCTCCACCCCTTCTCCTTGGCAACCTTGCCGAGGAAGGTGTTCTTCACGACGAGAAGACGGCTGTCGAGCGCGCGGAGGGCCTTGCGGAGCTTCGCGAACTGCGCGACGGTAACGCCGCCGTGGTCGATGATGAAGCAGTAGTCAGAGTCCTTTACGCGGGCGACGACTTCGTCGAGGATTGCAATCTTTTCGATTCTCATTTTAGTCACCCTCCTTATTCGGCATCGCTGACGACCTGGACCGGAACGCCGATGCCCATGGTCGAGGAAACGCTCATTGACTTGATGAACACGCCCTTGACCGTGGCCGGCTTCGCGGCCTGCACGGCGGCGACGATGGCCTTGATGTTCTGGACGAGCTTGTCGGCGTCAAACGAGCGCTTGCCCGCGACGACGGCCATGTTGCCCGTCTTGTCCATGCGGAAATCGACCTTGCCGCCCTTCGCCTCCTTGACGGCCGTGGCCGTGTCGTCGGTGACGGTGCCGGTCTTGGGGTTGGGCATGAGGCCGCGGGGACCGAGGATACGGGCGCACTTGCGGACTTCCTTCATCGCCTCGACAGTCGCGATCGCGACGTCGAAATCGCACCAGCCTTCCTTGGTGACCTTCTCGATGAGGTCTGCGAGGCCGACATAGTCGGCACCGGCCTGGCGCGCCTCTTCGGCGTGGTCGCCGCCGGCGAACACCGCGACCTTGACGGTCTTGCCCGAGCCGTTGGGGAGCTTGACAGTGCCACGCACCGCCGTGTCGCCCTTGGTGAGCTCCTTGCCGAGATGGAAGTAGACGTCAACCGTCTCGTCGAACTTCGCGCCGGCGTTATCCTTGACGAACTTGACCGCCTCTTCGAGAGTGACCTCCTTCTTGGGGGCCTTCTTCAGCGCGTTGAAATATCTCTTTCCGTGCTTGCTCATTCGACCACCTCGATTCCCATGTTGCGAGCCGTGCCAGCGATCATCTTGATCGCCTGCTCGGGATCGTCGGTGTTGAGGTCTGCCTTCTTCATCTCAACGATCTTGAGAAGCTGGGCCTTGGTGACCTTGCCGACCTTGTTCTTGTTGGGAACGCCGCTGCCCTTGGCGAGACCGGCTTCCTTCTTGAGGAGCACCGACGCCGGCGGCGACTTGAACTGCAGCGAGAAGCTGCGGTCCTGGTAGACCGTGATGATCACGGGGATTACGAGCCCTGAGTCCTTGGCCGTCTTGGCGTTGAACTCCTTGCAGAACTGCATGATGTTGACACCAGCAGAACCGAGGGCCGGGCCCACGGGCGGCGCGGGATTCGCGGCGCCGGCGGGAATCTGGAGCTTGACGACTCCAGTTACTTTCTTGGCCATTTGCCTTTTCCTTCTTTCGTGCGGCTCCTCCCGAGGATCCCTCCCGGTGGTGAAATCGCGCTCGCTCCTACGCTCGTTCCGCTCGGGCTTCGCCCTTGCTCACTTGCTTCGTCGCTCGAACGATCTCGGGCCGCGTCCGCCTTTCGGCTCGCACGGCCTTTCGGACCGCAAAACCTGTCTACTACTTAAGCGGCTCGAGAGTGTCCTCGATCGGGACCTTCTCGACCTGCCAGTATTCGACGTCGACAGGGACCTTTCGGCCGAAGACTGCTACTTCGACCTTGAGCTTGCCCTTGTCGGGATCAACCATTGACACCTGGCCCGTCAAGCCCATGAACGCGCCATCGTTTATCTTCACCGTCTCGTCGACGCTGAAATCCACCTTCGGACGCTCGGCCATCGCGCCAGCCGAAGGACGGTCGAGGAGAATGGAATCAACCTCGCTCTGCTTCAGCGGCTGCGGCCTGTCCCCGCCAACGAACCCGATCACGCCGGGTGTCTCGCGGAGGAACTGCCACGTCCTTTCGAAAATCGCCTTCTTCCCGTTTTCGTCGAGACCCTTCGCCTCGTCGTAGAGCGCAAGCTCTGCGAGCACATAGCCCGGGAAGAACTTCTTCGTGATCGTGCGCTTCTTGCCGTCTTTTTTTTCGGTAACGCGCTCGGTCGGGATCACGCACCGACCGATGAACTCCTCCATGCGCTCGAGCTTTACGCGCGCCTCGATCGACTTCTGGGCCTTGTTCTCCTGGCCGGTGAGCGTGTGAAGCACAAACCACTGCTTGACCATCTTTATACCCCTTCAGTCTCCTGTGTCAGTCACAAACGGCCAATCACGCCCCTGCGTGGACGACCTTGATGAACCCTTCGATCAGCTTGTCGCAGACGAGCGTCGTAGCCGCAAGGATGAAGATGAACGATATGACGACGAGCGTCGACTCCCAAAGCTCGGTCTTGCCAGGCCACGTCACGCGCTTGGCCTCGGCTGACACGCCGACCAGATATTCCTTCGTCTTCTTGAAAAAGCTCATCTTACTCTTCCTTGTTCTGTTGGCAGGGTAGGAGGGAATCGAACCCCCATAGGCGGTTTTGGAGACCGCTGCACTGCCATTGTGCTACTACCCTAATTGAGCTCTCTCCCCTCGCGCCCTTTCGCCTTTCGGCTCATTCACGCTGGGGTCGCTCGAAATCACTTGGTTTCCTTGTGGGTCGTGCGCTTGCGGCAGTGCGGGCAGAACTTCACCTTCTCCAGACGCTCCGTAATAGTCTTCTTGTTACGGGTCGTCGTGTAGTTGCGGTTCTTGCACTCACCACAGGCCAAAATAGCGAGATCTCGCATTTCTGATACCTCCGCCCTGTTGGAGATAGAGCCCGGCCGGCCACTTCCGGCCGGGCATCTCACAGGACTTCTCTTCTTTATTACTTGATGACGCTCGAAACCGTGCCGGCGCCGACCGTGCGGCCGCCCTCGCGGATAGCAAAGCGCATCTTGTCCTCAAGCGCGACAGGCGCGATGAGCTTGACGGTGATCTCGACGTTGTCGCCGGGCATGACCATCTCGACGCCGTCGGGGAGCTGAATGTCGCCCGTCACGTCCGTCGTACGGATGTAGAACTGGGGACGATAGCCCTTCATGAACGCGGTGTGGCGGCCACCCTCTTCCTTGGTGAGGACGTAGACCTGGCCCTTGAACTCGGTGTGCGGGGTGATGGAACCCGGCTTCGCGAGAACCTGACCGCGGGCAACCTCTTCCTTCTTCGTACCACGGAGAAGCGTACCGATGTTGTCGCCGGCCTGGCCCTGGTCAAGGAGCTTGCGGAACATCTCGACGCCCGTGACGGCGGTCTT
>Ga0256405_10008734_pt1 | contig 14302 bp, 10 predicted proteins | sample RumenRJG_02DNA_FD_189096 | JGI IMG/M metagenome (GOLD analysis project Ga0256405, IMG submission 189096) | Bovine rumen microbial communities from Lethbridge, Alberta, Canada - RJG_02 | ecosystem: Host-associated > Mammals > Digestive system > Stomach > Rumen | place: Canada: Alberta...
GATTCGGAATCTATAACATATGTGATCCCGGTCTTTTTGTTGGTTTGTCTTATGATAGCCAAGCGAACGTCCTCCTAGTGATATTATATCATTTCACTAGCCATAAATAAATGCACTATGTGAAATTATACTATGTTTTTTCACTAGGATAAGTATATCAGTTATTAGCAATATATGGTAGGTTGTTCACTTTTACACTTTGAGAACTTTTAACTGTCCAGCTTATTACATATCACTATTATTCGGAGGTAGGCATTTATGTCAAGTTTTCAGGCACAAGCTCAGTCACAGTGGGAAAATGAATCCTTCAATGAAAATATGTTACCAACAAGTTCAAGCGACAATTCTAACGATAAAAGAAGGAATTCTCATACTAAAATATATATATTAATAGCTGCTATTTTTATTATTGCTATTATCGGCATCTATTTAATGTATACTTTTGCACGCCCGATTGAAGGAACTTGGATTCGACAAGCAGATGATCACATAGGCGCTGAAGGAATGGTTGTTGAAGTAGTAAAAAACGGTTCTGAGTATGAAGGTAAAGTGATAGGAGACTCAGACGATGCAACTAAGTTTAAAAAAGGACAAGTCAAATGGTTTCAACTCAAAAAGGTAGGGTTTGGAATATACGAATGTTTTGATTTGTGTGTTGATGAAGAAACAAATTCTTTCTACTACGATGGAACTGTTTCAACATTAACTGTATTATCAGGAGGAAATACTCTAACTCTGGACGCTCCAAAACATACATTTGGTGCTCATCAAATATGGACAAAGCAGAAATAATCACGGGAGGCTACATCTTGAAAAAATTTGATAATCTTAATGAAGAAGAAAACAAAGTAAGAAAATCATTAAAAGGAAAAACAGAAAGTAAAAAGTCCTTTTCCAAAATACCTATTGTTGTCATCTCGATTGCAGTAATTATCCTTGTTGTACTTTGTGTCCATCTGTTTGGAAAAAGACCAGTAAACTCACCGTCTAATAGCAAAGCTTATGAGGTTGAAATCGACGGCAAGACCTATTCTGCTGATACTCTCGAGGATTTAAATAAACTCGTCGGATTTGACGTTTCATATGCTTTTAACAATGAATCAGATGTAGAGCGTACAACAAAAATCGAAAAAGACTTATATGAAGACGGAGAACTGGCAACAATTGAAACTGAATCCGGCACCTATGTTTTCGGTGTAACACAGGCTATAATAACTCAACGTCCTTCTGACCAAGGAGGCGAACAATTGTATAAAATTGATTATGTAATTGAAAACAAAGATTTTGATACGGGATCTGGTGATGGCGTCGGTATCTATCCTGATGACCTAGTCGTTAAAGATAGCAATGGAAACAAATGCAATCCATTTACAGAATACTATAACGATGAAATGATCAATGCTTATGATGATACTAAGCCAGGAAATAAAACAAATAAAACAGTATCCTTCAAAGTTGAAGATGCAGCAAGTGAATACTTAACTGTCGAAATAGCCACAAGAGGTGTTACATGTAAAATTCCAGTCAGTAATTATATAGAATTTGCAGAAGAGCACAAGGAACAAAAAGTGAGCTTAGGTACCCCTGTTACGATAAGCGACTCATCAGGAAAAATGATTGTCACAATAAATAGTATTCGTAAAGATAACGATTTATTAGATGAGCCTTTACCTGATCAGGATATCGTTGTTATTGATGTTGATTTGGAAAATATAGATTATAATAATGGTAACAGCGATGGAATTGATGGAATATATGGATTAGCATACATTATAGATGTTAAAGATGATAATAATTATACTTTGAACATTAATACTGACAATCTTATTTCTGACGGTGATGGCGCTTATTCTTTCTACGGAACTGTTTCTCCCGGCTCCAAGGGAAGATTTGCGTTGGTATATAGAGTACAAAAAGATTGTAAATCTATTACAGTTGACTTTAAGAATGGTTCGACACTTACTTCCGACTTATGATATGTATACTATCTGGTTAGTTAAATAAGATATATATCCAACAAGTGGTTGAAAAGCGAGCAGACGGGGATATCTGTCTGCTCGCATTTTTATCGGGGGAGATACTACCCCCTTGTCATTTTTTGCCTATTTTCCGGATTATAGGATGTGTGAAAGTTTTTCTGTAAAAGACCTTCTATGATGTTGATAGGTTGAGCCGGCGAGTAGATTACTGCTTGTCGGCTCTTATTATTCTAATAGCAAAGCCGCTAAAAGATGTCAATATTATTGCTGCTTTCTAATGATTCTGTGCTGAAAAATCCTCTTTCTAAATGCAATGAATCCGTATATGGCGTGCATGCAGGCTCTTTTTGGAAGAGGCATCCTTCGTCGCCGGTTTTATCAGTGAAGGTGGCCTTCCTGCGTATGATCAGTGTTCGATAACGGGCGTGAAGTACATTTTTGCAGGCTCTTCCCGTTATCGGCACGATCTCCGGACGCAGGAAGGGAAGGCTCTCAAGGGGATCGTGGAATAAATCGCAACTCTTGCACCAGGTGCGGGAGTGAGAATTTATGCCGCGAATAATACCAACCTTTGATCAATACCCAACCTTTTGTAATACACCTTATACTGTGAAGATTGAAATTACCAAAAGGTTGGGATTAGTCTTAATGGTTAAAGGCCGCAAGCTGCTTTTAATGTACCGTCAGGATTTATCCATTTTGGCATTGTTGTTCTGTCTTCATCGCTTTGTATAGCTAGCAATGCCTTTGCCTCCATCTCGATGGAAATATCAAGATACCGCATCGTTACTTCCAGGCTTTCATGCCCAAGCAGATGTGAAATCTGCACGATGTTGATCCCTTCGTCAAGCCAATGGGATGCTCTTGCATGACGGAATTGATGAGCATGTAAATCCAGCGGCACATCATTGCAAGCCTCATGGGCAATGGCAGCATATTTATGGAGTGCTTTCTGCACAGCAGTCTGGCTAAGCTTCGCCTTGCTTCCTCCGTTTCGGGAAAAGAAGAAGTATCCATCGGCTCTTTCTGATTTAAAGAAGATGTCTTTGTACTTATCAAGGTAGTCCGCCGCTTCCTTAAGCAGGTAGACAGTGCGTGCTTTAGCACCCTTACCTACAATCGTTGCGTGAGGGTGCACATCATCCAGATGGAGGTTCTCTGTCTTGAGTGATAACGCTTCATCAAGTCGTGCACCGGTTGCGTAAAGGAATACGATCAGTGTGAAATAAAACTTTCCGGACTTTGTCGATGTATCTACTGCATCCAAGATAGCTGAAATAGCATCTTTTGTCAGTCCTTCGATCTTGCGTTTTTCTGTTTTCAAGAGCTCAACAGATTTGGCTTCAGAATACAGATACAGGTACTCCGGCTTTCTTTCGGACAGATATTTTATGAATCTCCTTAAAGAACCTAACCGTACGTTGATAGTGCTGTTTGATGCGTTTCGAACCTCCTTAAGCCACTTGATCCAGTCCTCGAGAAAAGGTTTTTCAAAGCATTTTTTGCTGAAATCTCTGAAATGGACATTTTTTTCATCTTCGAGGTATTCCAGATACAAAGCAAGGGCCAGGCGATATGATTTCAGTGTGTGAACACTGCCTGTCAGATATAATTCTGCATATCCGTCCAGAAATTCGGAAATATACTTTGACAGCTCTACGGCTTCCTTATTACCCTTTTTCATAACCGGCCGCCCCCAATCGTTCTTTTGAACGCATTACCGGACTGGGCTTCCAGTATTCCGGCCAGGTTCGGGACCAGGGAGTAATAGTAAGATGTCGAATCTACACTATAATGCCCCATAGATCTGGAAAGATGAACAAGGTTATCATTAAGGGAAAACCCTTCATCGATCCAGGAATTGATATTCATAGTCGCGTAATTATGTCTGATGTCATAAGCAACTGCTTTAACACCTGGATTGGCTTTATTCCAGAGAAACTTGAAAGTGTCGGATACCCATTGTGTACGGAGAAAAAAGCCTTGCCTGTTTGGGAAAAAGGCAACTCGTTCTGGCATGACTGCATCCATGGCAAGACTGTACTCCCTGAGCATTATCGTCATGGAATCATGTAGAGCTACATAGTGCTGGTCATAGCCTTTTGAACGTTTGATCTCCAGGACCCCATTCTCAAGGTCTGCATCATCACGGGAAAGGAGCCTTGCTTCTGTGGTCCGTATCCCCGAACTATAGAGCAGTCTAAAGAAAACAGGGATGATCAGGCTGCGCCTGAGAGAATCATTTTTCATCAACCCGCCAGATATGGGAATGTTATCGCATTCATAGAAGAACCTGTGAAATTCATCCTCCGTGAAGGAGTGTGGTATATAATTACGCTTCCCATGCGGTGGAGCCTCAGGCGGCGTTATACCGGAGATTTCTCGGGCATTAAGATACTTAATAAAAGAAATCACCGCCTTTATACGTGTATGCCTTGATTGTGCGTTCTCGCTACTTCTCTTGTTACACCATCCATCCACCATGTCATTGGTAAGGATTGTAGCATCCGGATAGTTTTTTGAGAGAAACAAATCAAACAGATGAAGATTTTCATCGTAATTATTACACCAGCGATCGGAAGCCTCCATAAACGCCACGAAATGGTCCATAGGTTCCTTCATAAAGGATACATGCTCTTTCATGGTTAACAGCCCTCCCTGCGGATTGGAAACTGCGAAATATCCAGAGCGCATTTCCGAAGGTTTTCGATGTCTGCATGCAGATATGGTGTCAATGAATCTGGGCTGCTGTGACCGACTGTCTGGCTAATCGTTGCCTGATCCGTACCGTTTGAAAGCAATGCTGTGACAAGATGGTGCCGAAAAATATGCGTTCCCTTACGGTCCCCTTTTGCATTGCGTACACACGAGGCTTTATAAATAACGTAAGAAATACTACAGATGGAAACCGGTGCGAGCCCCTCGGCAGAAAAGCTATTGAGAAATAAGTAGTCACAACTGCTCTGAGGGCGCTCCTTATCAAGATAATCATAGATAGCATTCCCGATAACTGGCAGGAGTGGAAGATGCAGTGGCACACCGGTTTTCTGCTGGATACAATGTATCTTCCCATTATGCCAATCGATATCTTCCAACCTGAGTGAAGAAATATCGCTGGCACGCATTCCTGTATACACAAGGAGGAAACCTATGGCGCGATCTCTTAAAGAAAGATTCCCTTCTTTATCCTTAAGAACGTGAAGAATCTTTGCTATCTCATCATCTGTAAGAAATTGAGTATTCTTATGATGATACTTAATCAAAGGAATAAGTGCCGATAATCGTTTACATTCCGAGAATCCGTTTTTTGCAAGGAGCGTAAGGGCATGGCTGATAATGCGTTTGGCTGTATATCCGCGCAAGACAGCGCCGTTTTTATCTCGAAAATAGCGTATCGCATCTGCTTCGGTTACATCACACGCTCTCTCACATCCCCTGGATTGAAGATGTTGAAGGAATGATCGAAAGCAACGATTATTCTTATTAACGGTGACGGACTTCAACGAGCGCTGTGCCTCCATTGCTTCGAAAGCAACGGCCATTTTTTCAAACTCAGCACTGAGCTCCTGAGGAGTAGTATTGCCCTCAGGATGTCTGGTTCGGTTAGGATAAACGGAATCTTCTTCAAACCGTCTGATTACAGTAAACAAGCTTTTTTTATTGGTGAAATTTTTCTTGTCACAAGCAAAAGCACGATCTTGCAGCGCTTCCTCATAAGTATTCCATTTGTGACTATCTTTGTTTTTCAGTAACCAACGGATTTCCCGTTGTATGGCCATGATGTAGGAGCTGCTGTAATTCATGGTCACCATATATTCGACAAGCGAATCCTGACTTAATGATAGGTTTTCAAGGTTCATGATATACCATCCTTTCTTTGCTTTAGTTGGATAAGGATAGTATATATTGCCAGGATCTAATCCCAACCTTTTTATGACGAGGGCCTATATTTGTAAGCTTAATATAAAAAGGTTGGGTATAGACAAGAAGTTGGTATTATTCGCGAAATCCATACCTTGGGATTTCGCGAAAGCCCCTTTACAGATACATAGTATCTGCATCCCTTTTACAGTTGAAATATTTATTCTCCTGATGGTATGTTCATATTTCCTTCTGACAGCAGTGGAAGGAAATAAATATGAGCAGACTTATCCCCGGCAACCACAAACACCTTACCCTTGAGGACAGGCTCTTTATTGAAAAGTCCCTGAATGAAGGGCTTTCCTTCAAAGAGATCTCCCGGTATCTGTGTAAGGATCCCACCACCATCTCCAGGGAGGTAAAAAAACACAGACTTTCCGACTGGTACCACAAAGGCACTTTTTACAATGCCCATAACTTCTGTATCCATCGGTATCACTGCCAGAAGACGAATGCCTGCCAGAAGATCCTGATCTGCGGCATCAAATGTGCTTCCTGTCCAACATGCAACCAGACATGCAAAGACTATGTCATGGAAAAATGCAGCCGGCTTGTCAGAGCACCCCATGTCTGCAATGGCTGTGAAAAAAAGATCAACCGCTGTACCATTGCACGTAAATACAGATACGATGCCCTTTTTGCTGACAGAAAATACAGGGATGAGCTGGTCGGTACACGGACCGGCATTAACATCACCCAGAAAGATCTCCGGAAGATCGACAAGGTCATCACTCCCCTGATCGATCAGGGACAATCCCCTTATCAGATCGTCACCAATCATCCCGAACTGGGTATATCTGTCAGGACCATGTATACCTACCTGGATAACGGTCTGTTTACCGCAAGGAATATCGATCTTAAGCGCAAAGTGAAATTCAAGCCGCGCAAAAGCAGTCAGAAGCAGATCACTGACCGGGAGATCTTTAAAGGCAGATCCTTCGAGGACTTCCAGGCACTCGGCCTGGAAAACTGGGTCGAGATGGACACGGTCCGTTCCTCTAAGGAATCCGGAAAAGTCCTCCTGACATTTTTCTTTAAAAAAGAAAAACTGTTCCTTGCGTATTTAATGAACCGCAATACAACTGCTTCCGTGCGCAGTGTATTTGACAGGCTGGAAAAAAGGCTTGATACTTACACCTTTCTTTCTATGTTCGAATACATACTCACCGACCGCGGTACAGAATTCGGGGATCCGGATTCTCTGGAAAACGGTATCGAGGGCATTGTCAGGACGAGCATCTATTATTGTGACGCTATGCGCAGCTGTCAGAAACCCGGTGTGGAAAATGTACACACGATGCTGCGTATGGTGCTCCCTAAAAAAACATCTTTCGAGTTCCTTACACAATGGGATGTCAACCTCATTGTGAACCATATCAATTCCACTCCGAGGAAAAGCCTTGATGGGAAAACAGCTTACCAGGTGGCTGAAAAAACACTGGGCGAAGATGTTTTAAAAAAAATTCAGCTTAAGCCGATACCACCCGATGAAGTGAACCTGACGCCTAAGCTGATAAGATATAACCGTTAACCTCTCTCTCAAAATCTGCTGTCAGACTGGAAGCGACTTTTCACATTTTTCAATGCGGCCGGTAGCATTCAGTCTCGCACTCTGAATTTCCAGCGGTCTTTTTCGGATGTCTAAAAACAGGTTTTTTTGAGGGAAGTTACTACAATTATAACAATAATACGCTATTTTGGCGTCTGAAACTATTGATTTTACTTAACTTTTAAAGTGGCAGTTGCATTTAGTCCTGCACCTGCGTTTACTTTTGCAATTCACGGTTTTTTTATCAGTATGTACAGTATCTACACTTCCGAAAAGAAGGGACTCTGCCGCACATCGAATCAGAAGGGCTGCAGCCGGAAAAGACTGCAGGAAATAGAGACTGTGGCAGGGAAAATGCAGGATGGAAAAGCTGCAGGAAAGTGTCCGGCAGCAGGATGAAGATCAATAATCTTTTTCCATTCCGCACATACTGCAGACTTTGACGCCCTTGAGGCCGCCCTTGAAGAAGCCGCCGCAGTACTGGCAGCGTCCCTGTCTTCTCCAGACAGGCCTGCGGCTGCGCAGGTATTCCGCGTCCTTGGCCTCCGCTTCTTTGCGGCGGAGGAAGTCTGTCACAGAGGGAAGCTCGGGGCAGGCGGAAAATGCGGCTTTGTCAATCTCCTGCAGGCTGGCAGGCAGAGCAATATCCGAGAGGGAAATGCAGCTCTGGAAAGCGTTTTTACGGATGACAAGAAGTCTGGTGGAAAGACGGACTCTCTCCAGATGTTCACAGCCGCTGAAAGCGCCTTCGCGAATTTCAGTAACACTGTCAGGAAGTTCAACGCTCACGACACGCGCATTGTGGAAGGCCTCCGCTCCGATATTGATGACCCCGTCGGGAACACGCACGTATTCGCTCTGGCCGATGTAGCGGACCAGTGTTGACCCGTCCATGAGGAAATCACCTTCCTGGCGGCCGTTCTGTCCAAGTCCTGCAGCCCCGCCAGGCATCATTCCCATCGCTGCCGCTCCACCGGCTGCATCCGCCTGTGCCTGAGCTGTCTTGCGTACAGCAGTTCCATAAAGCTGCACATGAAAACGGCCGGTGCCGTCTGCCATGGGGACACAGGTCTGCCGCATCCCGATCACCGCATCAGCCTGCAGAAGCGCAGCACTTTTACGGATTTCACGAAGTGCCTGCAGAAATCCCTGGTCAGGATCTGACTGCTCACGGCAGGAACCGCACACGGGACCTACAACCTCATATCCTGTATGCAGATCAAGAGTTGTCACTGTCATGTTCATCATATCTGTCATTTTCCGCTCCTTTACCTATATATCCTGCCGCGGATAATCCGCTGTCTGATTGACGATTTGTACCATCGGCGTGTAAGATAGGATGATGAAAACAATGTGCCCGGCGCCCGCGGCGCTAAGCAATACATCGTTTTTATCCCACATCCGTTACATAGCGTGGCGTTACAATCGGCGTATGATTACGGTCACATCCCCGCCTGGCGTTCAAAAACACACGGCGGGTGCCAGGTGGCCTGTAACAGCCCAACTTCTAGTTTACCACATGGAGGGTCTTTTTGAAAAAGCTAATCCGCGTGTTTATCATAGTATTCTGTCTTTTTTTTGCTTTTATGGCAATTCCTGACAGCATCCTGCCCGTAATCAGCCATTATACACGGGAATATCCGAAAATCATGGGGAATGCGACCCTTCGGCTGGCCGAAAAGATCGATTCATTGATGGATCGCGACGGGTCTGGAGGAGGGGAGAATGCGCCTCCTGAATCCGGCAGTACCCGGGGCAGTGCCAGTGCCGGTGAGCCGGACGCGGCAGAGGATCAATCCACGGACTCCGGACAGGTGCAGGAGGAAAAAAAGCCCGCTTCCGATGACCCGGAAACAGCGGAATCATCAGAAACAGCAGAGGCCGGTTCAGAGAATACCAATGACCAGGCTGCCGTCTCCGAAGAAGACACGCAGCAGGATATTTTTTATTACTATTATACGAAAATCTCCCGGGAGGAAAGGCTGATCTATGATGCCATGCTGGCTCTGGCACAGAGCTATGATGCGGCCAGCCCCTCCACCGAATCCCGCCTTCTGGATATGGACCCGTCTTCGGATGAATTTGCGGAAAGCTATACCCGGGCCTATAATGCACTTGTGAGAGATCATCCCGAACTTTTCTGGATCGCCCAGATGAAAGCACAGTTTGAGTGCAAATATTATCTGCTCCCCTCCTTCGGGGGAAAATACAAGGTTGTCCTCTCACTTATGGACGCAACCGGTGAGGACACAGGCGGTGAAAACGGCAGAAGTATTTATCTGGATCAGCAGGCACGTCTGGAACAATCCGCAGATGCAATACTGGAAAAGGTTGATTTCACACAGTCCGACGCAGGCATTGCGCTGCAGATCCACGATCTTCTGATCGACAGCGCCTGGTACGACACAGATGCGGATGAATATGACTACGCACACACCGCATACGGTGCGCTGGTGGAAGACAGCCGGGGCAATTCCGGGGGTGCGCTCTGTGACGGGTATTCCCTGGCTTATGAATACCTGCTGCAGCGGGCAGGCATCAACTGTATTGTGGTCTCGGGATATGCCGGCCCCTCCGCGGAGGAAACGGAGAAGCATGCCTGGAATCTCGTGCAGCTGGACGAGGAATGGTACGAGGTCGACGCAACCTGGGATGACCTGGACTTTGCGCTGTCTCCTTCGGAAGACGGCTATGACCTCTTCCTGGAGGCGATCTCTGATGAAGATTACATCAGCAGGATCCGCCACTACATGTTCAACCTGACCACGGATCAGATGAGTTCCTTTACACCGGGAGATGAATTCACTTATTATAGTGACAATGGCTGGGTGACCCTGTTGCAGCCTTCCGTTCACATCCGGTCCACGTCTGAGGAGAGCGAAGTGACACGCGACTATGTGACTCCTCTGGCCCCGCGGGCGGAAGGGACCTGGTATACATGGGCAATGCTGACAGGACACGAGTGAGCTGCCAAAGCCGGATGGTATCCGGATGACAGCCTCGTGTGGAACTGATATAAAGATTAGAAGATTAGAAAAAGGAACGACTGGCAATGAATCATTATTACGAAAAACAAGGACGCAGATTGCGGTGCACCATCCTGGCAGGATGCCTGTGTGCAGGCCTTATGTTTACAGGGTGCAGCTCCGGGCAGACAGGTAGGGGGACCGGCTCACAGAGCGGGACAGCTTCCACGACAGAAGGAGCCTCGGCCGCTTCCTCAGCGGGTGTAGCCGACACTGCAGCAGCGGCTGCCGCTTCCCCAACAGGGGCAGCCGGCTCCACAGCGGCGGCATCCGCTTCTTCAACAGGGACAGCCGGCTCCACAGCGGCGGCATCCGCTTCTTCAACAGGAGCGACCGACTCCGCAGCGGCCGCTGACACAGGGGCCCAGTATTCCGACCCCAACTGGTCTTCTGATCAGGAATCTGTTTTTTCCGCAAAAGACAAGGGCCTGATCATCGTACTCGATCCCGGCCACGCCTCACAGGTTCCCGGGACCATGGAACCCGTCGGACCCGGTTCTACGGAAATGAAGGAGGCGGATACCGAAGGTACATTCGGACAGGCAAGCGGTCTTCACGAATATGAGCTGACAATGGATGTCAGCAAGAAGGTACGGGCCGAACTGGAAGATCGGGGATATGAAGTAAAGCTCACTCACTTCGATACTTTCAATCCGATCAGCTGTACCGAACGCGCAGCGGTTGCCAACGAAAACGAAGCAGATGCTTTTATCCGTATCCACGCCAACGGATCCGAAAACACCAGTTCCAACGGTGCGATGACCATCTGCATCACGAAGGACAACCCCTATCATCCGGAACTCTACTCCGCCTCCGCCCGTCTCTCCCAGATTCTTCTGGATACCTACTGTGAGCAGACAGGGGCCAAAAAGGAGTACGTGCGGGAGACAGACAGCATGACCGGCAATAACTGGGCCGAAGTTCCGACGACCCTGATCGAACTGGGCTATATGACAAATCCTGATGAAGACCTGAAAATGAATCAGGATTCCTATCAGATCACTATGGCGAACGCCATTGCGGACGCCCTGGATCTGTGGTTTGCCACAATGCCCGAATCCGAGCTCTCCATGCATCCGTCCCTGCAGGAAGCACAGAGCGGCAGTGCAGATACATCCTCCACTGCAGAAGCAGCCGATGCAGGAAAAACCGACGGCGGCTCCGCGGATACTTCCTCCACTGCAGAGACAGCCGGCAGCGGAGAAACCGGCAGCGGCTCTGCGGATACTTCCTCCACCGCCGGGCAGGCTGACACCGGAAAAACCGATGACGGCTCACCGGACGATTCCTCCTCTGCACAGACAGGCGGCAGCGGAGAAACCGGCAGCGGCTCCGCAGACACTGACAGTCAGGCAAGATAGTTTTTCTTTTGGGAAAAATGCATTTTCAGACCTGCCCGCGGGTCCTGCGCGATGAAGAATGAAACACCCTTTGGCATTACAGGCCGCATTATTGCTGCGGTTCTGTTTCCAAAGGGTGTTTTTTGTTCCATTATTCAGGGTGTTTTTTGTTCCATTATTCAATTCAATAGTTATCTGTTCCTGTTTTTACAGATTGTGTTTTTGTTTGAAAAGCCGCATCCTATTTGTTTCTCGTGAGCCAGTGGCGGATAAAGATATACAGGCAGATGATAAATGCCAGCATGAATCCGAAGAAGCCAAGGGCAGGGATCCCCAGAATCTGCGGCCGCATTTCTGTCGTGCAGATAATACTGGAGCCGATCAGGAGGGCCATGACCCACAGGCCCATCACTATGTTGCGGACCAGTCTGCGCAGAAGATGGCTCATTTCTTTGGTTGCGTCAAGTTTCATATTGACCGTGGCCTGTCCCTTGAGGTACTCTTCCAGGGCACTCTTGACCAGCGGCGGGATCTCTACGGTCTTGTAGGCGGCGGTGTAGAGCTTACGCCCGCCGCGCTGCATCTCGTGTTTGAGGTCAAACTGTTCCATGCTGCTTTCCCGGATCCTGGCCATAGCGATTTCGACCATATTGATATCCGGGCAGATCTCGGACAGGACGCCCTGCATATGGTTCAGGCCCCGCCCCAGCATGGTCATGCCGTGCGGAAGCTTGAGGCCGTTTTCCTTCATGATCTCAAGTACCTGCATGAAGAAATCAACGACATCGATATTGCCCAGGGACATCTTTCCGTAGCGCTCAACCAGGGTGCGGAGTTCCCTGTACAGGCGTCCGTCATCCACTTTTCCCTTCACTTCGCACAGTTCCAGGATCGTGCTCTCGAGACTGGCAATATCACTGATGGCGATGGAGCGGATCGCCCGTTCCATCAGTGCCTTGTCCCGGTTGGACAGGCGTCCCATCATCCCCATATCGATCCAGACGATCTTGCCGTCGTGGACTTTGACATTGCCGGGATGGGGATCCGCATGGAAAAAGCCGTCCTCCATAACCTGTTTTATATAGTTGTTGATAAACTTGCGTCCGACTTCCTCCAGGTCATAGCCCCTGCCCAGGAGATGGTCCCGGTCATTGATCGCGCAGCCGCCGACATATTCCATGACCAGTACACGGCTTGTGGTATATTCACGATACAGGTGCGGTACACGAACATAGGCGATCCCGGTATTGTTTCTGGTGAATTCCTCAATATTTGCGGCCTCCTTGAGGAAATCCATCTCCTCCTGGGCAACCGCCCACATCTCATCCAGGATCATTCCCAGATCCACAACATTCTTGAGTCCGCCCACAGAAGGCATCAGGCGCACGATCCTGTGCAGAAGGCCGATGTCCCGCGCCATCATGTCATAAATGCCTTTTCGCTGCACCTTGACGACGACTTCCTCGCCGGTCAGCAGCACCGCCCTGTGTACCTGGGCAATCGACGCAGACCCCAGAGGCTCCTGATCGATGGTTTTAAAATACTGGTGCCAGTCCTCCCGATAGGAACGGTTGATGACTTCCTCCACCTCTGAAAAAGGCATTGGCGTGACATCATAATTGAGTTTGACCAGTTCGTCGCAGTATGCTTTGGGGAGAATATCCGAATGCAGAGACATGATCTGTCCAAGCTTAATATATGTCGGTCCCAGTTCCTCCAGAATGACACGGAGCTTTTCCGGCGTCACACCTCTCGTGATGTGATTGCGGAAAAGAACCTCCCGGATCTCCTTCATTCTGGACCTGTTGTCCATTTTCGCCTTTTCTTCCATAGTCTACCCCATGCAGCACACAAACATGCGAAAATGCCCGCAGCGGAATTCGGCCTCGTCAGCCGGCCCGCAGCGGGCAGTTATTTGTTATGATTCACGACTCGCTTGCGAGTCTTGCGCGCGCATCCCGCGACTGAAGTCACAGGCATTGCGCAATAAAGAATAAAAACTTTGAACAGGTTCTTCCTGTTAGTCCTCGGTCTTCTCTTCGTCGGCGGGCATATATCCTTCTCTCTGGATATCTTTTTCCATCTCGTCAAGCTCTGCAGCTGCTTTCGCTTCCTCATCGCTCTCGGTAATGCCGGTAGCATCCTCGAATGCCTTCTCAGCTTCCGCGATCTTCTTCTTGAGAAGCTCAAGCTCATCTGCGCTCATCTTGGCAAGCTTCTCTTCGACAGTCATGGCGTCAGCCTTGCGGGCTTCCATTGTCTTCTTGACATTGTGCTGCAGTTCCTTGTTGAGTTCCTTACCCTGCTCAACTGTGATCTCACCCTTTTTGATGAGTTCATCAACGATCTGCTGGGACTTTTCAACCGTTGTAGCGGCTGCGCCGATGCCTACCAGAAGGAATTTTTTCAGTCCATCACCGATCTTATCCATTGCCATCTTGATATCCTCTCTTTCCGGAGCGCTCAGACAATTGTGTTCCGGCTGTC
>Ga0256405_10008736_pt1 | contig 14301 bp, 9 predicted proteins | sample RumenRJG_02DNA_FD_189096 | JGI IMG/M metagenome (GOLD analysis project Ga0256405, IMG submission 189096) | Bovine rumen microbial communities from Lethbridge, Alberta, Canada - RJG_02 | ecosystem: Host-associated > Mammals > Digestive system > Stomach > Rumen | place: Canada: Alberta | collected...
TGAGATATGTACTGTATGAAGCGGCGGTGAGCGTGGTGGGCCATAGTCCGGAGTTCAGATCGATCCACCGGTACTATACGACAAGGGACAAAAATCCATTAAAAAAGATGCAGTCACTGATCGCTGTAGCATGCAAGCTGATCAGGGTATTCTACCTGATCCTGCAGACCGGAGCGACATATAACGCGGAAAAAATGATGGAGGATATCAGACGCCCTGCGGCAGTCTGAGCCAGAACTCCGGTACTTTGGTAATGGCACATGCGGCCCTGCGCTTCGCGCACCCCCGCACCCCTCCCCTGTCTATCCCTTTGTTATTTTAAATGATTGAGAATGAAACTACTGCCTGTGGCCAGAGCCGGGTACCTGACCCGGAGTTGGTGATCCGGTTCCGGCTACAGACAGGTGACCGGCTCCCCCCTGGGGGAGTGGCAGCAGAAGAAGTTTGTCAGGAAACGTCCACCGAAAGGTGCTGGTGAACAGGAGCTGGTGTCAGCAAACAACAAAAATGAATGAGCCAGTAGTCGGCAGGAATTTTTTCCATGGGGCATGACCCTGTAAAGGAGCTGGGCTGACACCCTGGTTATGGGCAGGCGGAACGAAGGAAGTTAGGACCCGGCGGAATCCGGCGGTGATCCTGGTAGACACGGGAGGTGCGCTGCCATAGAGGAAAGGGTTACATGAAGGCCATGCAGAGCAATATAAATGACGTTCTGTTTTGTGTACCCGAAATGCCTCTATTCTCGTACCTGATACTCTGAGATGTCCATTTCCATGGCTCATTCAGTAGAGGTATATCGTTGAAAACCCTTGTTTTTCAAGGGGAAAGTGCTTGACTTTATAGGGAGGAATAGGTAATGAACACACAGATGTTTTGTTTTCAGTGTGAACAGACGGCAGGCTGCAAGGCATGTACCGGAGCTGCCGGAGTATGCGGCAAGAAAGCTGATATCGCAAGGCTGCAGGATCAGCTGACCGGAGCTCTGATCGGACTTGCCCGTGCGACAAACGGCAACACCCAGTCGACTGAGAATACCTATAAGCTGCTCATCAAAGGCCTGTTTACAACCATTACAAATGTAAATTTCAATGAAGCGACCATCAAAGCGCTGATCGAGGAAGTGCATTCAGAAAAAGAAAAGCTGGTTCCCGATTGCTCTGACTGCGGAACCCCTTGTGTCAGAAATGATGACTACGACATGTCCGAAGTATGGGACGCCGACGAAGACATCCGCAGCCTGAAATCACTGATCCTGTTCGGCATCCGGGGTATGGCAGCCTATGCTTACCATGCCGGAGTCCTTGGATATACCGATACGTCGGTAAATGAATTTTTTGCCAAGGCGCTCTTCGCCATCGGCGAGGACTGGGGCATGAATGAACTGCTGCCCATCGTTCTGGAAGTCGGCAAGTACAACTTCGATTGCATGGCAATGCTTGACAAGGCCAATACCGGGACCTATGGCAGCCCCGCTCCGGCGACAGTGCCGCTGATGGTGGAAAAAGGACCCTTTATCGTAATCACCGGCCATGATCTCTATGACCTGAAGCAGCTTCTTGAGCAGACAAAGGACAAAGGAATCAATATCTATACCCACGGCGAGATGCTTCCCGCACACGCCTATCCGGAGCTTCGGAAGTATCCTCATCTTAAAGGCAATTTCGGTACCGCCTGGCAGAACCAGCAAAAGGAATTTGCGAACCTTCCGGCACCGATCCTGTTCACCACCAACTGTCTGATGCCTCCGAAAGCCAGCTATAAGGATCGCGTATTTACCACAGAGGTCGTTTCCTATCCTGAAGTCGTACATATCGGGGAAGACAAGGACTTCACACCGGTCATCGAAAAGGCTCTCGAACTGGGCGGCTTTGCCGAAGACACACAGTTCACCGGAATCAATGGCGGCACCACTGTCACCACAGGTTTCAGCCACAGCGCCGTTCTGGGTGTTGCGGACACTGTCATCGAAGCCGTGAAAAGCGGTGCGATCCGACACTTCTTCCTGGTCGGAGGCTGCGACGGAGCAAAGCCCGGAAGAAACTATTACACCGAATTCGTGAAGCAGGCTCCTGCAGACACGGTTATCCTGACACTGGCATGCGGAAAGTACCGCTTCAATGATCTGGACATCGGCACGATCGGCGGACTGCCCCGCATCATGGATATGGGTCAGTGCAACGACGCATACAGCGCGATCCGCGTAGCAGTCGCTCTCGCTGAGGCCTTTGGCTGCGGCGTCAATGATCTCCCTCTTTCCATGATTCTGTCCTGGTATGAGCAGAAAGCCGTATGTATTCTTCTGACGCTTCTGCATCTTGGCATCAAGAACATCCGCCTGGGCCCTTCGCTTCCGGCATTCATTTCTCCGAATGTGCTGAATTATCTGGTCGAGAACTACAACATTGCTCCCATCAGCACCCCGGAAGAAGACCTGAAAGCGATCTTGGGATAATAGTTCCACAAGCGCAAAAACATTCACTTATCTCCGCAGATTTGACAGTTCCTCTTTTGCACAGTTTCTGAAGAGGAACTGTGCGGAGAAGAAAACGTAACCGTCTGCTCCCTTTTCCTTAATCTCATCGAGCTGTTCTGCCAGGTTAGTGTCCTTCCACGTCCATCCGGGATCATTGGAATTCCCGGTTTTCTGTGTTTTGTACAGAGCCAGACCAACATAAAACTTCGCCTTATTTTTTCTTTTCTCCAGGAAGATATTCAGGCGGTCTGTGAACATGGTCGTACTGCCGTCATCACCCCACTGGTCGGTCCAGTAGATCTGAGGAATGATGTAGTCAATATATCCGTCTTCCGAGAGCCAGGTATCAATGTCCGCGCCGGAATTCATGTCATTGTCATAGTTTCCCGCCGGGCTGATTCCGAAGGTGCTGCCGGCTTCGGAGACAGTCCTGTAGATCTCCCGGACCATACTGTTGACGTTATTTCTCTTTTCAGCGGCCGTCACAACTTTATAGTCCCCCTCGGCCGGACGTTCCTCCTCTGATCCGACGATGGCGTATTTGTCATCCGGGGAATCCATCCTGTAATATCCTTTGGCCGCATGGTAAAAATAATCATCCAGATGGATCCCGTCAATTTTTTCCCCGCTGCTCTCAAATGCCAGCAATTCTCTGACGGCGGTCAGGACGCGATCTGTGCTGGCCTCATCTCCCGGATCATAATAATAATCCAGGCTGACACGGTAAGGATTCAGCCAGGCATGGACTTCCATCCCGTATTTATGCGCTTCCTCCAGAAAGACTCCGAATGGGTCGTAATCCTCATAGGCTTCCCACGCAGTCAGGCTCTCGTCTCCTCCGATGTATTTGGAGGCTTTGAAAGTCCGGCTCCGCCAGAACGCATCATCAAACGCCCTCGCATGGAGAAATACTGTATTGATTCCGTATTTTTGAGCTTCGGTCAGGAATCTGTCCGTGTTCTCACGGTAGGCTTCCTCATCGTCAAACACGGACAGACCGAGTGCGGCATACTCCTTATAACAGAGCCAGATCCCGCGCATCTGCGTATCCTCCTGACCGCTGCTGCGGCCGGCATCACTGCTTTCTGCCGCATAAGCTGCTGTCCGGACGGATAAAAGCATTCCTGCTGTAAAAACCATTGCAAGCAGGATCGCCAAAACTTTTTTATGCTTTATTATTCCTGAAAACATTCTTCCTCCTATATAACGGATTACGTCCGCCCTTTACCTGTTGATAAAAAATCTCAATACTATCCGCTTCTACCCGGCACAGATTTCAGTGTTCCAAAAAAAGTCCTTTCCGTTGTAAATACAACCGAACTGTTTGATTCATAATATTATTATAATGACATGGAATCAAGAAGAAAATAAAAAAGAACCTAAGGACAAAATATAAAAGCGTCTACAGAGAATCAAGGACAAAATATAAAAGAATCTACGGAGATTCAAGGACAAAATATAAAAGAATCTACGGAGATTCAAGGACAAAATATAAAAGAATCTACGGAGATTCAAGGACAAAATAAAAAGATTCCATAATAAAAAGATCCAAAGGAGGAGCCCATAAAATGATTCGGAAAATAATAAAGATTGATGAAGAAAAGTGCAATGGATGCGGACTGTGTGCCAGCGCCTGCCATGAGGGCGCCATTGATATCATAAACGGAAAAGCAAAACTGGTCAGGGAAAATTTCTGCGACGGTTTTGGCGACTGCCTGCCGGGATGTCCTACCGGTGCCATCACTTTTGAGGAGCGCGAAGCACCGGCATATGATGAGGCTGCGGTAAAGGCAGCACAAGGCAAAAAGATATCCGCAGAGGGAGGAAAAACCATGTCCGTAGATGAGATCGTGCAAATTGAGGATGAAACAAAACGCAAGAGCGCAATGATGGCTCATCTGGCAGCAGGTGGACAACACCCTGCCGGTGGCTGCCCCGGCTCCCGTATGATGCAGTTCAAGCGGAATGAGGAAGCAGTTGAAGCAGATGCCCCCAATTATGCCACTAATTCGGGATTGCGATCTGTCTCGCGTCTGAACCAGTGGCCCTGCCAGATCAAGCTGATACCGACACAGGCTCCCTTCTTTGAAGGCGCAAAGCTTCTGATCGCAGCGGACTGTACAGCCTTCGCATATGCCAATATGCATGAGGAATTCATGAAAGGCAAGATCACACTCATCGGCTGCCCGAAGCTGGATGATGTGGATTACTCGGAGAAACTGACTGCGATCATCCGGGACAACGATATCAAGAGCGTGACGATCGTACGAATGGAAGTGCCCTGCTGCGGCGGACTGCAAAGGGCGGCAGAGAACGCTCTCAAGGCAAGCGGGAAATTCATCCCCTGGCAGGTCGTAACGATCAGCCGGGATGGGCGAATTTTAGATTAAAAGTAAGGAGGTACAGATCATGAACACACAGATGTTTTGTTTCCAGTGTGAACAGACGGCAGGCTGCAAAGCATGTACCGGGGCTGCCGGAGTATGCGGCAAGAAAGCAGATGTTGCAGGACTGCAGGATCTGCTGACCGGAGCTCTGATCGGACTTGCCCGTGCAACAGACGGCAACACTCAGTCGACTGAGAACACCTATAAGCTGCTCATCAAAGGTTTATTTACAACCATTACAAATGTAAACTTCAATGAAGCGACCATCAAAGCGCTGATCGAAGAAGTGCATTCAGAAAAAGAAAAGCTCGTTCCCGGTTGCTCTGACTGTGAAACTCCTTGTGTCAGAAATGATGACTACGACATGTCCAAAGTATGGGACGCCGACGAAGACATCCGCAGCCTGAAATCACTGATCCTGTTTGGCATCCGGGGTATGGCGGCATATGCTTATCATGCCGGTGTCCTTGGATACACTGATAAGTCGATAAATGAATTTTTTGCCAAGGCGCTCTTCGCCATCGGCGAGGACTGGGGCATGAATGAACTGCTGCCCATCGTTCTGGAAGTCGGCAAGTTTAACTTCGACTGCATGGCAATGCTTGACAAGGCAAATACCGAGACCTATGGCAGCCCCACTCCGGCGACAGTGCCGCTGATGGTGGAAAAAGGGCCCTTTATCGTAATCACCGGCCATGATCTCTATGACCTGAAGCAGCTTCTTGAGCAGACAAAGGACAAAGGAATCAATATCTATACCCACGGAGAAATGCTTCCCGCACACGCCTATCCGGAGCTTCGGAAGTATCCTCATCTTAAGGGCAATTTTGGTACCGCCTGGCAGAACCAGCAGAAAGAATTTGCAAACCTTCCGGCACCGATCCTGTTCACCACCAACTGTCTGATGCCTCCGAAAGCCAGCTATAAGGATCGCGTGTTTACCACAGAGGTCGTTTCCTATCCTGAAGTCGTACATATCGGAGAAGATAAAGACTTCACACCGGTCATCGAAAAGGCTCTCGAACTGGGCGGATTTGCCCGGGACACGCAGTTCACCGGAATCAATGGCGGCACCACCGTCACCACAGGTTTCAGCCACAGCGCCGTTCTCGGTGTTGCGGACACTGTCATCGAAGCCGTGAAAAGCGGTGCGATCCGACACTTCTTCCTGGTCGGAGGCTGCGACGGAGCAAAGCCCGGAAGAAACTATTACACCGAATTCGTAAAGCAGGCTCCTGCAGACACGGTTATTCTGACGCTGGCATGCGGAAAGTACCGCTTCAATGATCTGGACATCGGCACGATCGGTGGACTCCCCCGCATCATGGATATGGGTCAGTGCAACGATGCCTACAGCGCAATCCGTGTAGCAGTCGCTCTCGCAGAGGCATTTGGCTGCGGTGTCAATGATCTCCCTCTTTCCATGATTCTGTCCTGGTATGAGCAGAAAGCCGTATGTATTCTTCTGACGCTGCTGTATCTTGGCATCAAGGACATCCGCCTCGGCCCTTCGCTTCCGGCATTCATTTCTCCGAATGTGCTGAATTATCTGGTAGAGAACTACAACCTTGCTCCCATCAGCACCCCGGAAGAAGATCTAAAAAAGATCTTAGGATAATAGTTACACAAACATAGCCACATTTTGAAAATTGTAGGGTGTCAGGCACTGATGTGGCGCAGTCCGGCCGTAAAGCCGGCAATCCTGTCAACCGCAATCTTCAGGTTCTCAAGAGAATTGGCGAAGGAGAGTCTGAAATGGCCCTCTCCGTGGGCACCAAAGGAAGTGCCCCAGGCAGCGGCTACGCCGGCCTCCTCGAGGAGCCTGGTGCAGAAGGTGTGGCTGTCCAGTCCAAAGGATTCTATATTGGGAAAGGCATAAAAAGCGCCGCCCGGTGTGGGACAGGTGATGCCCGGAATGCCATTGAGGGCAGGAATCACCCAGTCTCTTCTCTCGCGGAAAGCCTCCCGCATTCTGTCTACATCGTCCTGAGGACCGGTTACGGCGGCCAGGGCTGCCCTTTGGGTAAAGGAGGCGGTACAGGAATTGGAATTGACCATGAGCATCTCGATACCCCTGGCGAGCTCCGGATGCATAATCCCGTAACCAATCCGCCAGCCTGTCATGGCATAGGCTTTGGAAAAGCCGTCCAGAATGATGGTGCGGTCCTGGAATCCCGGGACTGCCGCGATGGAATAAGGCTTGTCCCCGTAGACCAGTCTGTCATAGATCTCATCCGACAGGATCATTATGTCGGGTCTTTCCCGCAGAACCGAGGCCAGCTGCTCTATGTCCCTGCGAGTCATCAGCCCTCCCGTGGGGTTGCCGGGATTGTTGAGGATGACCAGCTTTGTCCTGGGCGTGATGCTTGCCCGGAACTGTTCCAGATCGATCCGGAAATCATTTTTGTCCAGAAGAGGAACCGGGACCGGTTTGCCGCCCGCAAAACGGATGCAGGATTCATAGATGGGAAAACCGGGGTTGGGATAAAGGACTTCATCGCCGGGCGATACCATTAGAAGCATGGTGAAAAACATAATAGGTTTGCCGCCCGGTACGATAATGATATTGTCCGGAGACAGATCCAGTCCTTTTCTTTCTCCTGCCTCCCGGGCAATCGCCGCACGCACATCCGGATAGCCCGGTGCAGGACTGTATCCGGTATAGCCGGCCTTCATGGCCTCGTATGCCGCCTCAATGATATGATCCGGCGTAGCAAAGTCGGGCTGGCCGATCTCGCAGTGGATCACACTGTGCCCCCGGGCCTCCAGGGCATTGGCCTGGGCCAGGATCTGAAAAGCAGATTCCGCATGAAGTCTTCCCATACGTTCCGCAATGATATTCTCAAACATCGCTTTCCTCCGTCTAATAGTAATAAAATGAGTCGATCGGAACCGTCCTTCGAAGAGACAGGGGACGGTTCTCTGTCTCCTCCATCAACAAATGAGTCTCCGGGGACGGTTCTACTTTTTTTCACTCAGGCGGGCACCCATCCGGAAAGCCTCTTTCAGATCATTGGGGAACTGTTTCTCACGCATTTCTTTCTTGTGGTTTTCGTCGAAACCCGCCATGTTGTATCTGCTGTAATCCTTGACCTGCAGGGTATCACAACAGGCGTAAGTCTCCACGCTTCCGTTCAGCCCTTTAAAACTCTGCTCTATTTCTTTGGCCTTTCCACCATAGGCAGCACTGTAAAAAGCCTTGGGCGCATTCATGGTCAGAATGATCCCCACGTTCACCTTGCCGGTGAAGTAGTTGGAATAGTCGTCGTAGGACAGAGCGCAGAAGTGCAGCCGCTCGATCAGTCCATGCACCTGGCTGGTGACGTCCCCCAGATAAATGGGGGAACCGATGATCAGAGCATCGGCTGCAAAGATACGGTCTATCACAGGCGACAGATCATCTTTCCAGAAACATTTGCACCGCTCCGCCCCCTTTCTCTTGCAGGCAAGACATGAGCGGCACCCCGTATAGGAAAGGTCAAACAGATCGATATACTCCGTTTCCGCGCCGACGGACTCTGCGCCCTTCTGTGCCTCTTTTAACATCATGGCTGTATTCCAGTTCTTCCTGGGGCTTCCGTTTAAAAGAATTGTTTTCATAAATTCCAACCTTTCGTTTTTAACAAGCGGCCTGAAACCAAACCTCCGCCGCAGCCGGCAAGCCGGCAGGTTTTCTGATCCGGCAGTATCGTCAGACTTTCCGACACTCATTGGTGAAACTATAAACAATAAACACTGACACCAATATATAATCCGTAACACAGCCGCATACCCTAAACAGACACTACAACTGTAACCTCGGAAAAAAAATTGTTAAAAAATGATACTGCAGGGATCATGGAAAGCCGATCAGAAGTTTATCTCAAGCTGACCCGAGTTGTTGATCACGTCAAGTGCTGTCTGCGCTCTCGCAAGTTCGTCCGACACCGCGGTGAGATCGTCTGCAGCCTTTTTCAGATCATAATTCGTATAGGTATATTCGATGATCTTTGTAGCCTGGTATCCGTTGGAAACCCTTTCCTTGGGAAGGAAGGAGGCCATCTCGGTGAGCTTTTTCTTTCTCTCACTCAGCTGGGGGATGTATACCAGCATCTCATCCACTGTCATCCCAAATTCCGGGATCACTGTGCTGATATTGAAGCTGTTGATGGCATGCTTGACCTTGCGGATCCTGGCCTCGATCCGACGCTGTTCCTCCTGTGTCTGCAAATAGTCATATACAGGTCTTGCAGACTCGAGATCCTCGTCTACAGCCGCCGTGAAACGGTAGCCTTTCACTTCTTTTGCCCGCAGGACTTTCAGATCTTCATTCAGTTTTCTCAATACTTTTGCTGCTTCTGCACATGTATAAATCATTGTTCATCTCCTGATTCTCACTGTAGAAGACCGATCAATTCGCGCATGCTGTTCCCAACGGAGAGCCGGCCCTCGGTAATGATTCCCGTCTTGTCGCTTCTGTGATGTGCATGCTTTTTCAACATGATATCAAATTATCTTTAATTACTTCATCGCAGTCAAGGTCAGGTCTGTGTTTTTACATGCTTTTTACAAAAGGGTCCTGATTGCTTTTACAAGGCTGTGCTATCATACCGCCAATCCTGTTCTGGGACACGTGGGACGGTTCCGGCTGTCCCACCCAACTAAGATTCGGGAAAATGAAAACAAGTATAAGGAGATATATTCTATGACCCTCTACGAATTTTTTTCATTACTCGGCGGTGTAGGTCTCTTTCTCTATGGCATGAGCATGATGTCCTCCGGTCTCAAGCAGGCCGCCGGCAATAAGCTCCGATCTATACTGGAGCGGGCGACTGCAAACCGTTTCATCGCCGTTGCGGTCGGTGTTCTCGTCACACTGCTGGTGCAGAGTTCTTCCGCCACGGATATGATGGTGATCAGCTTCGTCAATTCCGGACTGATGACACTGGCGCAGGCGATCGGCGTTATCATGGGCGCCAATATCGGTACGACGGTCACTGCCCAGATCACGGCTTTCAATCTGGGAGCCTATGCGCCCTTTATCCTGTTTATCGGGGCTATTCTCTATATTTTTGTAAAAAACAACACGACAAAGCATATAGGTTCCATCATTCTGGGATTCGGAATGCTTTTCTTCGGTATTTCCGTGATCAAATCCGCCATAGCGCCGCTTTCCCAGAGCGCGCCTTTTATTTCCTTTCTGTCAACACTGGAAAATCCGGCCATTGCCGTCATTTTCGGCGTTCTGTTCACAGCGCTCCTGCAGAGTTCCTCTTCCTCTGTAGTCATTTTCCAGACCTTTGCAATTCAGGGTCTGATTGGTTATGATATGACTGTATATCTGGTGATCGGCGCCGCGATCGGTTCGGTGACGCCCAATCTTCTGGCCTCTCTGACCACCAACAGGAACGGCAAGCGGACTGCGGTGCTGAACCTTCTGTTCAATCTGATCCGGGCGGCCTTAATGCTGATCCTGATCAATGTGTTCCCGCTCACGGAGCTGATCCAGAGCCTGACGCCCGGTGATATCGGCCATCAGGTTGCAAACACCCACACGATTTTCGCCATTCTGGCCGTCCTTCTGGAACTGCCTTTTGCCGATCAGATCGTCGCACTTTCCCAGAAAGTGATCCCCGTTCTGCCGGAAGAAAGCCGTTCGGTCGAGGACAGAAAGCTGCGCTACCTGGTACAGACCGGCGATCTGCCCTCTTCTGTGGCCATACAGCAGGCCCGACTGGAGCTTGTCAGAATGGGGCAGCTGGCCAGAAACTGCCTGCAGAAGGCTGCGGAATGTTTCTTTTCCCTGGATGACCAGCTGGCGGAAAGTGTTTTTGAAACAGAAGACACTATTGATATTTTGACAGACAAGATTCAGGAATGCCTGATCTCCTTCCGCTCCAGAGACTATGCTCCCCAGGATGTCAGCAAGATCTCGCAGCTACTGCTGGTGGCATCAGATATGGAAAGGATCTCGGACTACGCGGAAAATATTGCCGAGTATGAGGGCGAGTTCAAGGCAAGGAAGGCCACTCTGTCTGAAAAAGCACTGGAGGAATTAAAGGCGCTTACAGAGGCCTCTTTAAAGTCCATCGACTACTCCCTCCGTATTTTTGCAAAGGATGATTTTCACGAACTGCCGAAAGCGGACAGGCTGGAGCAGGATGTGGATGATCTGCAGACCGACTTTATCAACAATCACATCCAGCGTCTGATGAATAACGAATGTGACCCTGTGGGCGGCGTCCTCTTTACAGATATGGTCAACGATCTGGAGCGCTGCTCCGACCATGCGATCAATATCGCCTACGCACTCTTCCACAACACGCCGGAGCACCATAATGCGCAGGCATAGTCAACGAGAAATTCGTAGTTCAAAGCCTTTCAAAGCCTTGCATATAAGGGCTTTGAAATTGACGGTATTCTCGTTGACATCAGGGGATGTTTTTGCTGCGCAGCAGTCAATAACACAATTTTGAATAACAGATTTTAAATAACATAATTTTGAATAACCGGTTTTTGAATAACAGAATGATAAATAACAGGTTTTTGAATAACAGAATGTTGAACAACAGAATGATGAATAACAGGATTTTTGTATGGCACTGATTTATATCGTAGAAGACGATCTCAATATTCGGGAAATTGAATCGATTGCGCTGAAAAACAGCAATTATACTGTGTCAGCTTTTGACTGCGCCGAGGCCTTCTTCGGACAGATGGCGGAACTTCTTCCCGATCTGGTGATCCTGGATATCATGCTGCCGGATCAGGACGGATACGAAATCATGCGGAAAATGAGGAAAAATCCTCTGACCGCCAAAATCCCTGTCATCATAGTGACCGCCAAGACCACGGAAATGGATCTGGTAAAGAGTCTGGACAGCGGCGCGGACGACTATATTCGAAAGCCATTCTCCATCATGGAACTTCTGTCCCGGATCCGGGCACTGCTGCGGCGGACTGCGGAGAGCGCCCCCAAAGTCCTCACTGTCGGGGAGATCCGTCTGGATCAGGAGCGTTATCTGGTCTATGCCGGGGAGACACAGGTGGAACTCACCTTCAAGGAATTTGAACTGCTTCGTTTCCTCATGATCAATCCCAAGGTCGTACTGTCCCGCGAAGCCATCATGCAGGCCGTCTGGGATACCGACTATGAAGGGGAAACCCGCACCGTGGATATGCATATCAAAACTCTGCGGCAAAAGCTCGGCTCCTGCGGCAAACAGATCGGCACTGTCAGAAATGTGGGGTATGTGATCTCATGAAACAAAAGATCAATCTGCGACTGACTCTGATTGCCCTGGTGGCCGTCTTCTCTGCCACCATCGGCGTGACACTTTTATACTATAATCTTTTCCAAAGCCAGGTAAAAAAAGACCTGGCTTTATACACGCGCCTTTTGTCCGACACAGGCGTCTTCCAGGCCGCCTATGCCGGCACCGAAGACGTGAATGCCTACGTGGAAAGCTCCGCCCTCCGTCAGCTCAGGCACGACAATCCCCGGATCACCTGGGTCACCGCCGACGGCACTGTCCTCTATGACAACGGGGCAGATGTCTCCGGTCTGCCCAACCACCTGGACCGGCCCGAAATCCGGGAAGCCATTGAGAATGGATCCGGAGAAAGCATACGGCGTTCCGACACCTTTCAGCTGAACACCTTCTATTACGCACTTCAACTGGATGACGGAACCATCCTGCGCACCTCGACCCAGGCCAGCTCCATCTCCAACGTTTTTGTCCAGTCACTCCCCGTCGTGTTCTCGATCAGCCTGATCTTTCTGGTGATCTGCATCCTTCTCGGACATTTCCTGACCATCCAGCTTCTCAGGCCTCTGGACCAAATGGCAGAACGTCTGGACAGCCCGATCAACGAACCGGTCTACCGGGAACTGCAGCCCTTTGCAGACAAGATCCGATCCCAGCATGAAAACATCCTGGAAGCGGCCTCCATGCGTCAGGATTTCACCGCCAATGTGTCCCATGAACTCAAAACCCCCCTGACAGCCATCTCCGGCTATGCGGAACTTCTCGAGAACAATATGGTCGCCCCTGATCAGGTGACCCATGTAGCCGAACAGATCCGCCATAATTCCGACCGCCTGCTCTCTCTGATCAACGACATCATCCGTCTGTCGGAACTCGACCACAAAGAACTCCCCCGAAAATTCACAGCCATGGATCTGGCACCCCTGGCTGAAGAATGCTGCAGAAATCTCTCCGTCAGCGCCCGGGCCCACCACCTCTCCCTGGCCTGCAATGGAGAACCCGCCCTGCTCTCGGGAGACCGGGACCTGCTCAAAGAACTCATCGAGAACCTCATCCAGAATGCCATCCAGTACAATCGCGAAAACGGCTCCATCCTGGTCCGGACCGGCCAGAAGGAGGACCACCCCTTTCTCTCTATACAGGACACCGGCATCGGCATCCCCAAAAACCAGCAGGAGCGCATCTTTGAACGATTCTACCGAATCGACAAAAGCCGGTCCCGCGAAACCGGCGGAACCGGCCTGGGCCTCGCAATCGTAAAACATATCGCGGAGATCCACGGGGCCGAGATCACCGTTGACAGCGAACCCGGCAAGGGCACCTGTGTTACTGTGGAATTCTGATTGTCAGGGGGATTGTCAGGGGGACGGTTCTCTGTCTCCTTTTTTCGTACACACGAGGAGACAGGAGGAGACAGAGAACCGTCCCCTGTCTCCTTTAGTGTCATCCGGGTAATACGAATTACTTTCAAAACTTGTGCCGGGAGGTTTTCCGGAACATATACATGCGGGCTAAATTGATCGCGATTCTATAGTGAAGCGGACGAAGTGCTTTGTCGGCTTCTACCAGTTTTTCCCGGATGGGAATATTCTGGGGACAGTGCTGTTCGCATTTTCCACAGCGGATACATTGGGTGGCGAAGGCAGGCTCTTTTGTAAGTCCGACAGTCTGGCCAAACTGAAAACGTCCGGCACTTTTGGACTCCGTGTACATGGCATTGTAACAGCGGAAGATTCCCGGTATGTCGACGCCTTTGGGACAGGGCATGCAGTAGCGGCACCCGGTGCAACCGACTTTTTCTTTTTCACGAATCTTTGCCTTGACTCCTTCAAGAACTGCCAAATCTTCCTCTGTCAGCTGCCCTGCCTGTGCAAGGGAGGCGATCCGGCAGTTTTCCTCGACCATTTCCAGGGAATTCATGCCGGAGAGGACAACCGTCACCTCCGGCTGGTTGTAGAGCCAGCGGAAGGCCCATTCTGCGGGCGTCCAGCCGCGTCCGCTGTCCTGCATGATCTTTTTTGCGCCGGCCGGCAGCATGTTCACAAGCTTTCCGCCCCGCAGAGGCTCCATGATCATGACGGGAATCCCTTTTGCGGCGGCAGCACGTAGACCGTCTACTCCGGCCTGGGAAACCTCATCAAGATAGTTGTACTGAATCTGGCAGAAATCCCAGTCGTAATCCTTCAGGATCATC
>Ga0256405_10008737_pt1 | contig 14298 bp, 17 predicted proteins | sample RumenRJG_02DNA_FD_189096 | JGI IMG/M metagenome (GOLD analysis project Ga0256405, IMG submission 189096) | Bovine rumen microbial communities from Lethbridge, Alberta, Canada - RJG_02 | ecosystem: Host-associated > Mammals > Digestive system > Stomach > Rumen | place: Canada: Alberta...
CGGGCGACAGGTATGAGGATATCCATATTTCATCTTTTTCAAGGACAATGCCCTTGTACTGCACCCGTATATTGGGCGGTGATGCAAGGATTTTGCCGATGTTCAGCGGTTCATTGTTTGAGTTCTCCCCCACTTTTTGCATGACGCCTAATATACGCCCATAGGGGTCTTTCTCTTTCATTTTGCCGCCTCCTTATCATCCTTGATTTCCTTCAAAAATTCCAAATCCAACTCCATGCTATGAGTTCCGCCCGCTATACTGTGGCGGTCGCTCTTGATGGTGAATAATCCTTTTAGTTGTTCTTCCTGCACCGCTATGGCCATGCCAGCAATGCAGGCGGCATTTCCTACCCCGGACAACGTGGACTTATAGGCAATTCTTTTCAAAAGTGCCTTGGCCGCCGTCTGGGTGTCCTGCTTTTTGTTGACCTTATAGACATCTTGAATCTTGCCATATTTTTTAAGGTCATCATCATTGGAAACGCGGCCAACTTCCACACCTTCGGCATTGACAATCTTCACGGTGGAAATCATGTCTTCAATGCTTTCGCTATGTTCCGTCGATACCACGTTTTCCTTGTCGGTGGCCGTGTAGTTCTCCACCTGTTTCGATTGTTCCACCACATGCAGCAGGCCCTCTTGCATGAATAGGTGGTATTTCTTTTGGTTGGACGCATACGCCAGCTTAAACGCCTTTTGGATTATCTCGGTGCAAGACATATTGTCCGCAACGAAATCCACTACCACATCGATGGCCACACTGTTTTTTGTGTCCATTTTTAGGCCAAACTCATTAACTACCTGCTCAATGACCTTGCTCACACTGATTTTTGAGAATTTCAGCGTGGTTTTGGACTTGGCCAGATAAATCAGGTCATCATAAGCGACAAATGAATAGGTGAAATTGCTGGTGTTCCTGTCCTTGTAAAAGATTTTCCCTCTAAACAGTTCCTTGGGCTTCTCCTGCGGGCCTGCCGCCTTGACTTCCTTCTGCTCATAGAAATAGGCCGTGTCTCCGACATTGATATCAAGATTCTTGAATCCTTTGTCCTTGGTATTGTAGGCTATGGAAAATTCCAATTTCCGAGCCGCTTGGGTTAAATCCCCGCTCCAATCCCATGACACAACATAATTGCTTATATCTATGGCATCGTCTTCGGTTTTCCCATTGGGGATTACTTTGCATAAAAACATTTTTACCCCCTGTGTCCGAATTGGACACATCAAAACATAATGATATTGCCGCCCATCTTGACATTGCCGCCGCTGGTGGTCTTGAGCACATCCCCCGGGGATAGCCCGCCACCTTTGGCCAGCACCTTATAAAGCTTCAAGTGGCTTTTACTTTTGTCACTAATGGACAAGTTACGGCCTACCGCCCGGGCCGCCACATCCATGACGGAATCCCCCGGGTAAACCGTTATTGACCTTGCCGCATTGTTCATACTGGATATGTCATTGCGGCCTTTCAGCCCGCTCACATCATCCACCGTGTTATCTGCGGCACCGCCAACAAATACATACTCTTTAAGGTCTAGCGAAAAAACCACATCACCCGTCCCATCTTCCTCGCCATACTCGAAGTTTTCTATGGTCACGGGTAAATTTACCTCTGTGTCCGCTATGGTGATGCGGCAGGGTAGGCGGCCTTTCCGCCATTTATCAATGGTCTGCACATAGCTATATGGGCTTTCTGGCGTGCAGACACAAAAGCTATACTCTTGGGCAGGGAAGAAGCTAGAAAAGCTTACTTCTTTAAGGCCATCATTGCCAATCATGTTGATATCACCAATATTGCTGATATTGACGGTCTGATTGTTCTGTTGGACTTTTGCCCTAAATTCTCCCGGTGGTACGGGAAATTGAATCTTTTCGCCCCCGCTGCCACCTTTGAGGAATATCTGTGCATCATGGTTTAAGCTACCGGACGAACTAAGGATATTCCCCAAAAGCTTCCTGAAAAAATCACTCATACTGCACCTACCATCTGATTCCCCGCCCTGCGTTCCAGTTGTTCTGCAATCGCTTGGGCAAGTTTGGTAATATCGGCATCCTCGCGAATCACAATGCTATCCGCAATCTTGGGGATGTTGACTGTGATGGACTGGCCGCCCGCCACTTCCGCCGATGGGATATTTACGCCCGTTCTCGCGCCGTCCCGCCGTCCGCGGTCATATTCTGCCCTCATGCTCTTGTCATGGGGGATTACTCGCGTTCCTTGGGGCAGGTCTACAATTTCCGGGCCTGCGTCATGGATTACTGCAAGGCCGCCCGGGAAATTATCGGTACCATGTGCAAGGTACGGAATGTTTGGCGTGTAACTTTGGCCGCCTACTCCTGGCACCCAATCTGGCACCGTTACAGATATGCTATTGATGCCGCCAATAACGGCATTGATAGCCCCCTTGATGCCCGCCAGCACATTGTCGCAGATTCCTGTGATTGCTCCGAAGATGCTATCAAAGATTTCCACGGCTCCCTGCCATACTGCGGCCCAATCGCCAGTAATAATTCCCGTGAGTATGGTAATCACACCGCCGATAACGCCAACCACGCCGCTGATAACGGTAGTGATGATGTTGACCGCAGTTTCTACCGCATTTATTGCCAGATTGAAGGCAATTACAAATGTACCGCCGATAATACTGGTAATATTGCCGATGATGGTGCCAATCGTTCCGCCGCTGGCGGCAGTTGAATTGGTTATCATGTTCCATGCAGTTTTTACGAGGTTCACCAGTTTACCAACTACCTGCTGCACTTTGCCGAACAATCCGCCAAAACGCTCCTGCATCCTATCCACGAATGCCGTGAAGTTGGTTCTTATGATGTTGAAGGCATTGGATAAATGAGTCTTGACCGTGTCCCAATTTTTCCAAATAAGGTAGGCCAGTCCGATTACTGCCGTTATCGCTATACCCATAGGGGAAAGCAACGCCACACGCATGGCCACCATAATCCCGCGGAAGGCCATCGCGGCCCCCTGTCTAAGCAGGTTAAACGCCATGGTAGGATGAAGAATCAGCCGCCCCATAGAAGTCATTAAGCCGCTCATCCGCGCGAACACGTTTGCAACGCCACCCGGTATTGCCCGTAAGGCATTGCCAATCACGCCGCCCATCGCGGAAAATTCTCCCCGCAATGCTCTGGCCACGTTGATGGTGCCGCTAAACCTACTGGCCAACGCTCCCATAATGCCATGGTTCTTTTGGACGGCTACGGCCACATCGATGAGCGTTCCATAGGTTCGCCCAAACATCACAAGCGCACTGCCGACCACAGGCGTGAGGATGCCGACTGCCACAATCATCTTGGCCACGTTCTCCACTACGGTTTTCTGCGCCGGTGACAGGTCTTTCAGCCATTTGGCAAAAGCCCCCACCAGTTGAGCCGTCCCCTTGAGTAACGGGGTCAACCCTTGCGCCAAATCCATCGTGGCGTTTTTTAGCTGATTCATGGCAATTTTATTTTGTTCGGATGGTGTCAGCAGTTTATAAAATGCTTCTTCTGTGGTGCCTGACGAATTTTTCATTAGGTCAAGGCCTTTTACAAAGTCTGCATGGCCTTTCCCTGTAAGTGCCAGGACTGCGTTCAAGCCTTCAACACTGCCGAATAGTGTGGCCATCTGGTCAGCACTGCCGCCCGTCTTTTCGCGGATTTCGTCCAGCATCTTTGCCCATCCGACACTTTTTAGGTGAGCCGACGAAAAATCAAGGCCCAACTGTGCCGCCAGCTTGCTTGCCTGTTCGGATGGCTTCAAGATATTGGAATAGGCGGCCTTTAAGCCTGTGATGGCCGACGATGTTTGGATGCCGTTCTTTGTTAGTACGGCGATACTGGCGAATAATTCCTGTGTGCTGACATTGAGTGTGGACGCTACCGGAATAACATTACCCAACGCCCCCGCCATTTCGCCCAACGTGGTTTTACCAAAATTCTGCGTCATAAGCATTTGGTCGAAAATGCCCATGGCCTTGTCCGCTTCCATGCCATATGCATTGAGTACGGAAGTCACGCCATCGATAGCCGTGGCCGAATCGGTAAAGCCCGCCTTGGCCGCCATGGTGGACACTCGCAGGAAGTCTGTAACTTTGGCCGCATCCACGCCTGCAGATAATGCCTGGTATTCCGCCTCGGTCAAATCCGTGACACTTACACCAGTTTCATCCGATATGCTGCGGATGCCGTCACTTAACTTTTGGATTGATACCACGCTCGTGTCTACCAGCGTGGAAACCTTGGCCATGCCGTTGGCAAAATCAGAATGAAGTTTCATTCCGGCGGACGCAGCGGCAATGAGTGTCCCCGTCATCCACTTCATTTTGTCACCGATGGCCATAATGCTTTTCCCGGTGCCTTCCAAATCCTTGGCCAGTCTTTTACTGGTGGCGGCATGGTTACTAAATGCGGTTCCTGCGCTCCCCATGGTGCTCTGGGTGGTTCTCATGGCCTTGTCCATGGCTTCCACCTGCTTGGACATTTTATCTATGCCAGCCGTAGCCTGCCGCATTGGTGCGGTCAGCTTGTCCATCATAGAGACAACAATATCAATTTTGCTTTCAGCCATTTTCTCACCCCTTCGCGGCTTCGTTCCGTTCTTCGAGTTCGTAGTGCATAAACGCCGCTACGACCCGCCTTTCCTTGGGCAACATTTCGATAAATTGCCCCGGCATTACATGATGGTCGCGGAAAAGAAAATACATTAGCTGCACCTCTCCATCGGTGCCAATCAGTTTTTTATTTCTTCCTCTGCCTCATCCTCATCTTCATCCATGTCTACACCGCTCAATTTCTGAATTTCCGTGAACAGGGTAATGAGTTCGCCAGCGTTGAAAATCTTATTGATGAGTTCCTTGGGTGTTGCCACGCCAAACGTTTCCAACAACTGCTTATTCTTGAGGTCAGGGTCTTTTACGCCGTCGAGAAGTGTGAGCACCTGCATCATGTAGGCATCCACATCCTTGATATTGCCTTTCTTGACCGTGGTACACTGCCGCTGAATGTCCAACAAGCGACGCGGGCCGATGGCCTGAATGGTAAAAATCATCTTTTGGCCGTAAATCTTCGACCAACGTTTCAATTCAATTTCTTTGGTGTCCTTTTCGTACAAATCACTAGCTACTTTTTCGCCAGCTATCATAGCTTCCAGTACATTCATGATTACATTCTCCTTTTTACCAGGGGCCGCATCATGCAGCCCCCTCCAAAACTTATTCGTCAGCAGAGTCCAAAATATCGTAGTCGCTAAAGGTGAAATCATAAGCGTCTTCGGTCATCTTGCCGACCTCCCAATCTGCCAAAATCAGCTTGTCGAAAACTGCATCTTTAATCACGATGCGTTCCGAACCGATGGAATCCGGGTCATCCAAATTACTGGTAATCGTGCAGATGGTCTGCTTGCCCGCTTTGATGTTCTCACTAATCTTGCTCATCATGTAGCTGGAAATGTGATTCATCTTGACCGAGCCTTTGCCTTCAAGCCCTACAACTTTGTACTGCTTGAATTGCTTTTTAATCATCTTGACTTCCGTCTTTTCGATGTTGATTTCAGCCTTGAAGGCCGTAACCTGCGACATGTAATCGCCGTCAATCCACAGTTCCCCGTGGGCACCGCTCATGACCTGTTTAGACTGCATTCCCTTCATGTCTTATCACCTCAAATCGTAATACCGAGTTTAATTTCTTCGATGGCATCAAGAATCTTGATGTTGGCCTTCAAGAATACCTTATCCTTGGTGTTGGCCTTCTTAATTTCCAACTCATCCATGGATTCCAGTTCGTCCTTGGTAAACTGGCCCGTGGATTCCAGATAAACTTTCTGCTGCTCCACATCAATTTCCACCGAGTTCTTGCCGGGGTCAAGGATGCCGTCAAGTTCAAGCTGGTCAAAATAGCCCTGAATTGCTGTAATCAACAGGCATTTGTTGTTATAGCTATTGGCATATTTGCCAAGATAGTTGTCTTCCGCCGTTTTCTTAATATCGTCATGAATCATGTCCATAGCGTCCACGATTTTGACTTTCTGGAAGGATTCGCCCTTGTCCTGAATCGTGGTAACGAAAGAGTTCACGCCGCGGGCAATCTTGACTTTCTCCCCGTCGTTGAAGAAGAAAAGCTCACCGCGTGCCACTTTGTTATCCATTTCCTCTTTCGTCCACTTGTCGCACTCGATTACTTCCGGAAGTGGTGCGAACGTGCTGGCAATAGTCATAGGCGTGCCCGTGATAATGCCAGCGATGCGGGAACAATATTCCGCCGTGGTAAATTCTGCCGCCTTGGTTTTGATGAGGTCATTAGTGAAGTTGACCACGCCTTCCGCGTCAGCCGCTTCATGGGGCAGGACGGCCTTTACCATCTTATCCTTGGTGGTTCTCATGCCCTTAATCCACGTTGCGATGGTTGTGGTTTCGCTATCCTTGATTTCCGGAATAACCAGATAATCCCAACGGCGATTTTCCAAATCCAGCAACACGGGGTTGTAATCTGCCGGGGTAGTTACTTCCTGCTGCACCCCCTCCACTTCCTTGGTAGTAGTGGTCGGTTTGTTGATAACATAGACAAACACTTTCTTGGGTGCGGTCTGATAGCCCATCAAACAAAGCTCAATCTGCTTTTTGTTGAAGTCCGAAAGGCCTTCCGGTACATCCGTAGTGGTGTAAACCGTATACGGCGAACCAGTAAACTGTGCCGCGTTGTTCTCTTCCAAGACAAGGGCCACAATGCCGCGCTGGGAACGCTTGATGGCCGTAATGCCTTTTTCCTTGAAAGCAACGATAATAGACGGTAATCCATTAGCCATATTATTCATGCTCCTTTGCATTAACACTTGATTCATTTACTCTTGCGGTCAATTCCCGCATAGTCTCATAACCTTCATCCGCATCATAGCCAGTATCATCGAAGAAGGATAGGCGCATGGTCACGACAAGAATATTTTGCCGCTCCCCGCTGCGTTCATCATCGACTTCCAGCGGCATCAAATGCCTGCCGCCCGCCCAAAAGCCCTGCCCAAATATGGCACGAATATCATCGGCAATATCCATGAAATCATCTTCCACGTTCGCTTCATCCGATGCGAAGTAATAAATCATGATGCTCATGCGGTTGCTGTTAAAATTCTTGCTCATACTGTTCTGGGTGCGAACAATTTGGATGAAGAAGCACGGCTCATTAAAGCCGTCTATGACTTCCCGCACATATACGGGCAGGTCATACTTGCTTTTCAATCCTGCGATGATGGACTCTAATACATCCGTTGTCCGTAGCATTAGCCGCCTCCTATCTTCTTGGTGATACGCTTGGCGAATTTATCCACTTCCGTGGGTATCAAATCCCCTTCTGCGGCCTGTGACACTTTTTCTTTGAAAAAACGCCCGGCGATGAAACCTGCAGACTTTCCGGAACGTGTCACCATCTTATGGCCACGCTCCACCAGATGAAAGTGCGGGGCCTTCGACCATACTTCCACACGCATTTCTGAACCGTAGCCCGTCAGTTTGGACTTCCAGCGGTTTTTCAGCTTGGACTTGATGGCCTTCTTGCGTGCCCGCTCACTTTTATACTGTGCTTTCATTTTGCCATCCGGCGATGCGGCTTTCAGCCGCTTCTTTAGCTGATTGCCTATCCTGTTTAGCGTTTTGCCCGCCTCATCCGGATAAGAACTTATAGCCTGCTCCATGTGGCTCTGCAATTCCTTGGCACCGATGATTTCAGCACTCATGTGACTACCTTCTTCCCTCGGTCAAGGCGTTTGCAGTATATTTCCAAAAGGGAATGATTCATATAGGGGTCTACGATGCTCTGAATCTCAAAGATATACTGCTGATAACGTATTTTCATGTCACTCGATATGCCGTGCCGGAAGCGGATGGTTATTTTATAGGTGTCTTCCTGGAACTCCTTAAATGCTTCCATCCGTTCCCTGCCACGGGCAGGTTCTATCCTTGCCCAACAAGTGAGTACATCATTTTCTACTTTTTCGGTTGCCCCATGCCGCCCTATCGCGTCCACAAGGCCGATAAAAGTAATACGCCTATCTAGTGTACCTATATCCATATTCAGCCCCCTCCTTGGCCGTCCTGCGGCTCATACGCGGCACAAAACTTTATGTGATTTAGTAAGGCATCCACACTATGGGGATATTCCACCACGCCGCCGCCCGTTCGCGGGGCAATATCACGATGTTCGTACCAGTGAGCCACAATTAGGCGAGCACAAGTATCAAAAACGCCACCGGATTCGTATTTCTTGCCTGTGGTGTTCTCAATGTACTGCTTGGCCGTATCGTAGAGGGCCGTAATCAGTTGGTCATCTTCGGTGAGGTCGGCATCCACGCGAAGATAACCTTTCAGTTTCTCAAGTTCCATGTACGCCGCCCTCCCTTAATCAGTTGCCTGCGGGTTTCTTGAGCAGGACAAGGGAACCATTGTCCACTACCTTGCCGTCTACCAGCATGATAGCCTTGCGGACAATATCATCGGTTTCGTTGTCCTCGTACTGCTTCATGGTGATGTTGTAATTCGTATTGAGGACATAATCCTCCATGCGGAATACAAAGGCAAATACCGCACCTGCTTCGGCGGCATCGTAGGACGGCAGGTAATCACAGCAGATTACCGGACGGCCAAGTAAGGTGCGCTCCGTCGGATTGTTAAGGCCGTAGTTTACGCGGGCAATGGGCTGTTTGTTGTTGTCCACCATACCAGCGAACTTGCCGAAAGTTTTCTTGCTCATGACATACACGCCGCCGTTTTCGTATGCGACCGGGATGGCATCCTCAATGCTCTGCAGCGTCTTGTAGTCAAAGGTTGCTACTTCCACTTCCTGGTCTTCCGGCACGGTGGCGGTGATGATACCCGTCGGCTGGCCACTGCCGCTACCGCTGATAATAGCCTGTTCAATGCCCTTGACCATTGCCTGTGCAATGTTATTCACTAGCGCGGCTTCAAATGCAGACAAGGCCATCGTGTCGGTTTCCAGCGATACAGAAACGGCACAACGAAGCTTGTAATATGCAAACTCGATGAATCCCGTGGTTTTCTTCTGCTTGGTGGAAGTCTGACCTTCACCCACCCAAGATGCTACGGGCTTCACGGTACTGGTCGGAATACGCAGGCCGCCTTTATATGCGGTGCGGGTTACGCGGGGCAGAATCATCCCCGTGGCTTCCAACTTGTCAATGACCTTATTCAGCGTCGTGGTGGGGATGGCCACGCCAGCGTCGGAAGTCAGCGTATTTGCGCGGAACTCTTTCGGCATGTCCGTTCCTTTGGTCACATATTCCATGAATGCCTTGCGGTATTCCATGGAGTCGAGCGGGTCATCTGCTGCAGGTTCGCCACTGCGATTTTCCTCCGGCTTTTTGATGGGTTCGCCGCCACCCACGGCAATGTTATTGGCCAGTTCCTGGCGGGCACGGATTTCTTTTTCCTCTGCTTCGAGGTCTTCCAGTTCTTTCTTGACTGCATCCAAATCAAGTTTTTCGTCGCGCTTTTCCAGTTCCTCGCGGATTGCCGCACGGCGTTCGATAATTTCTCTAAGTCTCTTTTCCATTTTCTGCCTCCTGCTTAAAGCATAGTTCTTAATACTAACCGTTTGATTTCCTCATTGCGGGCAAGGACTCTGTCCTGCGCCGCGAAATAATCCCTTGCTTCGCTGATGGATGTATCATCATAGGCGGGGAAGTCCACCGCCGACACATCCACAATGCGGTCAAATTTCAAGATTCGCCTTGTGTGCGTCTTGGAATCATAGGAATCTTCCCGCACCGTGAAGGCAAAGGACATTTTTGACACATCGCCGCGCTGGATGAGCGTGTAGAGGTCGCGGCCTAACGTAACATCGGCCAACTCTGCCCGCACATGCAGCCCTTTGTTGTCCACATCAAGGGAAAGGGTTTCGTTGCTCGTTCTGGCAAGGGTCACGATGTTTCTGGCGTGGTTATACCTGAAAACCACATCGCCCATGTCGCACTCATCAAAGGCGTGGCGGTCAATGACTTCTTTGTATTCGGTCTCGCCGTCCCTAAATAGGACTGTGGGGCTTTCCAACGTGGCGGCATAGCCTTCCACCACCATTTTCCCATCATCGCCGCCCGCTGGTGCCGTGGCATTGCCGCCCGCGCGGTTCTCAATCTTGTTCGTTTTCATCATCATCACCCCCTTTCGTGGATTTATCATCGTCACCAACGCCCTGGTAATCGTTCTGCTTGTCAGCGTCCACGAAGTTGAGCGATACCTGCCGCTTGTCTCCGCCCTCTACGCCAGCATAGCCGAATAATTCACGGGCTTCATTCAGTGTGATAATCCCCGCAGGTAATAACTGCTTGGCCATGGCCGTCTTGCTCTGCAGACTTGCATACTGCAGCCTGTCTGTGAGGAAGGTTATTTCATTGCCATGTGCCTTTTCCCGCTCGGTGAATATCTTACTGGTGAACTCAAGGGATAACTGCACGGCCAATGGTTCCAGAATGGATTCATAGAAGGCCGTAAACTCTGTTTCGCTATATTTGGACTGCACGATGTTTTCCGATATGCCAAAATAGCGGTAAATATCCTCACGAATGAATTTCATCTGCTCGTAGTCGGTTGTTTTTATATCCGTCTGCAATGCGGTGTAGTCCATGGAGTTATCCACGGCCCCCACGCCGCCACTGGCCCTTTCGCTTGACAAGAAGGAATCCACGAAAGCCTGCGTCTGCTTCTTCATGTCTTCCGGACGAATCTTCGCGTTATATTTGAGTATGCCCCGCAATTTTCCCGAGTTCTTGACGGCATTCACAAGGCCCTGCTTGACCGTCTCCATGATGGAAAGCGTCGGTGCCAGCGGCTTTTCGCTTGATTCGCCATAAAACTCGCTGCGGTTAAAATGCCGCCGCAGATGGATTATCTCGCTATAAGGCACGGCGATGATGCCCGCCCCCAAGAAATTGAACTTTAGGAACTTCTCCCCGCGCTTTTCCACCAGTTCGGCGGAATCATAGTCGAGCGGGTAGAGTCCCACCACCTTCCCCGCAGCGTCAAGGCGAATATATACAAAGGCATTGTTAAAAGCCATGTATTGTGACGCTATCTTATACAGGAAATCATAGCTGGACATGTATTCATTCGGACGGGTGGACAAGAGGAAATCCAACGCCGATTTGGTTTCTATGATGCGCCCATCCGCGCCCCGGCGAATGTGTTTTGGTTTCATCTTGGCGGCATGGCGGGCTATTGCATCCACGCATGAGCGGACAACTGCATCATCATAGGCCTTGCCGCGCCATGGTGTGAACACATTTTCATAGCCGTTAAGCATTCGCATCTGCTGCGCGTTTACTGCGTCCTGCCCGGCGGCGATTTCGCCTTTACCAAATATGCTCTGAAACATTGATGCAAGATTCACAGGTTACACCTCCACGCCAGCAAGGAACTTATTGATAAAGTACACCTGACCTTTGCCCGTCACTTTCGTGGTGCGGGTGATGCGGTTCACGCCTGCCCCGTCCACATAACTGCCTTCCTTGACTTCAAAGAGGCCCATGTCCATCGCTTTTTGCGTTGGCATGTTCTTATCGTTGCCGCTCTTGATGAGGTAGCCATTAAGACGCAGCCACTCAAATAATCGCTTCTGCCCCATGTCGTGGCCGTTCTGCTTGATGAGTTTGGCCAACGCACCCACGAGGATGGATGTGCGGGATGATGTGACGGCATCGGCAAAGACGGCCTTCGGTTTCATTTCCGCATTTTCTGCTGCCAATAGCTGGCGGGATTTTTCTTCTTCAATCCACGCCTTTGCCCTGGCGATGGGGTCTGCAATCTGATAGGACGGCATAGCCATAGCCTTGAGCCGCTTTTCGCACTCGATGAAATACTGGCGGGCCTGTTTTCCCCGTTCGTTCCGTTGAATCATGCTAATTTCTTTGGCCATGTCGATGGTCATGGAATGGTTGACACTTGGCCGCCCGCCCTTGGATGAGGTTTTACTCATTTTTGAGTAAAAGTCTACGCCCTCAATAAAGCCGTATTCCTTCATCCGCTCAAACCAATCGTTATAACGGGTTTCTATCTGCAAAAATTCATGGAGTTCGCGCCCATCCACGCGGTTCTCATTGTCGATTTTGATTAACTCGCTCATGTTCATCCTCCTAAATCAGATTGTTATAGTCTTCCAGATTCCGCTCATACACCACAAAGGCATCCAGCAGGGCGGCGAATCCATCTATTCGCATTTTCTTATTGTGTTGCTTGGTCGGCTGGATGTTCCCGTTTTTGTCCACATCCACGGCCACATTGACCATGCACCACTTCAAGATGGGATTGTTGTTGTAATTGATATGTTTGGCTTCCAGTTCTGCCGCCAGCGTGTGCATAGGTGCCGACAAGGTTTTCTTGCCCTGAATAACAGGGTCAAGTACCGCCTCGCCAAATTGCTCCTTCATTTCCTGCACCAAATAAGTCGCTGACCATGAGTCATAGCCGATTTTATAAAGCAGTATGTCGTAATCGTCCTGCACATGGTTAAACCATGCCGTGATTAGGCGATAGTCTATTTTATTGCCGGGACTCAAGTCCAATAATCCGCGCTGGTGCCACACATCATAGGGGACATTATCCTCATGGATGCGCTTCTCGAATAAATCCTCTGGAATCCAATATTTCTGCAGCACATAGATTATGGGGTCTTCCGGCGATGTGCGATAAATGACGGTCGCACATGTTAAGTCTGTGGTGGCCGACAAGTCGAAGCCGCCGAATCCATACCGCCCGCGCGGCTCCTGTGTCAGCGGGTCAAATTCCGCCTCGTTGTTCAACTGCTCAAATGACAGGAACGCTTCGCCAGAAGTCTCTCTGACATTGAAATCCTTGGTCAGCAGGTTCTTTACCAGCAAAGGATTTGCCTTTGCTCTGGCCACCTTGCGGGCTAATTCCTCCCTGTCCTTGATAACATCCAATGACGGGTTCGCCTTCCCCCAACAACTTGGCCGCGTCCACTCCTGCCTGTTATCCAGTTCGTAGACAATCGGCAGCACCTTATCATCGTGATAGCCCTCTGGGTCATTCCATCCGTTGATGATATCCTCGCACTCTTTGTATTTTTGGTCATAGATGCCTTCCCGCACGGTTCCGGCGGTGGATGTGATGATGGTCATGGGTTGTGTGCGGGCCGTTTCACCATCCACGATGACATCATAGAGGTTTTTGTCCTTCCATGCGTGAACCTCGTCCAAAAATGCCCCGTGCACGTTCAAACCATCGAGCGAACCGGAATCACTGGCCAGCGGCTTGAATATGCCCTCATTGACGCTTGACCGAATTTCACTCACCAGGCACTTGGAACGCTTCCGCAGGGATGGCGATTTCTTGACCATCTTCACGGCTTCATTCCAGATAATCTTTGCTTGGTCTCTCTTGGTGGCCGCCGAATAGATTTCTGCACCGGGTTCGCCATCGGCGAATAGCAGATACAGGGCGATGGCCGAACCTAAAGCCGACTTGCCATTTTTACGGGCTACGATGAGGATGATTTCACGGAAGCGGCGTAAACCTGTTTCCTTGCTGACAAAACCGAAGGCCGCCTCAATGAAGGCCTTTTCCCATAGTTCCAGCAGGAAGGGCTTGCCCCCAAATCTGCCTTTGCTATGGCGGCAAAAGCTCTCGATGAACAAGATAGCCTTATCCGCCTTCGCTTGGTCGAAGATATACGGCGAATCGGCATCATGTAACTGCTCCACCAGATAGGCATATAGCCGCCGCACCTTGTCCGATACTGTGTATTTCCCGGCGGCAATGCCATGATGGTATTCCTCGATGAAGTTCATGTCACATGTTCAAAAGCTTATTAAAGGCGGCATCTTCCACGGTATCGGTCGCGGCGTTGTCCGTCTTGGGCAGGAGGTCAATCAACTGCTTGATGCAGGATGTGTAATTCTTAATCATGGAGTTATACACCTTGCTGGCGGTGGACTCCTTAATACCATGCTGATTCTGCCCGTTCTGGTATTCTTCCGTGCATCCTTTTTCGTTGATTTCGCCCTGCAGGTCTTCCAAGGTTATGGCCATAAAAGCGGCATTTTTCATCAAAGTTTCGCTGATTTTCTTTTTATCTTCGTCAAGATTCTTGAAGATTTTCTTGATTCGATTCAACTCTTTTTTTATGCGTTGTTCTTTGTTAGAAATTTTTTGCAAAATGTCCACCTCCTTTTGGTCTCGTACCTACACCCCCCTCGTACGCGACCCGTATTTTACAAAAAAGTTCGGCCCCGGTCTTGGGCGGGGGCCTATTTTTACCCCCTCGGTGGGGGGGATATGCCAATCA
>Ga0256405_10008738_pt1 | contig 14289 bp, 11 predicted proteins | sample RumenRJG_02DNA_FD_189096 | JGI IMG/M metagenome (GOLD analysis project Ga0256405, IMG submission 189096) | Bovine rumen microbial communities from Lethbridge, Alberta, Canada - RJG_02 | ecosystem: Host-associated > Mammals > Digestive system > Stomach > Rumen | place: Canada: Alberta...
AGAAAGCGTCTTAAGAATTGAGAATAAAGAAATAGAGGACAATGGAACAGGTCTCTTTATCCAGAGGCTTACCGTTGATACTTCCAATCTGGCGACTGCTTTTAATACCTTAGCAGATAATATTTCCCAGATCTGCCAATATGTTGGTATTCTGGCAGCGATGCTTATAGTAAGTCCACTGGTATTTGTTGTTGTCGTAATACTGTTATCAACACAGATTGCTTTAGAGCTTAGAAGACAGAAGGTTTCCAGGGATAATGGGCGTGTGTATCGGAACCATGCAGAGAGATACACAGGAATAGTAGGAGAAATGGTCCGTGGAGGCAAAGACATAAAGCTACTGAATGCAGAAGGGCAGTTTGAGAGTGAGCTAAAAGATCGGATTGTATCAGCCAATGACTCAAGGATGAAATGGGATGCCGGAAACAGAAGGTACAGGTTGGTTATTTCAGGAATACGTGAAGGCGGAGCACTTGCATTTATTGCTATTTTGGCAGGCCTTCTTTCAGCAGGGCAACTGAGTGTTGCTACAGCACTGGTTCTGTTCAATTATTATTCAAAGCTTGGAACGCCGGCAACCGCGCTTCTTGGAACAATACTTGATTTTGTTACCCAGTTTAACCTTTCATGTGAGAGACTTCATGATATTACGGATGACAGTGTATTTCCAAAGGAAAGATTTGGAAGTATCCATAAAACAAATCTGAACGGCGAGATAGAATTTAAAAAAGTAAGCTTCTCATACAATATAGGAAAGCTAAAAACCTCGACGAGATGGGTGCTTCAGAATCTTAGTTTCAGGATAAACCCAGGCGAAACCGTGGCATTGGTCGGAAGGAGCGGCTCAGGGAAAACTACAATAATGAATCTCATAAGCAGGCTCTATGATCCGTTTTCGGGGATGATTACCATCGACGGAATAAACATAAGAGATTTTGACAGAGAGTCCCTCCGAGGGTGCATGAGTGTTGTGACACAGTCTCCATATATTTTCCAGATGAGCATCCGTGACAACCTCCGGATTGTCAATCAGGATATGACAGAAGAGGAGATGAAAAATGCCGCAGCCCTTGCATGTATTGATGGAGAAATAGAATCCAAGCCTGAAAAGTATGACACAGTAGTTGGAGAGGGCGGGATCATTTTGTCGGGAGGGCAGCGTCAGAGACTTGCAATCGCAAGAGCACTCCTTAGGGATTGCAAGATTCTTCTTCTTGATGAAGCAACTAGTGCTCTTGATAATGTGACACAGGATAATATCCGGAAATCCCTGGACAGGATTAAAGGTAAATGCACGGTAATAATCATAGCTCACAGACTTTCAACAATCGTCGGCGCGGACAGGATACTGTATCTGCAGGATGGACAGATCCTGGCAGAAGGAACTCATGATGAGCTTTTAAAGAGCTGCGCTCAGTATAGGGAATTGTATGAAAAAGAGGATAAGCAATAATAAAATAAATATTGAGCTTACACTTCTTTGCCTTCCTACGATTATCTGGTATATTGCCTTCTGCTATCTCCCGGTATTTGGAATTGTACTTGCGTTCAAGAGATATCAGCTTGTTCCGGGGAGAAACTTTTTCTACAGCCTGTTCTTTGGAAGCAAATGGGTGGGGCTGTCAAATTTCCGCTTTCTGATGCTGAATCCACAGATGATGAGGGTGGTGCGAAATACATTTCTTTACAACCTGGCATTTCTGATTTTGGGGATTGTCGTTCCTGTTACCATAGCAGTGATCCTATCCTATCTTCATTCGGGTATGGTGAGATCCATTGTCCAGATATGCATGCTTCTTCCGCATTTTATGTCCTGGGTCATAGTCAGCTATTTTGTCTATGCTTTTCTCTCGGCAGACAAAGGGATGTTAAATGCGGTATTTGAAAATCTGGGAATGTCGTCGGTAAACTTCTATCTCAAACCAGCGGTATGGCCATTTATCCTTGTTCTCGTGCAGCTATGGAAAACATCAGGTTATTCCATGCTTATCTATTATGCGACTATCTGTGCTATAGATTCCGTTCTATTTGACTGTGCTGCGATAGATGGAGCGACAGTAAGGCAGGTTATCAGGTATGTTATCCTTCCGCAGCTTAAGCCGATGGTTGTTGTTCTGATGCTCCTCAATCTGGGGCATATACTTTCCACAGACTTCGGCCTTTTCTACCAGGTTACCCGAAATGCCGGTTCAATCTTAAGTACTACAGAGACAATCGACGTATTTGTCTATAAAGCACTTATGGAACAGTCAAATTACGGGTTTTCAGCAGCAGCCAGTCTTATACAGAATGGAATCGGCTGTCTGCTGCTTATTGTCGCTAACCGCATGGTTAAGGCTATCAGTCCGGAGGGAGGCGCTATATGAACAAAAGTACATCCGGAGGATATATAAAGGGGCTTGGAAAAAGAGCTAATGCAGTCCTCAGCATTCTTGTGCTGCTGCTTTCAGCCTGCATGATTTTACCTGTTGTACTAATACTTGTTATATCAGTTTCGTCGGAGAAATCCATAGTAGAAAAAGGGTATAGCTTTTTGCCCTCAGAGTGGTCAGCCGGCGCTTATCTGTATATTTTTAAAAATGCAGGTAATATCTTAAGAGCTTTTGGGGTAACTTTCGCAGTTACCATAGTGGGTACGATACTGTCCCTGTTTCTGATAAGCACCATGGCATATGTAATCAGTAACAGATACTACAGGCACAGAAATATTTTGACAGTTGGTGTCATGATTCCTATGTTTTTCAGTGGTGGTCTGGCGGCATCTTATGCGGTCAATACTCAGCTATTTGGCCTGAAGAATTCTTATCTTGCTTTGATACTTCCCATAGCCTGTTCAAGCTGGTATATCATCGTCATGCGCACGTATTTCTTAAGGAATATTCCCGAGGAGATTTTGGAGGCTGCAAGACTTGAAGGGGCTTCAGCATTCAGGCTGTATTATCAGTTTGTTCTTCCAATGTCGAGACCTATATTACTTACCGTTGGCATATTTGAAGCTTTTTCATACTGGAATAGCTGGTACGAGAATCTCATCTATACGGATTCAGCGCACAGCGAGCTGTATATGTTGCAGTACATTTTGTACAACATGGAAAAGAGTGCGTCTTACATTACATCTAATGAGAACATAAGTGGTGCTGTTATGGGCGATGTACCTACGCAGTCACTCAGAATGGCATTGGCCAGTCTGACAATTCTGCCTATAATAATTGTTTACCCATTTTTTAGAAGATTTTTTGTCAGAGGGTTGACTGCTGGCGGTGGGAAATGAAGAAAAGATGTAGATGAAGTATATGAAAGCAACAGGAGGGGATAAAAGGTATGAAATACAGTGTTGACACCTACAGACTTTATCAGAGCGAAAAGCGCTTTGCACATACTGTTCGCATCCATGTAAGAATGAAGGAGCCTGTGGATATTGATGTCCTTGAGCAGGCGGTAAATACTGCTATCAGGCGCTATCCTTACTTTGCTGTAAGAGTTTCTGTTGATGAGGACGGTGGATACGTTCTTGTACCGAATGATAAGAGAATAGTTGTTATGCCTACAGCAGAGAAAATGCCAAAGGTTGGTAGTGATGCAGTAAACAACCACCTTATTTTGGTGGATTGTTCGGGGAATGATATTTTTTTTAACATAAGTCATACAATGTGCGGTGGAAAGGGATTTCTTCCGTGGGTTATGACAAATGTGTATGAGTATGTCAAAGAAAAATATAACGTGGAACCATATGCACCGGAAGTCAGAAAACCGGATGACGATCTGCTCCCAGGGGAAACATCAGAACCCACGATGGATATGTTGACAACAGAAGCGCCAGTCTATAAGAGAAAGTTCCAGAAGGCGCCTGTTCTTGGTCTGGACTATCTTAACGGGCTTTTTAATCCATTTAAAAGAAACCCTAATTATACGGTTCTTACAGTTGATCAAAATGATCTTCTGAAAGTCATAAAGGCTAATGATTCCAGCGTGTTGTCCTTTTTCTTTATTATTTTTGCAAGGGCTTTGGACAGAGTGTTCCCTGAAAAGGACAGAGTGATAGTAGCAGAAGCTGCGCATAATATGCGCGACAGCGTGGGACTTCCCAATACACACTGCGACTTCTTGAGTCACGTGTATGTGGATTATGACAGGGATGACCTGAAGGGAGATCTGGAGAAATTAGGGACAAGAACCAGAGGGCAGATGATCCTCCAGACTGATCCGTCTGTCAGCCATGAGCAGGTAAGAAAGCTGTTTGAACTGTATGAAGCGGTGGACAGGGAGCATGGGCTTAAAGCAAAAAGAAAGTATATGGCAGACAATAGCCTTGCTACAGGTAAAGATGCCCAACATGGTAGTTTTATAGCAAACTACACAGGACAGATGGACTGGGGAGAACTTGCCGATTACGTTGAGTTTTATGTATTTATCATCGAGGGGCATTTTACAGTAGAAATAACAGCTATGGCAGACAAGATTTTTGTTGGCTTTATGCAGCTGATAAACACTGATAAATATATCAATCTACTGCGGGAAGAGTTGGACAGGGTTGGGGTTCCATGTACAGTAGAAGGACCATTTCCCAAACGGTTGCCAAAACATGAACTGCCTGCAAAATAATATTTTTTAATAGCAATTAGAAAGATTAATCTATGAAACAGAATGACAAGAGAGTAATAGACAGATTTATAGAACTTGCGTTGGTAGACGGAGAATCATTTAATGAACGGATGGTTGCTGACTATCTTGTGGCGGAGTTTCAAAAGCTGGGAATAAAGCTTTGCGAGGATGATACAGCCGGTAAGATTGGAGGTAACTGCGGAAATCTATATGGATTTGCGGAGGGGCGGGGAAAGTATGCAGACTCTGAGCCTATTCTGTTCTGTGCACATATGGACACCGTATCTCCGGGGAACAATAAGAAGATCATATTAAATGACGGCGGAACAATCACAAGCGATCATACGACTGTCCTGGGAGCAGATGACAGGGTTGGCATAGCAGGAATTATCGAGGCGTACACCAGAGTAATCGAGGAAAATCTGGATCATCCGCCAATAGAGTTTCTGTTTACGGTGGCAGAAGAGGTTTACGGCCTTGGAAGCGCGGCTCTTGATTATTCAAGGATTCGCTCCAGGATAGCCTTTGCTCCCGACTGCAGCGGAGAATATGGAGTCTATTCATCCTGCGAGCCGACACTCATTTCATTCGAAGTACATATAAAGGGTAAGGCTTCCCACGCTGGTTATGAGCCTGAAAAGGGAATAAATGCAATAGCAGTAGCAGCTGCTGCAATCAGCAGAATAAAGCAGGGGTGGGCTGATGATCACACCACGCTGAATATCGGAATAATAGAAGGCGGAAGTGTTACCAACGCTGTTCCGGAAAACTGTTTTATAAAAGGTGAGATAAGAAGCGGTGTCCATGAAGATGCACATCGGACAATAGACTTAGTAGAAAGCATTTTTTCAGAAGAAGCGAATAGAGCAGGTGCAGAGCTTTGCATAGATAAAAAAGAAAGAATCACCGTTTACAGGATAGATCCCGAAGCCGCAGAAGGAAGTGCTTTGGATAGATATAAGAGAGCATTAGAGAAACAGGGAAGGAGAGCCGTGGCAAAGAAATCCTTTGGAGGAAGTGATATAAATTCTTTGATAAAACACGGAATGGACGGACTAAATATATACGGTCCCATGCATAACATACATACAACTGAAGAATACACAACTGTCCAGGAAATAGCAGACTTCACAGAACTGATAAAGATACTTATGACACAACCATGAGGAACAATTTAAAGGCTTTTGCGAATATAAGGGAGCAAAAATGAGAAAGAAACTGGTTTTAGTACCGATTATGATGGCAGCTGCACTTTATTTCAAAAGACAGGGAAAAAGGAGGCCATGTACTTGGCCTGAATATTGATAAGGCTGATCTTGCATTGGATTATACCCAGGGATTTGAAATGAAACTGCCTGATAATGAGATGTTTGATGGCTTTGATCTGACTATAGACCAGTCAGAAGATATAAAAGAAGTCGAGACTGGTGAGTAATGGGCGCAATATAAAGAAGATGTATAAAAAGTGCATATTAGTTGTAGACTTTTTATAATTGGTAGTCGTTTATACCGGAATATAACCCTTCCAAAACATTCGATAATTCTTTAAAAGATTAGGATTTAAAATCCTAGAATTATACCTTTAGAATTATGAAAACTTAATACAGAGCATTTAGAACACCCAGGTTCTTTGACAAAAGACTCTCTGGGTGCTATCATAAAAGAAATCACTTTAATGCGTTAATACTGTACTTCGTAAAACTTAGGTTATATATACTTTCACATTACCGTACAGAACATACATAAAAGTATGTGATGTACGGCTTTTTTATGCCGTTATCATAGATAATTATACCTAAACAAAACGTTCAAATCGAACAGAAAGGCGGCTAATGTGAAAGTACAAAAAATCTTAATAGGTGACAACACCTATAACTATCTGCTTATTGATGACGACTTTATTCCGGTCGATCAAGTGAACAAATACATGAAGTATTTGTTCAACATCGGTAAGTCACAGGAAACCAGGCATACATACTGTACCGGGCTCAAGTTTTTTTATGAATATCTTTCAGATATAGGTAAAAATGTGGAGGATACAAGTATTTATCTTCTCAGTAACTACATCAGGTGGCTAAGATATGGTGGGCTGCAAGAGACCGGAATGCCCATTAGAACTGAAAGAACCGTAAATCTTTATATGACTATTGTTGTAGGATATCTCCGGAATCTCTGCCTGCTGGGCATGATTGATGATGATGTGACAATGAATGTTTTTGAAGAGATAGATGGGAAGTTCAAGTATTTTGAGGATTTTCTTTACAACGTATCCCAAAACAAAACATTTTCAAGAAATAGACTCAAATTAAAGGTGCCAAAGGAAAGAAAGCATCCCCTTAACAAAGAGCAGATCAATCAATTGATAGACAGTACAACAAACGTGAGAGACAGATTCCTACTAATGCTGCTATTGAATACCGGACTTAGGATTGGAGAAACTCTTGGGCTTCACCATGAAGACATACTCCAAGTCGGAGATGCTTTCAAATTGGTGGTGAGGGATAGGGATGACAATCCCAATCAAGTATATGCCAAAACCGGATACCGTGAGGTTTTTATTACAAGAGAGATCATTGATATCTATGATGACTACTGTTTTTTTCTTGAATGCACGATTGGCCACGTAGCTGATCAGGTATTTGTAAAAATACATGGGACTAATAAAGGTATGCCCCTTGATAAGACTGACGTTTACTCCCTCTTTAAAAGGCTCAAGGCAAAAACGGGAATTGATGTCTATCCTCACCTATTCAGAAGCACATATGCCACAACCGCTTATGCTTCAACGCATAACATTGAATTTGTTCGTGATACTCTGGGCCACAAAAGCGTACAGACAACTATAGATTCGTATGTCTTTCCGTCTCAGGAACAGAGGCTTGAAGAGTGGAAACAGGCACAGAAAAAGATGGAGGATGCAGAAGATGGAAAATAGTTTTAGTAATGTTGATAAGAATAGCCTCTACTGTAAGTATATTGAAAAAATAATGCAGGGAAAGCACACAATTAAACCAGGAGAGGATCTGTTTAATAATGACAACTGGACATACAAAACGTTAGGAGAGCAGGGCAACTCCTGCTTTTTGGATAATTCCGTCTACCGTTTTTATATGACTAATCCACTTATGAGGACTGAGTTCAAATTCTATGTAATCTACATGATAGCTACAGGAGTCTGGCACCCGTATTCTGTAGCCAGTGCGTACCGACGTCATATGAATCTCTGGACACAGTTTATAAATTATAACTATGCTGACAAACAATCTGTTCTGGATATAGACGAATATAAACTTATCACTGCCTGGCACTCACATCTTAAAACCAATTATCCGTCTTTGGTGTACCGGGAAAATTTTATCCCGGATAAGCGTGGATATATGTATCATACCCCTGCTTATAATTTCCCTGAAAAGATGATCTGCGCACTCAAGCAGTGGCTTGCGTCTCAATCAGGAACCGACTGGGAGTGTGATATATGGAATATCAGGAACCTTTCTAAATTTGGCATCCGTTATGTCAAGTCCACAGATCATGTAAGGATTGATTTTGGATATATGTGTTTCCAGTCATTTAAGCCTCTTCTCAAGCGATACTTGAAAGAAAACCTGTTGAGTGGGATTAATTTCACTTGGGGAACTGCCACCGCATATTTCTATGTAATAAACCAGTTTATCGATTTCTATAACAGCCGACATCCCGATGTAAAAAATTTTAATGATCTTAACCGTGAAGACTTTATCGGATACTTTGAGATGATGTCTTCAAAAGAAGATATCAAAAATTATTCGCGCTATTTAAGATACAATGCCAAGATTCTGAAGTCCTTTTTTACGTATATCCAGATAGAGGAGTACCCAGAAGCCCCCAGCATACGAATAGAAAAGCTTTTAAAAAACCAGGATTTACCTCATCATAGCTGGGGAAACGACTTTGATGAAGAAAAATGCGTTCCGGAATATGTCTTGGCCCAATTAGAAAAAAATGTAGACAGGCTTCCCGATGATTCGAGGCTTGCGGTCCTTATAATGCTGAACACGGGACTTAGGATATCAGATACCCTGGAGTTAAGATACGAATCCCTGACACAGCATGAAAACAACTATTGGATAGAGTTTCCCATAATTAAATCCAATATCAAGCATATACAGCTCCCTGTAACTGATCAGCTGGCAGATGCCATAAAAGAACGCATAGGATATGTCATCCGTCGATATGGTGAACGGTATAACCCTGATCATTATCTTTTTGTCAGCCCACGGAGGACCAATGGTACTCCCATATGTTCAAAAAAGATCCTGCTGGATCTTAATAAACTGGCACAAACCGCTGATATCAAGGATAAAGACGGCAAACGCTATCATTTTATGAATAAAGGATTTCGCCATTCTTTTGCTGTAACATGCCTCAACAATGGTATGGACATTATTACCCTGCAGGATTTTCTCGGACATGCATCTCCTGAGGTAACTCAGGTGTACGCAAAACTTCTGGACACGACCAAGAAAGAAGCTTTTAAAGCGGTTATGGGTGCAAGTATCTTCAGCTTTGGGAAAAATGATGCTATGAAAAAAGAAGATCTGAGTGATGTAGATCCAGAAAAAATAGAGCGTTTCTGGCTTACATTTAAGGTCAATGCCATAGATACACCTTATGGCACATGCTTGCAGCGGACGGAAGGAAAGTGTAGTTTTTCCGTTCAGCCACCATGCCTTACATGCCGAGGTGGTGAACCGTGCAAAGACCTGTGTATTGGTGCCGCTTCGATGGATGTTGCTAAGTATGACATCCTGATTAAATCCACTCAAAACATGATAGCGCTGGCGAAAGCCAATGATAAGCAGGAAATGGTTGAAGAGAATCTTAAGCTATTAAACAGATATAAAGGTATAAAAGACAAGCTTGATGCTGGTGCCATCATATATGGCAGACCGGAACGTATCGCAGATATGAAGGAGGAGAACTGATATGAATAGACAAAAAATGATCAATGATCTGGCTATAAAAAAGCATACAGCCACACATGATAAGTACCAGAAAGCCATAGAATATCTTAAGATGCACGGGAAATCCATCAATTTCAACAGTGTGTCACAGATAAGTGGGTTATCTAAGACTACCCTTTATAATAATATCGATATTCGAAAACAGATTGAATCATATCGTGATGGCGGTCAATCCACAGCCGTAAACGCCAAGGGAAAAGTTGCTCTTTCTGAAGCAAACAGTAAGGCAATTATTGAAAGCCTTAAGCGTAAGGTTGTTGCACTTCAAGAAGAGAACAAAGAACTGAAACGGCAGCTTGAAGTTGCTTACAGCGATTATTACAACAGCAGATAGGATAACACTAGGAAAAGCAGCCATCGTGACGGCTGCTTTTCATCATTCTATATCTATCCCATTTAGAAATTTTTTCTGATCCCGTTTTGCATAACATACACCGATCACCTGTACTGCAGCATTCTCTACATCGATCCAGAAATAGACCAGGTAATTCTTTACCTTGATCTTTCTGACGCCTTCACTGTGCCAGGGCTCTTGCTCAACAAGGAACTGCCTTTCGGGATTCTGTGAGATTGTTTCAAATACCTCATCCAGATCATCCACCATGGCCTGAGCTGCATCTGGGGCATGAAGCGTTACTGCAATATAGTAGGCAATATCTCTTATCTGCTCCTGTGCCTGAGTGGTGACTCTTACATTATAAACATTCATTTGGTCCACTCCATGATGTTGTTTCTTATATCTGAGAGCACATCAGAAACAGGGCGGCTTTCGTTTGCTTTTGCCTGTGCCAGTCCCTTGGTCATCATGGAATCAAATTCGTCTTTGCTCATCTCATCCAGAGCAGTAGGCACTTTATGGAGAGTTAGAGAAAAGGGGATTCCCTTTGTCATTATGATCTGTTTGTAAAGCATGTTTATTACTACAGAAGCAGGGATTCCAAGCTGATTGAGGATGCTTTCTGCTTCTTCCTTAACTTCAGGTTCTACTCTTGCAAGAACGTTTGCTGTTTTAGTTGCCATGGTCATCACCATCCTTTCACTTATATTCTAATGTATATCGATTAGATATACAATAGCTTTTTTGGATCCTTGGAATATATAACTGTCAGGTTACTGTTCTGGTTCGGATTATTTTTAGAATTATATATACTCTTGCGTATATATAATTTTGAGTATATAATTTAAGCAGAAGGAGGAGCCAACTATGTACATTAAGCAATACCTGGAAGACAACAGAATATCGATATATAAAGTTGCTAATAGCGCTCTGGTAGCGTATCCTACGGTCTTTAACATCGTTAATGGCAAGGTGGATATCCTTAACTGTGCCCTTGGTGTTGTGAAAAAGATAGCGGACGCACTTAATCTTACAATAGATGAACTTCTTACACTGTGTGACAAGAATCATTCTTTCAATTTGTTCAGAAGCGAGCAGTGTCATTTGGTAAATCGGATGGGAGAAATTGATTATGTGATCGACCTCCTGGAAAAGAAAAAAATAAATTATTACTGGAAACTGGATATGAAGGCTGAGGCATTTTATCTTCTTGCAATGCTGGATTATCTAAGTAAGCGTAACGGACTTCCAAAGTGTAATGAATATGAAGAAATAAGGCGCTATAAACTGGAGAAGCCTGTATTCCCTGCTGATACAGAATTGTCAGAAAAACTCTTGGGAAAAGATGCACACAAAGAGGCTATGGATCACGCTATTCCTGAGTTTCTTAATTTTAATATAGTAGAATGTGAGATTATAAATGGATAAGGTTTTATTTACAAAAGAAAAAATAGACAATCTGTTGTTTCAGCTGGCAAAAGAGTATAAAAAGCTTAATAGAAAGAACATTCCAGCAGAGATTGTAATTATAGGCGGTGCAGCAATAGTTTCAAAATATGGATTTCGTCCATCTACAACGGATATCGATAGTCTGATTTTTGCATCATCTTCCATGAAAGATGCCATAAACATCGTGGGCGACAGAAACGGACTTCCTACTGGATGGATCAACGAGGAATTTAGAAAAACCAGCTCATATACTGAAAAGATTCGGCAGTATTCCAAGCATTATAAAATGTTTGCAAACATACTTGAAGTAAGGATGCTCCCATCAGAGTACGATGTTGCAATGAAACTGGCTTCAATGAGGCCATACAAGTATGATATGTCAGATGCTGTCGGCATCATAAAGTCAGAGAATATCACGAGAGAGCTAATAGAGAAAGCTGTTGTGAATTTTTATGAGAGCTTTGAAAATCTTTCTCATCCTGAAGAAGCAAGAAAGCTTCTTGATAGTATCTTTTCTGCGGACAATCTGGAGGAGCTATATGACAGTACCAGATCGTCAGAGTCTGATAACCGGGTAATCCTCAAGGATATCGATGATAATTATCCGAAGCTGCTTAACGAAGGTAATCTTGCAAGCGTTTTGGAGGCTGCAAAAAGAAAGAGGGTCAGAGAATCTAAGGAATGAGATAAAAAAGTTCTGATGAATATAAGTAGACTTGCATCCTATTGTGAAAAAGAGTGTGGAAGGAAAAAGAATGTGCTATTATAAATAAAGAAGCAAAGGAGCTTACAGAAATGTTTGCAGACTTTGCTTTTTTCTTTTGTATGGCTGTAAATGCAATAGGAGGTTGTAGGTATGGCAGCATTTGAACGTGTATTGTCCGGGATACCGGAAATGGATAAAGCGCTTGATAACATCAGGCTTGGTGACAACGTTGTTTTCAGGGTTTCTGACCTTTCGGAGTTTAGAATGTTTGTTGATCCTTACGTTGAGCAGGCGAAGAAGGATGGGAGGAACATAATCTACTTCAGATTTGCCAGCCACGAGCCGCTTGTGGAAGACTGTCCTGAGGTAAAGATATATCAGGTACCGCTAACACACCGCTTTGAGACGTTCACCGTAGATATACATAATATCATTGAAAAAGAAGGAAAGGATGCCTTCTATGTTTTTGACTGCTTGTCAGAGCTGCAGATACGCTGGGCTACTGACCTCATGATGGGGAATTTCTTTAGGGTTACGTGTCCGTTCCTCTTTATTCTCGACACTGTTGCGTTTTTCCCGATAATACGGGGAAAGCATTCTTTTCACGCAGTCAATAAAATCCTCAATACAACGCAGCTTTTTCTTGATGTATATTCTGATTCTAAAAATGTTTATGTACGCCCTGAGAAGGTCTGGAACAGGGATTCAGAGACTATGTTCCTTCCGCATATTTATAAAAAAGATGAAGGAACCTTCAGGCCAATCCTTGATGGCGTCCAGTCCAGCCGTTTCTATCAGCTTCTTGATAATTTCCAGAGACCTGGGGAGGATCAGTATGTTGATTTCTGGGATAAGTTTTTTAATACGGCAAAGCTCCAGTATGACAGCCATATGGATATGACAGAGTCCTGCAACATGATGTGCAATATCATGATGACCAGGGATGAGAAGATGAGACAGATGGTAAAAAAGCATTTTGAGCCTGAGGACTATTTTGCTGTCAGGAATCATATGATAGGGACAGGACTCATAGGAGGAAAGGCCTGCGGAATGCTTCTTGCCAGGGCTATCATCCGCAACGAGAATCCTGAGATAAACGAAGTGTTGGAACCCCACGATTCATTCTTTATGGGCTCGGATGTTTATTATACTTATATCGTTGACAATGAGTTCTGGGATCTGCGGATTCGCCAAAGGACTGACGAAGAGTATTTTTCACTTGCCGATGAGTTTGCAACAAAGCTGAAGCAGGGCTCTTTTTCAGAAGAACTAAGGACTCAGTTTAAGCATATCCTGGAATACTATGGGCAGGATCCGTTTATTGTAAGGTCAAGCAGTATCCTCGAGGATGGATTTGGAAATGCTTTTGCCGGAAAGTATGAATCGGTATTCTGTGCAAACAGGGGCACCTTAGAGGAGAGACTTGAAGAATTTGAGAATGCCATCAGAACAGTATATGCCAGCACCATGAGCCTGTCTGCCCTTGATTACAGAAAGAGGCGTGGACTTGATAAAAGGGATGAGCAGATGGCACTGCTAATACAGAGAGTTTCAGGGTCTTATTATGGCCCTTATTATATGCCCTGTGCTGCTGGTGTTGGCTATTCCTACAGTCCATACAAATTCCTTGCGGACATCGAACCAAAGGCTGGAATGTTAAGGCTTGTCATGGGTCTTGGTACATCAGCTGTGGACAGGACTATGGGCTCATATCCCCGTCTTGTAAGCCTTGATATGCCGGAGGCAACTTCATCAGTCACCGTAGCTGAAAAGCACCAGTTTTCTCAGCGGGCGGTAGAAGCCATGGACGTGAGCGAGCATGCATTGAAACGATTGGAGCTTAGAGATATTGAAGGCAAGCTTCCGATGTATCTGATAAACACACTTCTCGAACACGATTATGAAGTGGAGGATTCTTTAAAAGAGCGTGGTATATACCGGGATGTGAGATTCATATCCTGTAGAGGCCTTGTGAAAAAGCAGACCATAATGACACAGATGCAGCAGCTTATGCAGATAATCCAGAAGGAATATGAGCATCCTGTAGATATAGAGTTTACAATGAACCTTTCGGAAAACGGTGAGTATTCCATAAACCTCCTGCAATGCAGGCCGCTTCAGGTATTCAAGGATACAGCACAAGTAGTTGTTCCCGAAAGTGTACCGGAGGATAACATCATCCTTGAAAGCAT
>Ga0256405_10008740_pt1 | contig 14286 bp, 10 predicted proteins | sample RumenRJG_02DNA_FD_189096 | JGI IMG/M metagenome (GOLD analysis project Ga0256405, IMG submission 189096) | Bovine rumen microbial communities from Lethbridge, Alberta, Canada - RJG_02 | ecosystem: Host-associated > Mammals > Digestive system > Stomach > Rumen | place: Canada: Alberta...
ATGCCAAAGAAATCTGCCACATCCATATGATCTTTATCAGCCAGACTGACTGTAAAAGCCTTTGTCTTAAGCAGATTCTGTGTCGTTTTGTGATCTTCATCGATAAACAGGGCAATCCTGTCCTCGTTGCAGATCATGCCCCATGCGGCATTCATAACATTCACCTTGCCGTTTTCATCATATGCCGCCACCATAAGTACCGGCATTGGATAAACCGCTTGTACTACGCCTAAATTCTTCTTCATTCTTTTTGCCTGCCTTTCCTTTTTATGAATCTATTGACTTTCCTGTCGGTCTAAGGTACATTGTTTTTCCGTATTTTGGTGCTTTGGTGCTTTAGGCTGATCTATAAGGGCATCTCCACATCAAGCGTAATATAGGACTCTTTCTTCTTGCTTTGGGTGTTGCTCAAGAGGCAAACAGTCTCGATATGGCTCGATTGCTCCAGATTGATGTCAGATTTTAGCGGTCGTTCGCGGGAATTTATCAAAGCGTGTTTTCGTCTCGAAACACACCTATTTTTGCCCTTGTACGTTCTCGGAAACAGGTCAAAGACCTTGCTCCTACTTATAATATGCAAACGCACAGATTCGCCGACCGCTTCAAGACTTCGCTCTGAGGGAACAAGTCTGAAATCCCATCGCCTCAACATTAATTCTTCCCGTGACAGAATTTGTACTTTTTTCCGCTTCCGCATGGACATGGATCATTACGTCCTATCTTCTTTGGCCAGTTTGCTCTTTCCTGAACCATAAGTGGTATTTTGCCATCATACATAAGAGAAAGTTCTCTTAGTCGATACAGGTATTCTGAAACACCCAATAAGGCCTGAAACATGTGCATTGCTTCATTTTCAAATTCGAGAAGGTATTCCGTTTTCTTTATGGTTCTGTCTTTTGGATTTGGAATGTAAGTAATAACCTGACTCACCGCGTCATATTCAACATCATTGTGTCCAATCGCATTTCTCAGTTTTGCATTTACTACAACATCCAAGAAATCGGTATAGACTTCTGTGTTCAAGCAAAAATGATACCTTGATGCCTTTGTGAGCTTTATATAATCCTCTAAAGAAGATACATTCTTTTCCAAAGGATTCATTGAATTCGCGTCAGCCCTGTATTTTATGTTATTAAGAGCGACCGGGATAACAAGCAAATTACCAAGGGCTTCATAAACATCCAAATAGAACTGTTTTACACTATCAAAGCTACTTGTTGTCGAGCCTTCAACTTCAAAATTAAAAGAATCATCTTTGCAATACTGTAAAGCGAGAGCAGGAATGAGGCGCTGGTATATTTTTATAAAATCATCATAGACCTTATATATCAAATCCTGTAGCTCCTCAAGATGATAACCATCATGTGAATTTAAGAAGTCTACTAAGCTCTTCAGCTGAACAGAGTCCAGTTTCATAATTCCTGCACTAAAAGAGAGATTATCCAAGATATCTTTTTTGAGTGCAGAATAAAACCCATGAACCTCAATCATATGAACAGCTCTCAATACCTCAGACTCATCTCTGCACTGAAAGTATTGTCCGGAGAATTCCTTTTGTATCTCCTGAACAAGGTATTCACTATTACTTCTGAAGAGGTCAATGATTCTTTTATAGCTCTTCCATTTCTTTTCTGTTGCATTAAGCTGTGATACCGCTTTTCCGAACTGCTCATATGAATCATCCGTCTTCATACGATTCATATAGCGGATAAACGGAGTAATGACGACTTCTTCCAACTCCGCTGCTTTGCCTTGTTTCACGGTCGGAAATTCACCAGAGCATTCAACCATGTAATCAGCTTCAGCATCCGGGATTTCATCCGCATTGTCAAAAGAAAACTTTAGCCCCGGTCGGTCTTGTCCTATCTTAACGCTGCCAGATAAGGAAGTACCACATTTACCGCAAGCCACAACAATAGGATGTTCTTCTTGCCATCCAACCTGTAATCGGACTCTGGTAATACTTCCGCAAACCTGACATTTTATAAATGTATTAAAAACCATGCATTTTCTCCATTCATATTATCAAGCATTAAATCGCCTCAACCTTTGACGACTCAGCAAGTGCATGGGATTTCATTGTCGTAGCCCTAATATGCCTCTGCTGTGATCGATGATCCATCTCTGACAATCTTGATTGTTCCATCATCAGAAATTTCTATTACAGAGACATCTTCAAGCAAATGCCCATGTGCTCGAACATAATACTCAGCCAGTGTTTCCTGCTTGCCACGAAACACTGCTTTTTTCATACAAAGCAGCTTCTTTGTACCAGAAGGCAGAAAGCCAAAGTAAAATACAGCCTCGTCCAAGCCCATCAACTTTGCGCTCGGAACATTCCCGGAATCAGTCCACGTATAACATTTGCATTCAGCCACGATAGACCTGTCTGCATTGGCAAGATCAAACTTGTGCTCCTTTGGCGGTCTGCCGATGGGGATTGCTGCTTCTTGCTCAAAATATGTATTATATTTTTCTTTGAGAATCGTTTGAACAAATTCTTGGAACTTGCGTCCGACGTGCGGATTCTCAGAATTTAAATTTGCCATCAGTGCTCCTCGTCCTGAGTGGACTATTGCCAATCTACCGTTATATACGGCACAATCAAATCGTAGAACTTCTTTGACCATTCTGCATGGAACTTTGCCATCTGCGGCCAGTCATCCTCGTTTTCAATGCTCACATTATCAAGCTGAATAAATACCTTCGAGGATTTGATATCATCTCCACGGTTCCACTGAAGCTCCGTTCCCAGCTTCGATTCAATCTCGCTCTTATGCTGGTAAAGAGCATCAAACGCTGCTTTATTTTCTGATCTCTCCGCTCTGGCAAATACGACCTCTGAACGTGCAGAGTCAAAATTCGCAACACAGCAGAGGTAGAAACCTCCAATGCCAAAGAAGCCGTTTATCCAATTGTCCGTACTCGGATTTACATTGCTGAAAGAGCCGGGATTACCATGAGCCTCATGGATTTGTGCCAAGGCGTACGTCCAATAACGTTTTCTAATCTCAAATCTCGTTTCAGAGGAATCACCGCCTATACTGAGACGCTCTCCGGACATAGATAACGCTGTCGTGATACGATCAAAATGGTCGATAATCCAATCAAATATTTTCGGCTGCTCTGCTGGATTAAATACATCAGCCTTCTCCTCAATAACGATGGAACGTGTTGTACCTGTCGATTTTGAGTATTCCCAATTTAGGTTCTCGCCAAATTCGGCCTCAATCTGGTCTTTTAATTCCTTCAGACGGCTATAGGTATCCACATTATAGGTGTAGATGCCCATCTTGATTCGTTTACCATATGGAATGGAAAAGAATAAGTGATAACCGTTCGCGCCTATGTGCACATCGTAATATGTTCGACCAGCTGCTTTCTGTTTTGCTATATCGCTTGATCTGCCATGCTCATTAGCATAGTTTACGAAAGCTGTCCAGAATTGCAGTTTTTGATCATCTCCGGAGCCTTCTGCACTTTCCTCGGATTCCGGTACGTTCACCGATACTTCCTCCAACTCCTCCGGGATTTCCCGTCCATCTTTGACGAACGAAATGCCGATCAGTTTTTCCAACTGTTCCTCGTCAAATTGCAGGTTCCAGCGTTCCTGCATAAATACGAGGAGCTTTTCTGTTCTGCTGTATATCTCAAATGCAGTCCAATCCTGCAGCTTGGATACCTCTATCTCTGAGTGAGATCCATTCTCGTACCCGCGACGTCCAATGGTTTTGGAATGCTTCTTATCCTCAAAACTATCATTCTGCAAAGCCGAGTTTACGCTCTGAGACAACGGCAGAAGGTTCCCAAGTGCTCCGGACAGTATCTTGATTTCGGAATCCTTAAACTGCCGGTACATATTACGCCAGTAATACTTTGTCGGTGTCTGAGGGAGGATATGCTCGATAGACACTTTATCCTTCTCGGACTTTGTAAACATTGACCACGTACAGAAACGATCTATATTATTTTTCTCTGCCAGCTTAGCCTCATATTCATAAAAGAAGTAGCGCAGACTGTTCCAGTCGTAGTAGCCATTTCCTGTAGAAAAGTATTTCTCAATTCTGGTGACAAAGTTCTGCGTGGCAAAATCGATATCGTTCGTAGTCCTGTCATAGATTTCTTTGCAGAGGTCATCAACATCTGTTTCTTTCACATACACCTGACGCGCAGCTCGATAATAATCACTGCTGCCATAGGATGCATTAAAATTACCCAAGCGAAATGCAACAAAGATAAAGCGCTCAACTGCTTCAAAGATTTTAACTCTGCTGTTCGCAGAAATATCCCGCCGACTGATGACCGCAGTAACCAGCGGTCTGAAATGTCCGATGCCGATACGGTTAAGCCTATCGACTCGTTTTTGCTCTTCAGGAGTAAGATTAGCACTTTCAAATGGGAAATAGGTGTCATACCAGTACTTCGCCATATCTTTGAGGCTATTGACATAGTCCTCGATTTCTTTTGGCTGGAGTTTGGATACCTCTATGATTTCCTGTTCTTCTGTTTCAGTAACTTCCGTGTCGTCTGCATCAGTAACATCATCGCTGATAACCGACTCGGCCTCTGTCTCAACCAGAACTGGTGCCTTTTCAAATATGCCCTTTGACGAGAACTTGCTTAGCAGGAATTTAATGTAGTCATCGCCACGTTTACGGGAATACATGAAGTAGATAATCCAATGCGCACGCAAAAAGTCATCATCAGAAAGCGGAACACTCTTATTCCTACCAAGCTGATAGTAGACTTCCTTCCAAGCGTCATTTATCTTCTTACGGAGGGCAGACTTGTCCTTCTCGTCAAACACCTCATCATCATAAAGCGTGGTCAAATAGATCAGTCTGTTTTTCAACAATTCAAGATTCGTCAGCTTCTTGCCACGATTGTTCATGGTCTCGAAAGCTACAAACACATCGTAATCATCGTCGATTTCATGGAGATTAAACATCAGGCGCTGGGTGAGCTTCTTGTACAGAGTATTTACTGCCTCAAGGCCGCCTTCTCCGGACTCCTCATATAGCTTTCTGATGTTCTCTGCAAAAAAGTTCTTTGCAAACTTCAGATTTTTTGTATAGTAGGTCTCATTCACCGCGCCGGAATACGGCTCATCGAACACCTTATATTTCATGTATTCTGCGCTGGGATTGTCGACCTCATAGCCAAAAAGGTATGTTGTTACTACTCCGTTTGGCGGTCTTTTTCGGCAGATGTATTTTGAAACGATTTCTTCGACCGTTTCATACCCCAGCGTAATTTCCTTATCTGACTTACCCTTGTTCTCATCCAAGCCGCGCACAAATCCCACGATCTCATTCAAGAGAATGACAAACGTGGTGATGCGCTGCTGTCCATCAACGATATGACAAGGCTTATATCCGTTCTCGACCAGCCACAAGTCCTCGCCCCAGCTGACGGTCTCCTTGCTTTTTAGCGGTTTAAGGGACAGGAGACCTGTATAGTGATAGCGATCAGCCTGAAGATTTACAAGGTCATCCCAAAAATCCACCAACTGTTGCTGCAACCATGCATAGCCACGCTGATAGTCCGGTATCCGGAATAATCTATTTTGAAAGAGCAGCGACAACGGCTGCAGCTCATTTGCCATAATGGAATTCCTCCTTATTCGATAACTCCATCCGTATCAAAGATGTGATCGAGTTCGTCTGTATTTATTGCATGAGAGACTTTTTCACGAATAGCTGTTTTAGACATATCCAGCCTTTTGAACTTGTGGTTTCCGGCTGCATCTTTACTCATACGAATTAGCTGAATTCTTCCCACACCCGGATTTTGTTTTGCATACTCTGCAAATCCTTTCGCTTTTCCAAGATTGTCCTTAAAATCAGGATTATGCGGCTCAAGAATATCAACGACATATCCAAGCACACGATCTTTTCTTACTACAATGAAATCTGGATAGGTAGGCTTAGTTTCGCCATCGATTTCGTAAGGAATACAAAGCGCCCATGAGCCTCTGGAGGGATTACGAATCCAGCAGACAAAGTCTTCTCGTTTTTCTTCTTCTTCAATAACTCCAGCTTCCCAAGTATTCAACTTCATCGTTGCAACACCGGTTATGTCACTAACAAAGAGGTGATTCCTATATTCTTTGCCTCCCACTTCATGTGGAACCTGAATTGTCTCCGGCAAGCGGAAATTATGCTTGCTGACAGGATCACCATCAGAGACAATGCTGTCATACTCTTTACGGATTTTTTCTGATTCTATGGTGGCAATGTATCTTCTATAATCATCATTCAGGCCGTGAAAACGAGTCTCCGCATAGGAATGTAACCGGTTCATGCACTCTTCGTCCGCCACAAAGAGAATAACGTCAACTTTAAATGCCGTCAGATCAGACATATCCATATACTTGTTTCCATAGGCCATACCGATGCCTTCTCGACCGAGCTTTACATCCGCAATCTGAAATTGCCGCTCAATATCAGTATCCGTCGTCGTGAACATATCATGCACCGAATAATTGTCCACGGTTTCTCCAAAGGCATCAAAAATCTGAGTTGCCAGTTTGAACTGCTTGACCTGCTGTACAAGATCGTCATATTTTCCGTTTGCCTTGAGACCTTCCACATAACTGTGAATCATCTCAACAATCTCATCCTGAACTTCCCGGATGGCCTCACGATGTAATTTGGACATCGTAAGCAGATGTGCCATCCTATACAGAGATTTCAGGTAATCATTGATCCTGAGCGCTCTGACGTTATAGGAAAGCAAACCTGCATCATTTATAAATTTCATAACCTCTTCACGATCAAACAGATCTTCTTCTTCAGGAGTTTCCATTTGATCCGTCTGCTGACTTCCCGCAGCATTATTCTCGGACTGTATTGCCGTGTCAGATGGCTGTGATGTAACCGGTGCAGACTGGGCAGGAGCCGTTGTATCTGCGCTCGACTGTGTCTGGACTTGTTCTGTCATTTCTGTTTGCTGAGCTTGTCCACCAGTGACCTGAGACTGTGATGTCGGAGTCGTGTCATCTGTTGGCTCCGAAGTTGCTCCCGCAGGCTGTTGTTCTCCTGTGTTCTGCCCTGAGAACACATCGAATAGAGTCATCTGCCCCGGCGTCTGCTGCTCTTCCTTTTTCTTCTTCGGTCTGACAGTCAGCGTTTCAAATTTCTTTCCGGACAAGGACTCGCCATAAATATCGGTCGGGATGTCTCCTCCTTCTGTACTCTGCAAGGCTTCCACAACGTCCTTGACGGTATCCTCATTGAAGTACGGCAAATAGAGATGCACGTCGTTCAAAACGTCGTCCACCTGAATGTGCATCTGCATCGGCGTTCTTACCATTCGACCGAGAAGCTGCGCAATATATGTGGCGTCGTTAGCGTGCTTAAAGGACATCATGGTCTCTGCTCGCGGGCAATCCCAACCAGTAGAAAGATTCTCTTTGAAGAATACCACGCGAATATTCCTATCCTCGGCAATATTAGATGGCTCCTCGTAACGCACATCGAGTCCATTGACGGTCAGTGTTGCTGTTATGCCGCCAAAGGTATGCACCACCTGTCCACTTTCCAGCTTAAAGCCAGTACGTTCCTCGATCTTTGCTATACAGTCATCCAGATTTGTATCCGTCAGGGCATCACCGGTTCCATTCAAAACCTGAATGATCAGGATCGGGTTTACATAGGCGTAGTGCTGCTCGAAGCAATACTGCGTCCAATGCTCCCACTTCTCTTTCCAATCATCCGCAGCAGCCTGCAAAATGGCCATATCATTATTGACTGTGCCTTCCTCCGGATAGGTAATAACGATCCTATCTTTTAAAAGGCCAGAAGCTCGAACCTCATCCGTCGTCACGATAGACTTGTGAATTGTAGAGGATGTACCTTCGACCAGCGCATTAAATCTCTGCGTGGTAGCGGACATGCCGATGACAACCGGCATGGGCGGAATGCCATCCGAATCACTGCCCTTGATGAACTTCTGCATGATCGTAGTGGCCTTGCTTGCCTCACGTCCCTGCATGCCACGGTGCGCTTCATCGATGATAAAGTACAACCGGTCGCTCTTTTCCCGGACAGTATTTGCAAGCGTCTGCCAGATCGTATAAGTCCTGCCATCGCCGTTTTTCGTGAGCTTGGAGGTAACCGACAGCTTCTGCGTATTTAAGAAATAAACATGACCATCCTCAAACACCTCTTTATCAAAGGATTCCTCGGAAACCGTAACGCACTGCGACAGCTTGATCTTATCTGCCTTGGAGTCAATCTTTTGTTTTGACTGCTCATTCAGCTGAGGCGAATCCGAGAGCCAGACGATGATTGCATCCGGCTGTTCCATATACTGTTCGTCGCCGAAAAGAACAGCCTCAATCAACGCAGACATGATGATAGTCTTTCCAGCGCCGGTCGGTGCAGTGAAAGAAACCACCTGCGGTGCATGTGTTCTGTGATAGCTGCCCATTGCCTCCGCAGTCTTCATACGGATATCAGCAAGAGCTTTCTTCTGAAAAGGGAATAATTCTACTCTCATGGTTACCTCCCTGTGTTGATTCTGAAATTATCCAGATAGTCTCTATAAAGCTGATAGCAGTCTTTACCATCGTAAGTACGGATCATCGACCGGTATGCTGTTTCTGAATCCGTCACAATGAAAACTGTCTGGATTTCTGGATGCTGACTTAACTCAGCATCGAACTCGGAATAATATATTTCATCTACCAAAACTGCCAACTTGTTCTGTGGCAAAATCAGCATGCTCGGGAGATCATCATTGTCAATAGCCGGACACTTACCAATGGCTCCTCCTTTCATCCAGAGCACTGGAAGCAGCTCTCGGAACTGCCTGCCGAGAGCAACGGATGTTTTGTCGAGGAAGCTCAGTTTGAAGAAGACCGCGTTTGTCTTGAAGCCGTCTTTCATTGGCATAACAACTGGCACTTGAGTTGATATCGGTTCAAACATTTCTTTAATGCTATCCTTGAGGCTCTTAAAAAGCTTGTTGTTGGATGTAACAATATAAAAATCTGTTATATGATCCATTCCTTCCAAAGCTTCCAACCATTCCTCACTGGCTGTATCATCTATTAAAATTGATGCAGTATGCTTAGCCTCATCTGACACTATGTATTTCGACTCTTGAGACACGAGTGTCTGAGGTAATTTCTTATTAGACAAAACTGAAACAAGTTTTTTCTTTTCGCCTATTTTCAAAGAGGAACTTTCACTCACAAATCCTATCTGAACAATATTTCTATCTTTTTCTTCTGTGCTTGTCTTATATGTTGTGTAATTGCCTTCTAAAGGATTTCCAGTAACATCTTGACCTTTGATACTGCACTTTATCCTTGGCCATGTAACATATTTTGCAATTCCGAGTTTTTCCCATTCTGGTTCTCCCGGCTTGAACCCTTTCTCAGTTAGATCGTCACTTTCCTCTTTCCTCAATTCGTTGTTCGTCACACAAATACATCTGCGATTACCTCCATCCTCAGCATTAAGAAGGTTTATCGCATGCAGCGTTGTACCTGATCCTGCAAAGAAATCAATAACAAGCGCATTTGGCTTATTAGCAATGAAAAATCTAATCGCATCGTGAACAGCATACAATGATTTCGGGAAAGTAAACCTGCTTGAGCCGAAGAATTCCTTTAGCAGGTTTGTACCACCTTGCTCAGCATTATGTGATTTTATGCGCCATTGTGTTCCCGGTATAAACTTAGGGATATAGGCATCATCGTCCGTAATAATAGAACCGTCTTGTCTATGACCTATAATCGTAAATGCACCTTTGGATATTTTTTCTCTTTCTCCTTTTGCCAAGTATGTGATGGCAGTATTTTCACCTCTCCAATTCCCTAATTTTGCATATCCAATCTCTATAGAAGCCCTCAGGTTTTCGGTGCTTATCTGCCAGTTACCTTCTGTGCCATCTGCACGTATAGGCCAGACCGCAACGCAACCTTCCGGTGCGATTATTTCTGACTTATTTGTGCCATAATACGATTCTCCTACAGAATAAAATATCGGCCCTTCATCTGTATTACAAATAAAAACAGGATAAAATTGATTTGGGCTATCTGCTCTTGCTGTATGTGAACCCGAACGCAATAGTTCCTTCCACCTCAAACGGGAAGCTCTTTTATCTTCAGATATCTTCCACTCGTTAGATAACGGCAACGGTTCTGGACTGGATTCTCCAAATTGAACAAAAAACAAATATTCATCAGTTCTACCAAATTGCTGATGCCTTGCAGCTCCTTTAGGATTGATAACACTGCTTACCATCTGTATGTTTGCTTCAGAAAACACCTCTTCCAACAAGCAACCGAGATGCAGATATTCTTTTTCATCTATGGTTACGATCAGAACGGAGTCCTTCGGATTAAGGAGCTTCTTTGCGATCTTCAAGCGCTTCTCCATCATGGATAGCCACTTGCTATGCCGATAAGCATCAGAGCTATCCACGTAGTCGTTGTTGTACTTCCAGTCTTTTGCGCCGGTGTTATAAGGCGGATCAATGTAGATGCAATCTACTTTCTCTGCGTAGAGATATTCCAGAAGCTGCAGCGCATGGTAATTGTCTGCCTCGATTAACGTATGCCAGAGATCACTGTTCGGTGCATTTTCAACTGTGTCTATCGGCTTTAATGTCGGGTAGATTGCTTCTCCAAATTCAGCTACTGTCACCAACTCATCCAGTTTGAATGTTTTCTGCTCATGTGTCTCCCTGCGGTCGCACTGAACATCATCGCCATCAATATTTATAACAGTATAAATATCACTGACATAACCGGTCTTAAGCGCCACCTTGGAACCGACGCGAATCGGCACATCATAAAGCGGCGTGCATTCCGGCAGATGCTCTTCAAACACCAAACCGAACTTTTTCTGCTTCAATAATTTATTTGTCTCCTGCAGGATTCTCTCCTTAAGCGCCGGATCGTCAATCTGCTGGATCAGGTCTTGTAATAAAGCCATAACGCCACCTCATTCCTCCGTTATTGTTTTTTCCTTAATATGATAATCAATGCCGTGCTCCTGACAGAAGGAAATAACCTCTGCTGCGCACTCATTGTAAAAATGCTTATGCCCTTCGTAGGCGTTTGCTACCTTGCTATAGTTCGTTCTCCCGAAAATGATCCGATCTGTAAAAGATACTGCTTCCAGCAGTTCATGCAGATTCTGTTCAACCATGTTCGGTGTTGGATATGGTTCCATACTTACCCATGTCTTACAACCGGCATCATGGAGTGCCCTCAAAGCTGCCAATCGATCTGCGCAGGAAGCGGCGCCCGGTTCCATCTGTTCACAATAGGCTTCATCCAGAGTGATCAGTGTGATCCCGTACTCGTTTTCCGGAGAAAGTTCTGCCAATTCTATAGGTAGCAATCCCTTCGTCAGCGTAGTGCATTTGATTCCGGCCTCGTTTAGCTTTCGGATAGCCGCAATGCTCATCTGGGACACCTCTGGATATCCTTCCATGAACGGATCTGTGGTAAAGCAAAGCTGCACAGACTGAATCTTATCTCTGAGCCTTGGTATCTCTTTATCCAGCAATTCAAGCGTGTTTGATACAAGCACCGGCTCAAGCCAGCTCTCATAATCTTTAATTTGCCCGAATCGTTTCTTCATCAGGAATGCGTAACATGGATATTTGCACCCATGTGCGCAGCCCTGCACGTGATTCATTGTGTAGTCACCATACTCTACCCCTGTTTGATAAAGCATGGATTTTCGTTCTATCGTCTTCAAGTTGCTTTCATCCTCCGCCTACTTGTTCTTCAATATGTGGTCTGCCATCCGCAGTGCAAGTCCCTGCGCTTTCGGGCTTTCACTCGCAATGGCAAAGCAGAATAGGAACATCGGCGAGTTCCTGCTGTTCCTGAAAATCCGTGCATGCTTTGACACGCATGGAAAGATTGTTCCAAGCCGAGCGAGGATATACTCCTTTATGTGCTCTGGATTTGCGTCTTTAACCATCCGCTCGCCATCGCTCTGTCCGGGCTCCGGGAATAGGTCAAAAAGCGTCATCTGAGGATCTTTCTTATAGAATTCCTCTCTCCATCCGGAATCCCCAAGCAATCGATCTATGCAATCCTCCCATTTATCGTACTTTCCGTTTTTCGGTAGCATCCGTTCAAGTGCGGAGAACGGAAATAGGTACCATACATCTATTGACTTAGTCTGCGCTACATTTTCAAGCGTAGTCCAATTTACCTGCGTCGCATACGGATCTAAAAACAGCAATCCTCTGTTAAATCTCCAATCTACATTGCTAATAATCTCCGCAAGCTTATCGTTCGCATCGCCACAAAAAATCGTCACAATTCGTCTCATCTGCGGGAACTCGGAGTTTATCATATCTTGAAGTTCTCCCGCCTTCTGAAAGTCCGCTTCTATAAAATAGTAGTGATCAAACTTCTTTTCAGACGCCAGTGCACGCTTAGCAGAGCCCACAAGATACTGCCCGCCGTCGCTGGTTTCAATCTCGCCGGTTCCAGCAAAGGCGTCTATATAAATCTTCTTGAACTTCTGGTTTTGCAGAGCAATCAGGTATGCGTCCAGATAGCTGGTGAAGATATTCAGCTTCTCCTCAGTCCAATTGCCACCAAATTTCTGCGACGTTGCCATAAATTCTAATCACCTCTTCTATATGAAACTCTGTCTCACGAAGAGAAAGAGATCACCGTTTCCTTCTTTCCTGTATCAGGCTTCACAATCTGTTCTATCTTCGCGTCAAAGAAACCCGTGAGATCACTCTTTATATCATTACGGAATCCCTCTGACGGAAAAATCGGATGGTTATCCAAAAGTTCCCACATCTCATCAAGAGGCACTTGCTTGCGGCCTTTCAGGCAGCGCTGTAGATATTTCGCGATGTCGATAACATGCAAACAGCTTTCATCTTCCTCTTCTGTGATCTCTCCGAAAAGATTGAATGACAACTGTCTGTTCTCAACCGAATGTTTTGTCGAGGACTGAGCTCCGAAAACTTTCCAAGCACTCTTCTTGTAGAGCTTAAAGCCCTCTTTGTTACTCGTGCAGTGAATCAGATTGTAGACGAGCGAATTCTGCGTGTTATAGAACGGAAATGCCGATACATAGTATCTGCGGGCTCCTTTTAGTGAATTTATGATTTCCTCCACTCTGGCCTCATAGGCCTTCTTGTCGCTTCCGTAAGGCACCAGCTTCTCAAAGTCTTCCAGATAAGTGTTCTCATACTTTGCCTTGGTCGTTTTCTTCTTGGCGCTTGTGATCGCCCGCACCGGATCTGAAACCATGTGATTAATCATAACTTCACCCCAGTTTCGGAAAAACGGCAGAAGTGCTTCCCAGTCGATGGTCGCATCATACGGATCGTAGAGCAGGAAATAATGCAGATGCCCGGTTCCATATAACTGTGGCCCGATAGTTCGAAGTAGCTCGTGCGCATCACTGTAGGACGTTACAATCTTAAAATTGCGCTCATCCTGTGGAAGATGCTTTTTCAACTCATCTACGCGCGCTTTATCCTTGTCATTTAAGTAAATATGTATATTTTTCTCCGTGTAGGTTCTTGATGCTTCCCTTAGTGCTTCTGAGACGCGTACTGCTGTACCTTTCACCAATTGCCCGGCATCATCGGTGTATACACCACTGTTGCACATGCAGTCTATAAAGATCAGCCCATTGCAAGACTCAGTCAGCAGCAACTTCTGCGCCCACGATTTTATATATTCCTCAATCAACTCAAATTTCTTGATCGTATGAGGACTTGCTTTACTGATTACGCTCTTTTTCCTGCCGGACATCATATCACTCCTCAAGTAGTTTCATTATCTTCTGTAGGGATTAGCTCCATGATGTCCCCAATATCACAATTCAGCGTTTTGCACACTTTCATTAGAACTTCCATGCTTACTGTCTCTCCCTTCGAGAGCTTGGTTACCGAAGCCCAGCTTATCCCGGCAGCTGCCTGCAAGTCTTTCTTCTTCATGTCTTTGTCAATCAATATTTTCCACAATTTTTTATAACTAACTTCCACGGTAGTCACCTCTCGATTTTCAAAAACGTGATTTTTGCCACTGTACTTCCACAGTATAGCACAGAGCCCTTAAAAAATCAAGAGTAATTCTTCACATTCGCAAGAATTTTCTTTCGTTCCTATTGAAAAATCAGCGGATTTGTGTTATACTGTGCTTGTATCGCTGAGTTGTAATCCGAGACGCCAGTTTGTAAGACGAGATGCTTGTTTGTAAATTGAAAAGTACATATTTGTAAACGAAACGCCACTTTTGTACACCAGATGCCAGTTTTGTAAACGAGATGCTTCGTT
>Ga0256405_10008741_pt1 | contig 14285 bp, 25 predicted proteins | sample RumenRJG_02DNA_FD_189096 | JGI IMG/M metagenome (GOLD analysis project Ga0256405, IMG submission 189096) | Bovine rumen microbial communities from Lethbridge, Alberta, Canada - RJG_02 | ecosystem: Host-associated > Mammals > Digestive system > Stomach > Rumen | place: Canada: Alberta...
TGGTCAAGGATACCATAAGCAATCACAGGAACGGAGTCTCATATCTGCAGGCCATCTTCATCGGCCTTGCCCAGGCGTGTGCGGTGGCGCCAGGCCTTTCAAGGTCGGGAACTACCATCGCCATCGGTCTGGTTACCGGAGCCAAAAGAAGCGTTGTGGCCCAGTTCTCTTTCCTGATGGTGCTCATCCCGATTATCGGCGAGCAGTTCCTCAGTGTCGTCGAGTCATTCGTAAAGCCTGCCACAGATACTTATACTGTGGGATTGCTGCCTCTGTGCTGCGGTTTCATCGCCGCATTTATTTCCGGCGTCTTCGCCTGCAAGGTGATGATCTCCTTTGTTAAGAAGGCTCATCTGTACTGGTTCAGTATCTACTGTTTCATAGTTGGATCCCTTATTATCTATTTCTATTAGCGGCGGTTTGTCTCGTAATCTGACATATTTCGTTTCTGACGTCCATCTGGGCCTGGATCTGTGTGATCCGGCGGATCGCGAGCTGCGTTTTGTGGCGTTCCTTAAATCTGTGCCGAGAGACAGGACTGAAACCCTGTATTTGCTTGGCGATATCTGGGATTTTTGGTATGAGTACCGCGATGTGGTGCCCAAGGGGTATGTCAGGGTTTTTGCTGAAATCCTGGATCTTATAGATAATGGAGTCAAGGTCAGGTTCTTTCAGGGCAATCACGATATCTGGTGCTATCATTATTTTGAGAGCCTGGGAATTGAGATTCTCCAGCAGCCTTATGTCGTGGATATAGCCGGCAAGACCTTCTGCCTTGGTCATGGTGACGGCCTTGGCCCTGGCTTCAGGCTTTATAAACTTATGCGATGGGGCTTCCGTCACAGTTTCTTCCAGGGGCTGTTCAGCCTACTGCATCCTACCATCGCATTCCGTTTTGGAAAGGGGTGGTCTACTTCCAGCAGAAAGAAGAAGTTCAAGTTCAACTATCTGTTCAAGGGTGTGGACGAGCCTCTGTACAAGTTCTGCGAGTCCTTCCTGAAGGGCCGCAAGGTGGACTACTTCATATTCGGACACTATCACTGCCACGTGGATATGCCTGTGGGGGAGGACGGCGCCCGCCTCCTTGTGATGAAAGACTGGCTGATCGAGTCTTCCTACCTGTATTTTGACGGAATCTCCGTTTCGTCCGGCCAGGTGCCGAATACGGAGAAGTAGATGTCCGGGAAAGTTCCGTTTTCCCACGCTTTAATCAATTCCTCTGTGTCTTTGTCGTAACCGTTCGGGTCGTACTCTTTTTTGAGGTTCTGCCCGAATATCCTTGCTACGCCCTGCCAGAAGCCGGCGGCAAATCCGTTTCGGTATTCTTTTATTATCGCATACGGGGTGCGGCCCAGTTCCCTGTCCACGAGGCGGATCAGCAGGGCTCCCTGTGAAATGGACATATGTCTTATGACTGGCTCGAAGGTGTGGAACAGTTCCTTCTGCATTTGTTTGATGTATTCCTGTCTCTGCCTCTTGTTCATGTGCCTTGCGGCGATGGTGCTGTCGGCTTCGCGTTCAAGTTTATGGGCGATGGCCGTATATGGATACACCTTGTTGAAATTGTAAACAAGGCGGTAGTATTTCCTCCACTGCTTGCCTTTCTTCCTCTTGGTAATGGCTATCGCCGGATTCAGGGTGTCGAAGTAGACGGTGTCTCCGTCGATTATTTCGTAGCGCATCAGCCCCCTGGATGTAGGCACCGTCTCCTGCCTTGAGGACGGCCTTGTTTTCCACAGGTGGAACTGGGCGCAGGCCGGCGTCTGGGCTGGAACCAGCAGAAAAAGGCAGGCGATGACTGCCAGAATGTATGATTTCGATCTGTTCACGAAGACAAAGTTACGCATAATAAAATTGGTCTGTCAACCTGTGTCAAAAATGCGCGTAAGTTTTTTTTAACACGATGCGTAATTGTTTGAAATATCAATTAGTTAGGTGTTGACTTTTTGTGTCGAAAAAGTTTAATTTTTTTGTAAAAAGTCTTTCAAATCCAGGAATTTTGACTATCTTTGCAGTCCAAAAATTGAGGACAACTATGCCCAACCAGCTGAAACTCAATTACTTGGATAAAATTAGGAAATAATTTTAAAGTAATACAGAAATGTTACAACCTAAGAGAACAAAATTTAGAAGGGAACAGAAGAACCGCATGAAGGGTAACTCTGGAAGAGGAAACCAGCTTGCATTTGGTTCTTTCGGCATCAAGACCCTTGAAAATTGTTGGCTTACAGCACAGCAGCTCGAGGCTGCTCGTCAGGCAATCTCTCGTTACATGAACCGTGAAGGTCAGATCTGGATCAGAGTCTTCCCTGTTAAGCCATTCACTAAGAAGCCTCTTGATACCCGTATGGGTAAGGGTAAGGGTGATCCTCAGGGATTCGTTGCTCCTGTTACCCCAGGCCGTATCCTTTTTGAGGCAGAGGGCGTATCTCTTGCAATTGCTAAGGAGGCTATGCGTCTCGCAGCCAATAAGCTCCCAGTAGCAACCAAGTTCGTTGTCCGCAGAGACTATGTTGAATAATTTAATGAAGAGACAGTAAAATGAAAGTATCAGAAGTACGCGAGATGTCCATTGCAGATCTGCAGGACCGCATCCAGGTTGAGAAGAGCAATCTCGACAATATGAAGCTCAACCACGCTATCTCTCCATTAGAGGATACGTCAAAGTTTAAGAAGACCAGACAGGATATTGCCAGAATGATCACTATCCTTGCTGAGAAAGAAAAGAATCAGAAGTAATTTTTTGTCTTATGGAAAGAAATCTTCGTAAGGAAAGAATCGGTGTAGTGGTCAGCGACAAGATGGATAAGACCATCGTTGTTGCAGTCAAGGTTAAGGAAATGCACCCATTGTACGGCAAGTTCGTCAAGAAGACCACAAAGTTCGTTGCTCAGGATGACAAGAATGAGTGCGGTGTAGGTGATACAGTACGCATCATGGAGACTCGTCCTCTCAGCAAGACAAAGAACTGGAGATTAGTAGAAATCGTAGAAAAAGCAAAGTAGCATTATGATACAGCAGGAATCACGTTTACAGGTGGCTGACAACAGCGGTGCAAAGGAAGTTCTTTGTATCCGTGTGCTTGGAGGAACAAACCACCGTTATGCAACAGTCGGCGACAAGATCGTCGTAGCAGTGAAGAGCGCTATCCCTGGCGGTGACGCCAAGAAGGGTTCAGTGTCTAAGGCTGTCGTTGTTCGCACAAAGAAAGAGATCCGTCGTCCAGATGGTTCATATATCCGTTTCGATGACAATGCGTGCGTTCTTCTCAACGGCGCTGGAGAACTCCGCGGAACACGTATCTTTGGCCCTGTAGCCAGAGAGCTTCGTGAGAATTATATGAAAGTTGTTTCACTCGCTCCTGAGGTCCTTTAATATTCGATAGACATGAACAAGTTGAAAATCAAAAAGGGCGACAACGTAGTAGTGATCGCCGGAAACGACAAGGGTAAGACTGGAAAGGTTCTTTCTGTCAGCCCTGCAGATGACCGTGTTATCGTTGAAGGAATCAATATGGTCAGCAAGCATACCAAACCTAATTCAAAGCAGCCTCAGGGTGGTATTATCAAGCAGGAGGCTGGTATTCACATTTCAAACCTTCAGATTGCTGATCCTGCAACTGGAAAGGCAAGCCGCGTTGGCTTCAAGACAGTTGACGGAAAGAAGGTTCGTTTTGCTAAGAAATCAGGAGAGGAGATTAAGTAATGGCAAAGAAAACTACCCCAGCTGTTTCTACAGCACTTCCAGCAGGATATGTTCCTGCTCTCAAGAAGACATATAAGGAGGAGATCGTTCCTGCTCTTGTAAAGAAGTTCTCTTATGAGACTGTTATGCAGGCACCAAGACTCGTTAAGATTACCATCAACGAGGGTATCGGTGACGCAGTAGCTGATAAGAAGCTCGTAGAGGAGGCAGCAGCAGAGCTTTCTACAATCGTAGGTCAGAAGGCTGTCCTCACTTCTTCAAAGAAGGATATCTCTAACTTCCATCTCCGTAAGGGAATGCCTATCGGCGTTAAGGTTACTCTTCGCGACGTGAAGATGTACGAGTTCCTCGAGAGACTTATCCGTGTATCACTTCCTCGTATCCGTGACTTCAACGGTATCGCTGGCAAGCTCGACGGACAGGGTAACTACACTCTCGGTCTTAAGGAGCAGATCATCTTCCCAGAGGTTGAGATCGACAAGAACCCTAGGATCCACGGAATGGAGATTACATTCGTAACTACAGCAAAGACTGATGAGGAGGCTCACGCTCTTCTCGAAGCATTCGGTCTGCCTTTCAAGAAAAACAATAAATAAGATACAAGATGGCAAAAGAATCAATGAAAGCCCGCGAGGTAAAGCGCGCGAAGCTCGTTGCTAAGTACGCCGAGAAGAGAAAGGCACTTAAGGAGGCTGGCGATTACGCAGCACTTGACAAGCTCCCTAAGAACGCATCTCCGGTACGTCTTCATAACCGTTGCTCCCTCACCGGACGTCCAAAGGGTTATATGCGTGCCTTCGGTCTCAGCCGTATGCAGTTCCGTGAGATGGCCAGCAATGGTCTCATCCCAGGAGTTAAGAAGGCTAGCTGGTAACAGATTATTGAACACAATTAATATTATTTAACAATCGGATATCGGGCGTCTCCGGACGCCGGTTCACAAAAACTTAAAAAAATGACTGATCCAATTGCAGATTATCTTACAAGGGTCCGCAACGCTTACCTCGCAGGTAAGAAGGTTGTTGAGGTGCCTGCTTCAAAGATGAAGCTCGCTATCACCAAGATCCTTTGTGACAAGGGTTACATCCTCAGCTACAAGGTTGTTGAGGCTGAACCTCAGAACACAATCAAACTCGCCCTCAAGTACCATCCGCAGACCAAGGCTGCCGCTATCAAGAAGATTCAGCGCGTCTCTACTCCAGGTCTTCGTAAGTACACTGATGTAGAGAATATGCCACGTGTCCTCAACGGACTCGGAATCGCTATCCTTTCAACATCAAAGGGTATCATCACTGACAAGGAGGCTAAGGATCTCAATGTCGGCGGTGAGGTTATTTGTTATGTTTATTAATCTTTAAAGAAACTAATAATGTCAAGAATTGGTAAATTACCTGTAAGCCTTCCGGACAAGGTGAGCGCAGAGCTTCTCCCTGGCAACGTTGTGAAGGTTAAAGGACCTCTTGGTGAGCTCAGCCAGAAAGTTGATGCTGATATCAAGGTCACCATTGAGGACAATGAAATCAAGTTCGAGCGTCCTACAGATCTCCCACGTCATCGTTCAATGCACGGTCTCTATCGTGCACTTGTAAACAACATGGTTGTAGGTGTATCAACTGGATATGAAACAAAGCAGGAGTTCGTCGGTGTCGGTTACCGCGTAGAAGACAAGGGTGGCAATGTCCTCGCTTTCTCTCTCGGTTACTCTCACGAGATTCACCTCAAGCTTCCTGCAGAGGTAAAGGCTGAGGTTCCTCAGGTTAAGAAGGGAGAAAACCCTCTCCTCATCCTCAGGAGCACAGACAAGCAGCTTATCGGACAGGTAGCAGCTAAAATCCGTTCATTCCGTGCACCAGAGCCTTATAAGGGCAAGGGTATCAAGTTCGTCGGCGAGCAGCTCCGTCGCAAGGCCGGCAAGACCGCTTCAGCTAAATAATAGGAGGACTGAATTATGGCATTGAACAGAATAGAAAGAAGAAAGAGGATTCACTACCGTATCCGTAAGCACGTGAACGGTACAGCTGAAAAACCTAGAATGGTCGTATTCAGAAGCAACAAGCAGATCTATGTCCAGGTTATCGACGACCAGCAGGGCAAGACTCTCGTAGCTGCTGCATCTAACGACAAGGCTCTTGCTGCTGAAACAAAGGGTAAGAGCGGTATCGAGGCTGCCGCAATCGTAGGCAAGGCAATCGCTGAGCGCGCGCTGGCAAAGGGTATCACTACTATCGCATTCGACCGTGGTGGTTACCTCTTCCACGGCAGAGTTAAAAGTTTGGCTGACGCTGCCCGTGAAGGTGGCCTTAATTTCTAATTGAAAGACTATGGCAAATACAAATGTTAAAAGAGTAAAGACATCTGAACTTGAGCTTAAGGACAGACTTGTCGCCATCCAGAGAGTAACAAAGGTTACTAAGGGTGGTCGTCACTTCCGCTTCGCAGCAATTGTTGTCGTAGGTGACGAGAACGGCGTTGTAGGCTATGGTCTTGGAAAAGCCAATGTGGTTACAGCCGCTATCGCAAAGGGTGTTGAGGATGCAAAGAAGAATCTCGTAAAGATTCCTGTAATCAACACTACAATTCCTCACGAGCAGGAAGCAAAATTCGGTGGATCACGCGTATTCATGAAGCCTGCAGCTCCTGGTACCGGTGTTAAGGCCGGTGGTGCCATGCGTGCCGTATTCGAGTCTGCTGGTATCCAGAACGTGCTTGCAAAGTCTAAGGGTTCATCAAACCCTCACAACCTTGTAAAGGCTACAGTTGCAGCCCTTACAGAGATGAGAGACGCTTACACTGTAGCAGGCCTCCGCGGAGTTCCTATGAGTAAGGTATTTAACGGATAGGAGACTTAAGCAATGGCAAAGTATAAGATTACACAGGTGGTGAGCAAGAATGGTTCTACCAAGAGGCAGATCGCTAATCTCAAGACTCTTGGCATCCACAGACTTCACCAGACAGTAGAGGTTGAGAAGAATCCTGTTACCGAAGGCCAGCTGGCTAAGGTACGTCACCTCGTAGTTGTTGAAGAAATCTAATTTGGAGGACTAAGAGATGAAATTGGAAAATTTGAAACCTGCAGCAGGTGCAACAAAGAATAGCAAGAGAGTAGGACGTGGCGAAGGCTCTGGTAAGGGTGGTACAGCTACCCGTGGTACCAAGGGTGCTCAGGCACGTGCAGGTTACTCACACAAGATCGGATTCGAGGGTGGCCAGATGCCTATCCAGAGACGTATCCCTAAGGGAGGTTTCAAGAATCCTACACGTGTAGAGTATAAGGCTGTCAACGTAGCGGCTATCGCTGCTCTCGCTGAGAAGTTCGGTAAGAACGAGATCAACACAGAAGACATTAAGCTTGCAGGCCTTGCAGCTAAGAACGAACTCGTAAAGGTTCTTGGCAATGGCGAAATCAGCGCTGCCATCCAGGTAACTGCTGATGCATTCTCAAAGTCTGCTGTAGCCAAGATCGAGGCTGCCGGCGGAAAAGCTACTGTAATTGAATAATCACTAAGCAATGAAGAAGTTCATAGAGACAATTAAGAACATCTTCAGGATTGAAGAGCTCCGCAAGAGAATCGTTTATACGCTTCTCTTGGTGCTCGTTTATAGACTCGGCTGTTTTGTAGTCCTTCCTGGTATCGATGCGAATCTTCTCGCATCACTCCAGGATAAGACTCAGGACGGTCTTGTCGGCCTCCTGAACATGTTCTCAGGCGGAGCATTCGGTAATGCTTCGATCTTTGCCCTCGGTGTGATGCCTTACATTTCTGCGTCCATCGTAGTGCAGCTCCTCGGAGTGTTCGTCCCTTACTTCAGAAAGATGCAGATGGAGGGAGAAAGTGGCCGAAAGAAGATGAATCAGATCACAAGGTATCTGACCATCCTGATCCTCTGCATCCAGGGTCCTGCCTATATGGCTGCTGTTCACCAGCAGATTCCGGGCTCTGCATTCGTTGCGGTTGAAAAACTCGGCTGGAGCACATATATGTTCAACATTGTATCTACCATCATCCTTATGGCAGGCTCAATGTTCGTAATGTGGCTCGGTGAAAGAATTACTGACAGAGGTATCGGTAACGGTATTTCCCTCATAATTATGATCGGTATCGTTGCCCGCTTCCCTTCAGCAATCATTGCTGAATTCGGTGAGAAGTTCACAACCACCAACGGTGGTCCGCTTCTCCTCGTTGTGGAAATCATCGTATGGTTCCTTGTACTTATCGCAGCAATCGCTCTTGTACAGGGTGTAAGAAGAGTTCCAGTTCAGTATGCAAAGAGGGTTATCGGCAACAAGCAGTACGGTGGAGTACGTCAGTACATCCCGCTTAAGATCAATGCGGCAGGCGTTATGCCTATCATCTTCGCTCAGGCGTTGATGCTTTTCCCTCTTGTATTCTCTAAGTTCGAGACTACACAGGGACTTGCAGCTGCATTCGGCAACTATACTGGTTTCTTGTATAATTTTACTTTCGGTATTCTCGTTGTGATCTTCACATTCTTCTATACTGCAGTTACTGTGAACCCACAGTCTATGGCAGAGAACATGAAGCAGAACGGCGGATTCATACCTGGAGTCAAGCCTGGAAAGTCTACGGTGAATTACCTCGACTCAATTATGTCTAAGGTAACTCTTCCTGGATCTGTATTCCTCGCTCTTATCGCTATCCTCCCTGCATTCGCAATGAAGCTCGGAGTCAGCAACTCATTCGCAAGCTTCTTCGGTGGTACATCACTGTTGATCCTTGTAGGTGTAGTCCTCGATACACTCCAGCAGATCGAAAGTCATTTGCTGATGCGCCACTACGACGGTCTTATGAAGACCGGTCGCCTTACTGGCCGCTCAGGTATGTAATTTTGTATAAAAAGTAAGGAAGATGGTCAAGCCAAAAACAGAAGAAGAAATAGAGCTTTTACGTGAAAATGCCATACTCGTCTCGAAGACGCTGGCGGAAGTCGGTAAAAGGGTCGCCCCAGGTGTGACAACTGCAGAGTTGAATAGGGTTGCCGAGACTTTCATTCGCGATAACGGAGCTATTCCAAGTTTTCTGGGTTATGAAGGCTTTCCTGCAGCAATCTGTGCATCGGTAAACGATGTCGTAGTCCACGGTTTTCCGTCAGATTACGTCCTTAAAGAGGGAGACATCTTTACCGCTGACATCGGAACGTTCTATAAGGGGTATAACGGTGATTCAGCTTACACTTTCCCTGTCGGAGAAGTGGATCCTGAAACCCGAAAGCTCCTGGACGTCACCAAAGCTTCCCTCTATAAGGGAATCGAGGCTGCTGTAGCAGGTAACAGAACCGGCGACATCGGACACGCGGTGCAATCATATGCAGAGTCATTCGGATTCTCAATCGTACGTGAGCTGGAAGGCCACGGTTTGGGAAAAGAGATGCACGAGGCTCCTGGAGTTCCAAACTACGGAAAACCGGGCAGCGGCGCAAGACTCACGGACGGAATGGTCATCTGCATAGAGCCAATGATCAACGCAGGATCAAGAGGTGTGTATTTAGCTAGAAACGGTTGGGCAGTACATACATCTGATCATAAGAATGCGGCACATTTTGAGCTCACGGTTGTTGTTCGAAAGGGCAAGGCTGAACAGCTGTCAACCTTCGATTTTATCGAGAAAGAGCAATTATAAGATTTAAAGTGATATTTTAATGTCGAAACAAGTAGCAATAGAACAGGACGGAACTGTAGTTGAAACTCTCCCTAACGCAATGTTCAAGGTAGAGCTTGAGAACGGACATGTCCTCCTTTGTAACATCTCCGGCAAGATGAGAATGAACTTCATCCACATCCTTCTTGGAGACAAGGTCAGAGTTGAGATTTCACCTTATGATCTTACTAAGGGCAGAATATCTTTCAGATACAAATAAATTTTTTTCAATATGAAAGTCAAAACATCCATCAAGAAGCGCAGCGAGGATTGCAAGATCGTTAGACGTAAGGGCAAACTTTATGTCATCTGCAAGAAGAATCCTAAGTTCAAGATGCGCCAGGGATAAAATGCCGGGGGTTATTCCCAGGATAATGTGTAACAAATAAAGTTAAGTATAGATTATGGCAAGAATCGCCGGTGTTGATTTACCAAACAACAAAAGAGGAGTTATAGGTCTTACCTATATCTTCGGAATCGGTCTTAGCTCATCAAAGAAGATTCTCGATGAGTGCGGTATCGATTACAACATTAAGGTTGGCGATTGGAGTGACGAGCAGGTCGCTGCAATCCGTGCTAAGATTGGTGAGGAATACAAGATCGAAGGTGAGCTCCGTTCATCTGTAGCGCTTGACATCAAGCGTCTCATGGATATCGGTTGCTACCGTGGAATCCGTCACCGTGTAGGCCTTCCAGTACGTGGTCAGAGCACAAAGAACAACGCACGTACCAGAAAGGGTAAGAAGAAGACCGTTGCCAACAAGAAGAAGGCAACTAAGTAAACTCGATGAATTATGGCAAAGAAAACAACAGCAACAAAGAGAGTTGTCAAGGTTGAAGCTTATGGCGAAGCCCATATTTCATCAACCTTCAACAACGTCATTATCGCTCTCACAAACAACCAGGGCCAGGTTATCTCTTGGTCTTCAGCTGGTAAGAGCGGTTTCAGAGGTTCTAAGAAGAACACTCCGTATGCAGCCCAGGTGGCAGCAGAGGATGCTGCCAAGACAGCATTTGACGCTGGTCTCCGCAAGGTGAAGGTATACGTAAAGGGTCCTGGTGCAGGCCGTGAGTCTGCCATCAGAACTATCAACAACGCAGGCATTACCGTTACAGAGATCGTTGACGTAACTCCGATCCCTCATAACGGATGTAGACCTAAGGGCCGTCGTAAAGTTTAATCATTTTTAAAGCAGAATTACTATGGCAAGATATACAGGTCCAAGTACAAAGATCGCTCGTAAGTTCGGTGAGCCTATTTTCGGAGCAGACAAGGATTTCGAAAAGAGGAACTATCCTCCGGGACAGCACGGACTTGCTGCAAAGCGTAAGAAGTCAAAGGAATATGGTACTCAGCTCAAAGAGAAGCAGAAGGTTAAGTACATGTACGGAATCCTCGAGCGCCAGTTCCACAATACATACGACAAGGCCTGCCGCATGGCTGGTCAGAAGGGTGAGAACCTCCTCTTCCTTCTTGAGTCAAGACTTGACAATGTCGTTTACCGTATGGGTGTAGCTCCTTCAAGAGCAGCTGCACGTCAGCTCGTTAACCACGGTCATATCACTCTTAACGGTGAGGTTGCAAGCATCGCTTCAACTCAGGTTAAGCCAGGTGACGTTATCGCAGTTAGGGAGCGTTCAAAGAGCCTTGAGGTTATCCAGAGCGCAGTTGCTTCAGCAACCAAGTACTCTTGGATCGAGTTCAACGCTCAGTCTCTCTCAGCTAAGTTCCTCAACGTTCCTACACGTCAGGACATCCCTGAGAATATCAACGAGCAGCTCATCGTCGATCTCTACTCTAAGTAATAAATAACACCTAAAAGTATTATTATGGCAATCTTAGCATTTCAGAAACCGGACAAGGTCATAATGCTCGAAGGCACTGATACCCTCGGCCGTTTTGAATTCAGGCCACTTGAGCCTGGATACGGACAGACGATCGGTAACGCACTTCGCAGGATTCTTCTGGCCTCTCTGGAGGGTTTTGCTATCAGTCAGATCAAGATCTCGGGTGTGGACCAGGAGTTCGCAACTATCCCGGGCGTGATCGAGGGTATGCAGGACATCATTCTCAACCTCAAGCAGGTTCGTTTCAAGAGAATGGTTGAGTCTGTTGACTCTGAGGTAGCAAACATAGTTATCACCGGCAAGCAGGAGTTTACCGCGGAGGATATCTCAAAGGGATTGTCTTCTTTCCAGGTGTTGAACCCTGAACAGCACATCTGTTCTCTTGAGCCTTCAGTCAAGCTCGAGATCGCTATCACTATCACAAAGGGTCGCGGTTTCGTTCCGGCAGAGGAACTCAGGGACGAGAACACACCTATCGGAACCATTCCGGTAGATGCTATCTATACTCCTATCAGAAAGGTGAACTGGACAGTGGAGAACTGGCGCGTAGAGCAGAAGACCGACTACGAAAAGCTGAATCTCGAGATTGAGACCGATGGTTCAATTTCTCCTGATGCGGCTCTCCAGGATGCTGCAAACATCCTTATCTACCACTTCAAGCTGTTTACAGATGACAAGAAGATGTCAATTGAGTCCTCAATCGAGTCTGATTCAAAGGAACTCGATGAAGAGTCACTCAGAATGAGACACCTCCTTCTCACCAAGCTTTCTGACATGGGTCTCTCAGTCAGAGCTTACAACTGTCTTAAGGCGGCAGACATTGACACATTCGCAGACCTCGTTTCATACTCTAGGACAGAACTCATGAAGTTCAGGAATTTCGGTAAAAAGAGTCTGAACGAAATTGACATCCTCGTTGACAAGATGAAGCTGTCTTTCGGAATGGATGTGTCTAAGTATAATATTGAACCTAAGAAAAAGAACGATTAATTATGAGGCACAATAAATCAGTAAATCATCTTGGTCGCAAGAGCGGACACCGCAAGGCCCTCCTCGCCAATTTGGCTTCTTCATTGATCCTCCACAAGAGAATCACCACAACAGTTGCCAAGGCTAAGGCTCTCAAGTCTTACGTTGAACCTCTTATCACTAAGAGCAAGGATGACTCTACACACTCTCGTCGTGTTGTATTCAGCTACCTCAAGGACAAGAACGCTGTTGCAGAACTTTTCCGCACAGTTGCTCCTAAGGTTGCAGACCGTCCAGGCGGATATACCCGTGTTCTTCACGTTGGTTTCCGTCAGGGTGATGCAGCTGAGATGGCACTCATCGAGCTTGTAGACTTCAACGAGGCTGCTCTCGCTTCTTCTACAAAGAAGGAGGCTAAGAAGACAACCCGTCGTAGCCGTGCAAAGAAGGCTGAGGCTCCTAAGGCCGAGGCTCCAGCTGAAGAGGCTCCAAAGGCAGAGTAATTTTTACTTTGATATACGGATAGGCTTCCCTGAAAAGGGAGGCCTATTCTTTTTTTTATATTTAGTATATTTGTTAATCTAAATTCAAAAGGGGATGAAGAAGATTACAATCAGGGATGTCGCCAAAGAAGCCGGGGTATCAGTTACCCTGGTATCTTTTGTTTTGAACGCCAAGGTGGGCGAAGACGGAAAACTTGACTGCCCGGTCAATGTCAATACGGCTGCCAGAGTCCTTGCCGTGGCCCAGAAACTCGGTTACAAGCGTAACAATGCGGCTGCGTCACTTAGAAGCGGAAGGTCCCATACCCTGGCTGTCATCATTACGGATATCGCCAGCCCGTTCTTTGCCGAGATGTGCAGGAACATAGAGAACATCGCATACAAGGCCGGCTATACCGTTATCTTCGCCTCTTCTGATGAAAGCGCTCCAAAGTTCAGCCAGCTTGTGGATGCCATGATCGGGTATAATGTGGAAGGACTGATTGTGGCGCCCTGCCCTGGAAGTGAGCCAATCCTTGAGAGGATGCAGTTCTACAACATCCCAACCGTCCTTATAGACCGTGACGTCCCTGGAGATTCCTTCGGACGTGTGCTTGTAGACAATGTCCATTCCGGACGTCAGGCAGCCGAGTATCTTATCAAGAACGGCAGCAGGAAGATAGAGATGTTTTCTTATTCCCTTGACATCCAGAGCCTCGTTGACCGTGTTGCCGGTTATGAGGAAGCCATGAAAGATGCCGGCCTTAAGGAAAATATCAGGGTTCACAGGCTTTCGTCGTCTCCGGTAAATGTAGAGGCGGAGGTTTATGAGGTTATGAAGGAGGCCAAGGAAAGAGGAGTGGAAGCCTTTATCTTCCCTTCAAAGCGCATGGCCATACTTGCTTTCTCTGCAATGCAGGCCCTTGATATGCGTTTTAATAAGGACCTTTACTGTGTCTGCTTCGACGAGAGTGATGTCTACAATCTCTCAGTGCCGCCGATTCCTCATATCGTGCAGCCTCTCGGTGAGATTGCTCTCCGCGCATTCAATCTCTTCCAGAAAATGCTAAAGGAGGATGTCCCTCCTGAAGAGAAGAACATCCTCCTTAAAACTGAATTCATTAAATAAATCTACTGAAGATCGTTTCTGATGATCTTGCCGTATGCCATGACGAATTTGAGATTTACATTTTCGTCATAGAATACGATGTCCGCGTCCTTGCCTTTCTCGAGGGTTCCCTTTCTGTCAAGGATGCCCATGATTCTTGCAGGTGTCTCGGATGACATTCTGACGGCGTCGCTGAAAGGAATTCCTGCCTTTTCAACGCAGGTCTTGATGAGCCTGTCCATTGTTGCGATACTTCCGGCGAGCGCTGAGCGGTCGGAGAGTTTGCATACGCCATCCTCGATGATGACGCGTGGATCGAATGCAACCGTGCTGTCTGAGCAGGAAACGGCAAGCGCATCTGTGATGAGCGCAGTCCTTTCCACACCCTTGATCTGATAAATCATACGCAGGATTGTCGGAGGAACGTGAATTCCGTCGGCAATCATCTCGACGCACATATCCTCAATTGCGTAAACGCTCTCAACGGTTCCTTCGTGCTTGAATTCACGGACGTTG
>Ga0256405_10008742_pt1 | contig 14285 bp, 19 predicted proteins | sample RumenRJG_02DNA_FD_189096 | JGI IMG/M metagenome (GOLD analysis project Ga0256405, IMG submission 189096) | Bovine rumen microbial communities from Lethbridge, Alberta, Canada - RJG_02 | ecosystem: Host-associated > Mammals > Digestive system > Stomach > Rumen | place: Canada: Alberta...
GCGAAGCTGGCTGCCCGGAAGCGGTGGACTACGACTTTGTTTCTCACGCTGTCAGCAACTTTTACGGCGACAAACGCAGGTTTTCTGCTTCTCTTTTGACGCAAAAGAGAAGCGTATCCTCTTCCCCCGTCAAATTTCTGTTTTTCAGTGTCTTGTTTTAATCAGGGAATAGTATCAGAACTCAAAATCGCAGGCCACGGACGCGCTGCGCACCTCGTGCATGCGTTTTTTGACGGGCATATGCACGGGATGGGTCTGGTAAGCCTGGAAGGATTCCATGGTGTCGAAGACGGTGATCAGGGCCAGGTCGTAGGAGCGCTCGCTGTGCAGCACGTCCGCCCCGGCTTCCAGATCCAGCATGCCTTCGATCTTGCCCTTCATGCCGTAGAAGTTCTTGACCAGCTGGGGGATTTCATCCTTGTATTCATCCTTGATTTTGAACATGACGATGTGACGGATCATGATTCTTTCTCCTTTTCCATTTCGCTGAGCATCTCATCCAGAATGTGAGCGGCCTGCCAGGCCAGATTGGGGCAGGGCCGCCGGGCGTAATATTCCGCCGTGCGGGGCTCGGGGTCAACCCCGGGGGTGGTTTCGACGCCCTGCAGCAGCTCCCGGCAGATGATGCTGCCGTTTTGCTCCCGGAACCGGCGGGCAAACTCCCGCACCCGGGCGTAGTGGGCCTTCTTGGCCTCCTGGGAGGTGGGATCGGCATAGCCGCGCGCCAGGCCCAGCACCAGCAGCGCGCCGCTGACGGTGCCGCACACCTCCCGCATGCGGCCCATGCCGCCGCCAAAGGAGCTGGCCAGCCGGGCGGCGGTCTCCCGATCCAGGCCGGTCAGGTCGTCAAAGGCGCAGACCACCGCCTGGGCGCAGTTATACCCCTGCAAAAACAGCTGTTTGGCCTTATCGGCGTGTTTTTCTTTCATAGCGTTATATTGAGGCATTGTCAAACAGAAATTGACGAAGAGAGAAGACGGAGGCGTTCCTTTTCGCCGCCCGAAAAGGAACCGAAAAGGGCTGCCTTGACAATGCTTGTAGGCTTGTCCTTTGTTTGGTCGGCGGCTGCGTTTGCGAAGGCTGTCGTGTGCGCGCTCCCGGGCCTGACGGCCTATGTCTGCTGCGCAGACGCACACTGCCGTGTGCCGGGAGCGGTTGAGTCCTCCTTATTTTGGCTCTGACCCTCACGCTTCGCGCTCGGGATGCTGCTCAGGTGGCGTACCAATCGCCGTCAGCGCAACATCCCGAGCGCAGGGCGTGAGGGTACGTACCAAACAAAGGAAAGATCCAGCAGCGCCGACGCGCGTAGCGCCAGATGCGTAGCATCGCTTTAGCAGGCGCGTCTGCCAAGTCCGTTCCTCTTCCACGAACGCGAACGAAAACAGACATCGCCAACCCAACAACCGCAATAAAAACTGCCCTTTTCGGTTCCTTTTCGGGCGGCGAAAAGGAACGCCCCCGTTCGTTCTCTCCCCCTGTGCCAATTCCCGTTTGCCTACCCAAACTCGAATAAAGAACAGAGATCAGGCTCCCGAAGTTCCCTCCGGGAGCCTGACGCAAAAGCTATAAAATTACTTGTTCATCGCCTGCTGGACAGCCACGGCCACGGCCACGGTCATGCCCACCATGGGGTTGTTGCCCGCGCCCAGGAAGCCCATCATTTCCACGTGGGCAGGCACGGAGGAGGAACCGGCGAACTGGGCGTCAGAGTGCATGCGGCCCATGGTATCGGTCATGCCGTAGGAGGCAGGGCCGGCGGCCATGTTGTCGGGATGCAGGGTGCGGCCGGTGCCGCCGCCGGAAGCCACGGAGAAGTACTTCTTGCCGGCTTCCCAGCGTTCCTTCTTGTAGGTGCCCGCCACGGGGTGCTGGAAGCGGGTGGGGTTGGTGGAGTTGCCGGTGATGGACACGTCGGCGCCCTCATGCCACATGATGGCCACGCCCTCGCGCACGTCGTCGGCACCGTAGCAGTTCACCTTGGCGCGCTCGCCGTCGGAATAGGCGATCTTCTTCACCACGGTCAGCGCATGGTCTTCCTTCACGTCGGCGGACAGGTAATCATACTTGGTCTGCACATAGGTGAAGCCGTTGATGCGGCTGATGATCTGGGCGGCGTCCTTGCCCAGGCCGTTCAGGATCACGCGCAGGGGCTTGGTGCGCACCTTGTTGGCGTTCAGGGCGATCTTGATGGCGCCCTCGGCGGCGGCGAAGGACTCATGGCCGGCCAGGAAGGCGAAGCACTCGGTCTCCTCGTCCAGCAGCATGGCGCCCAGGTTGCCGTGGCCAATGCCCACCTGGCGCTGATCGGCAACGGAGCCGGGGATGCAGAAGGCCTGCAGGCCGGTGCCGATCCACTTGGCGGCCTCGGCGGCGCTCTTGGCGCCTTCCTTCATGGCGATGGCGGCGCCCAGTTCATAGGCCCACTTGACGTTTTCAAAGCAGATGGGCTGGGTGCTTTCCACGATGCTGTAAGCGTCCACGCCCTTGCCGTTGGTATAAGCCTTTACTTCATCAAAGTTCTTGAAACCGTACTTATCCAGAACAGGCTGCAGCTGGGGCATGCGGCCTTCATAGTTTTCAAACAAAGCCATCTGTCGCACCTCCCATTATTCTTTGCGCGGGTCGATCCACTTGACCGCGCCGTCTTCAGCCTTGAACCGGCCATAGGTACCCAGGTTCTTTTCGTACGCCTCGTTGGGGCTCATGCCCTTCTTGATGGCGTCCATCATCTTGCCCAGGCTCAGGAACTGGTAGCCGCACACCTGGTCGTCCTTGTCCAGGGCCATCTTGACCACGTAGCCCTCGGTCATTTCCAGATAGCGGGTGCCCTTTTCCAGGGTGCCGTACATGGTGCCCACCATGGAGCGCAGGCCCTTGCCCAGGTCTTCCAGACCGGCGCCGATGCGCAGGCCGTCATCGGAGAAGGCGGACTGGGTGCGGCCGTACACGATCTGCAGGAACAGCTCGCGCATGGCGGTGTTGATGGCGTCGCACACCAGGTCGGTGTTCAGCGCTTCCAGAATGGTCTTGCCGGGCAGGATCTCGCTGGCCATGGCCGCGGAATGGGTCATGCCGGAGCAGCCGATGGTCTCCACCAGCGCTTCCTGGATCACGCCGCCCTTGACGTTCAGGCTCAGCTTGCAGGCGCCCTGCTGGGGAGCGCACCAGCCGATGCCGTGGGTGTAACCGGAGATGTCCTTGATCTCCTTGGCCTGGATCCATTTGCCCTCCTCAGGGATGGGAGCGGGGCCATGGTTCGGGCCTTTTGCAACACAAACCATGTCTTCAACTTCCTTTGTGTATTGCATGTAACTCAATCCTCCTATTTTGAAATGGGATCGTTGGTTTTCTTGTGCCAATCGATATTATACCATACATTTCTGCCCATTAAAAGAGGGGAAGAAAGCAAAATTTCGGGGTATTGTGGGGAAAATGGGGATCTATGCGATGATCGGCGCGGATGAACGGGCTCTGTTGATCGTCAAGACGAAGCAATCAACGGCAAAAGTTATAAGATTTTATCTATACAAAGCGATGCAAGTATGCTAAAATAATAAAGAATAAAGAACGCAAAAAATATCTTGTATCACTTGATTATTTATTCCGTGCAGTAAAAGAGAGAAGGATTCAAAGATGAAAAAAGGCTTTATTATCCTGTCAATCATGGTATTAAGCTTGATTGTTTCATTTGCAGTAGCAAATGCTGATGATATTCCTGCTCATGTTTTAAATGCAACGTATAAAATAAATACATATATCAAAGAGTTACGAGAAGTAAAACAAAAAATGCAGGAGCAGGGCTATTATGATGCGCCGATAAACGGAAATTATAATAATAAAACAGTTGAGTGCGTCAAACGTTTTCAAAAAGATCACGGTTTGGAGGAAACAGGGCAAATAGATAAGGCCTTTTTGGATGCATTATATATGATAAAAGCTATTGCAACGCCTACTGTAAGAGCTACTTATACGCCAAAGCCTACTGCGATAGTGACAGTAAAACCAACAACAAAACCAACAGTCAAGTCTACATCTAAACCGACTGCAAAGCCAATAGCGTCGGCTACACTCAAACCTACAGCATCACCTATATCCTCCAGTAGTGGAATTTCTTATGGAGATACCATGGATAAATGGGTTAAGTCGAGTGATGGAGTACTTGAAGCCTCTTTGGTATCGATAGACACATCATATTATCCCAAAATTGAGATAAAGCTAGAATATCGTATAGATTCAACAACAAGTGCTTCCGGTGTCTGGCAGTACGATGGATCTCAAGCTATAAGCTCATATATCGCAAACCATCCTGAATACAAAAACAGAAAAGTGACGCTGAATGCCTCAATTGCTAGCATAACAGCTTATCGCGAAGGCATCCAATACTCTATACGCATACAAATCAACATATCTGGCGGTTCCACTGATTACTTCAATGCAGGAATCAATTTGTGGGAGGAATTTCCGAATGATTTCATAGATTATGATGCATTTCATATTGCAGATGGGCTAAAAATGTATAAGCAGTACTTATATGATTCGTCCAGTTTCCGAATTGATAGTGATGCAACAATGGGATATAGTTCAAATAACAACAATATCATTTATTATAAAGTAAGTATTGCAGGCAAAAATCGTCTAGGCGGGTATGTAAGTAATGACGTTGGAATTGTTTATAACGAAAAAACTAGCAAAATTGATGTGATAAACTTAAAAGATATTGAATATATCGTAAAGCAAGGTGCGAATCCAGGTGCTGCTTTATGGAATGAAGCAACAAATATGCTACATCTGAATACGAGAATTTGGAAAAGACTTATTGAGAAAGCGATGTAAATAGAATGGAGTTATCTGCTTTTGATAAACTACTTTGGAATAGATACAGAAAAAGATAATAAAGGTATTTATGATAAGAAATCAATGTCTGAAGTGGTTGACACGCTAACTTATAGTCCCGATATTTTTCATAACAGAGTGGCTAAAATTCTTAAAAACAAGTATTTGTAAGAAATCAATCCATAAAGATGCGGGCAATGTCATCCCGAAACAAAAACAACGAAATAAAAAAGAAAATGATTGCGGCAAAGAATCAATGAGCAAAAGACCGCATACCCCCATAAATCCCACCGTTTTACAATTTATGCCGTTTGACGCACTCCCGCTTTTATGCTATGATGAATATGGGCAAATGAGGTGATGCTATGGAGGAAAACAGAACCGTAACTTTTGTGCTTGGCGGCATGTTTTTTGAGTATGATGAAGTGAAAAACCAGGCAAATATAAAAAAGCATGGCATTTCCTTCCGCAGTGCTGCCCGCGTCTTTTTCGATTATGACCGCATCGAAATGTATGATGAGGAAAACAGCCAGGAGGAAGACCGCTATGATACGATTGGCGATACCTCCGCAGGCAACGGATGCACCATCATTGGCAATGTAAACCGCGCTGATATGCAGATCAATGACATTCTTTTCGTGGTCTATACTGAAAGGACACGGATAGAAGAAAATGGAAAAGAGATTGAAATCACCAGGCTGATTTCCGCCCGAATGGCGACAAACTTTGAAAGGGGGCTGTATTATGGAAAATATGTCTAAGCTTTCTGATGCGCTGCAAAAGGAGTTGGCTTTTACCGCGGAAGAGCAAAAAGAGCTGGACAGAGCGCGAAAAATGCCCATCACCTTTGATGCGGATTGTCCTGAAACCACCCCGGAGCGCGCGCTCAAATTCAAGCGCGTCAATCCACCTCGCAAAACCTCCAATCCTGCCTGATAATAAAGCACATTTTACGTGAAGATAATTATTCGGGCAGAAAAAAACGCCCTTCCACACGGGAGGGCGCAATTTGTTTCATCAATCAAATCGTGGACTCAATCGCCGGATGAGAAATCACTCCAGGCAAGGAGAGACGCCGCATGGGACGATTAATTGTCCGCGGATTGTGCATGATTTCGTTCGGGAGCATCAATACTGGTCTGGCGCTTCTCCCACAGAGCGCAGCACCTGGGGCATGACGGTCTCCTCCTCCAGGATCTTGAGCACCCGGCAGGAGAACCGCCATTCGTCGCCGTAGTCGAACAGATACAAAAATTTGTGCCCCATGGGCAGGGCCAGCTGGCGCAGGGTGACCTCCCCCGTGGAGGGATTCACGTTAAACCTCATTTTGTCCGCGTCCAGCCAGTAACAGGCCGCTTTGTTCTGGCTCCAGGTCTTGTTATCCATGAAGAACGCATGCAAATGGTCGTTATCAAACTCAAATGCTTTCAGGATCGCCTCGCTCACCCGATACAGCGTATCATCCGCGTCCAGGCGGATATGGCGATAGCAGCCCGTACCCAGGGAAACGCTGATCACATAGGAAAGAGGAGGACGCGAAATCTTTTCCTTTGACATAAACGGCTCCTTTGAAAAAGCCCCTCCGCCTGTCGGCAGAGGGGCCGGAGTTTGAAATTACAGCTCCGCGAAGTACTTGATGGTGCGGACCATCTGGCTGGTGTAGCTGTTCTCGTTCGGCGGCGGTGCTTCGCCCCGCCACCGTTGGAATTGCTGCATTTTCAAGCACTTTCGCACTGTGAAATAGTCTGACCACTTGGCTGCATTCCGCAACAGGTTATCAGCCCAATTCTCATCTGCTCGGCTTACTGCCCAAATAAGTTTATCACAGCATTACCCAAGACGCAAGTGTTTATTCATACCTCTTTTGCACCTTCCCCAGCATGTCTTTCATCTGCTTTACGACATTCTCCGGCCCTGTGATCGTGACGTAATTCCCCAGCCCGAACACCCAAGCAAAGAACTGCGGGCTGACGGCAACGGTGACGGTCACTTTGAAATGCCAATCGTCCACCTTGGAAAGCCACACATCTTTGCCAAACTGGTCTATCACAGTGTCCAACATGCGGTTGTGAAAAACCATCGTCACTTCTTCCTGCTTGCCGTTGTACATGCCGAAAGTGGATTTCGTGTAAGCAGGCATGTCCATCTTTTCAAATTCTTCTTTGCCCCGCCGTTCATTTATTCCTTGCTCAACATTTGCCATCCTAGGGCTACAATTGTACTGGACAGCATGCTTGTTACCGTCAGAGACCATGGAATAAGTTGCTCTTGCATCGCTTTCTTCAGCACGAACTCCATCAAACACCATAACCTTAAACGGTTTATTGCTATTCGGATATTTTGCTTTGTAGATTTCCTTCAGTTTTGCAATAGAGGGAGCTGTCTTATGTACGCTGCAACACCAACGCAGTTTTCGTGCTGGAAATCCTATCTTGTTCCACGATTCCACAGCATCAAAATCTGCTTTGGCTGTATACCATTCAAGAGAAGACCAACGTTTCTTTGCTTTTTGAACAGCTTCATAGGTGGTGGATACTTCCATAGTTGTATCACCAAATATAACCACAAAGCTATCATGTGGAAGCGCACGCTGAACGATATCTAACATTACGATTGAGTCTTTGCCACCACTATAAGCGACATAGAACATGCTTACCTTTTTGCTGTACTCTAAATATGTATTATATACAGTTTTCAAAGTCCGTTGAATCAAGCCATTCATGATGCTTTCATTCTTCTTTAGCATCAATGGTACATCAACAGGTTCGAGAACCAAGTTCGGTTTAACATTGCGCAGTTCAGGCTTTTCAAATAAGCCGCCACCGACTGCTTCTCCTACAAGTTCTCCTTTATAGAAATATCTGCGTGTTTCAGCCCATAACAGAGGCAATTGACTATCTGGGAATTGCCAGTTGTACTTCTTATCAAAACCAAGAAAGCGAAGCTCTTCAAAGTAAACTGGTCGAACTTCCTTGGCAACGCCCAAGATTTTTGATGGCAACAATACATAGCCACCAGTCTCAGAATCCCACTCATAATTGTACATTTCAATTGCCTACCTTTATTGCTGTTTGCAGTTTGTCCGTTTCAAAGTATCGCGGATTTGTGTGCGCGAACTTATGACAAGTTGGACATATTAGAATCAAGTCAGACGGTGATAAATCGTCTTTTGGTGTGTTTTGCGACAAAGGCAAATTGATGTGCAATTCTATCAATTCACTCGCATGCGGTCCATAGACAGCGCTTAAATCCTTTCCGCAGATTCGACACCTCGTCTGTTGCTGTGTCTTGGCTTCTTTTAGCACTGCATTTATCGTTTTATCGGTGCTTTCAAGATGGCAGTGATAAGAAGGAAGCAGAGTTCCAGCAATAAAACCATTGAATTCTGTTCTTAAGGGAAAAACCGTTCTTGCAAGTCTTTTGATAGCAAGAGAGTATGCGTGCAATTCTGCTTTTTTATCGCCATAGTATTCCAGCACTTTTCTCTGAGCAATAGAGCCATGCCCGAATTTGCTGCTTGTATTTGGATCAGCCCATGCCACATTTGCCAAACACATTTTCATACCATCAATACTTCGGAATGAAGGGTCAGCTTTTAGCTCCTGATAGAAGGGCAAAGTACGCATTGCTTTGCTCAGGTCAGCAACCATTTCTTCTTTTGCTGCCTTGCTCTCAACATCCTGTAAGCAATAATACGTGTCCACCAAGAGCAGAACTTCATCCATGGTCAGGGGAGGCATGCGTTTCTTTGTTGTCATTGTTCTGCCTCCTCTCGCCTGACCAGTCTGCCATCATCACCCATGTAGTAGTATTGTGCGCTTTCAAGGAAGTTGGGCAGCTTTACATCCACAAATCCAGCCTCGATCAGCCATTCGCGCATGTCAGATTTTTTCGTAAAGGTCCCCTTGTCGTATTCCTCACCAATGATCTTTAATAACAGAGACTGAAAATCACAACCCGCATATTTCTTGCTGACATAGACCACCAGGGACCTATGAGAACGACTATAGGAATACGGCACATAATCAATCCTGTCACTACTCAGCACGATGCTTTCCAGCAAGTATGGTGTCCAGGTTACATCAATGGATGGATACCAGATGAAATCCAGGACTTCGCAGGAAGGCAGATAGCCGTTCACCTCTATTGCATCGCTCAGAATGTTCAGCGCCTCTTCTTCAACATCATCGTCTATGCCTGTGAGCGCACGCTTCATCAGAAGGTTTTCATCAACACGGATATATTCAGGCGAAACCATCTGCAAAAGATTGGGAAGCGAAGCATACTGAATGCCGCGTTCATCCAGTAAATCCATCAATTCATCAATCGCAATCTCATCGTAAAGCGCTAGGATACTCAGAGTAACGCCTCGGTTAGTTAATTCGATATCGTCTGATTTAGCAATATACGGTTTGTTGAATCTGAATTCGTCTCTAAACATGTAATTAAGAACTGCAAATAATAAATCTCGGTTATACAACTCATTGCGCTCCATAAATTCAGAAAAGCGGATGGAGCAATCATCATATATTTTACGTATATTCGCTGGCAATTCTTTTGTTTCTTCTGTTAAATACTTTCGTAGATAAGGATAGTCAACTGGCCAGATACGAAACTGCGAAGCATGAATATAATTACCGCCATCAATATTAAACACGCCAGGGCAACGCGCAGCTACTTGTCCAATGGTTATCTCATTAAGAGCGGGAAATTCTGCAAATATCTCTGATTTGTGCACAGTTCCACGCTCTTTTACAAATGCTTCCAACTCATCTGTTGGTGATACGTTCTCATCCTTTGTAACATAATCTCGATAAAGATAGTAGTTTATTCTTTTTCTGGTCGTATTCCCATATTGCTTTAATACGCCTTGTAAAAAATAATGATTTGAAATCTGTGAACCTGCAAGTTTCTCTTTAAACGTTTCAAATAGTTCGATATAGGTAATAGCGTTTTTGGGGCTATTCTGAATATATTGATCGATTTCGTCAAGAATAGCGTAATCTATGGTTACCATTGAAGGGTGAATATACTTGCCGCGGTCACAAAGAATACCCACAGAACTGACTTTAGCATCCAAAGCTCGTGGCGTCATGTGACTACTTTCTTCACCAAATACATCACGAATATAATCTAAAAAGCGTTTTGCATCAGTTTCATCATTCACTTTAAAACCATTTGCAAATCGATTCTTTAAAACCCAATCGCAAATAAACACAACTGTTGGACGGCGTTCGCTGTATAGGCTACCATACACTTTGTATCGCCGCTTGATATCAATACGAATTTTCTCTTCCCAAGCACCCTTTTCCTTAACAACGTGCTGTATAAGTTCTTCTAATTCATCTTTGAAAATAAATGAAGGAAGGCCGTTCACAATTTTTTCTTCTATTCCAGCATTATCCTGCTTGAAAACAATAGCATCATACTGCTTTTGATAGTTGTATGCGTCGCAGTCAAATACATCATTTATAATGCATGCCCATAAAAGGTCAAGATGGTTTCTATCTGTAATATAAGAAGCCATTTCTTCCTTATGTATCATCAAGTCACCGTCAAGTAAAGCATGAATATAACCAATAACATTAGTTCTCGTGTGCTTCAGGCTTATAGAAAACAGTCTGATAGCTTTACTTTCAAGCTGCCGAACACGTTCTCTTGTGAGGTGAAGCAAATTGCCAACTTCTGCCAGTGTATGTCCTTCCTGCCTAAGTTGTAGCACTACTAACACTCGATCCGAAGTCACCGCCTTTTCATATGCTCTTGCTATATCCGCTGCAATTCCATTGGAAACTTCATTAGTGAATACTTGAAGACTGTTTAAAAGGGCGGCTTTGCTTTCGGGGTTATTAACAAGATATTTTTCTACAACTGAAGTAATATCATTAAAATGGTCATTATCCGTGAAGACCGTGTTTAAATCAATTTCTGTCTTTCTATTAATTGCTGTGACAAAAGGCTTAACATGAAGTTCCAAAGAAATACCATGGCTAGCTAAATTATTAATATATTGAACAGTCTGGCTATGCACTTCCAATAATTCAATGCTTTTGTTCAACATTGCGCAAATATTTCGCGCTTTGTCAGGCTCTTCCAATGCCATCAAACACAGATCTTCACCTAGTGTCTGATAAGCTTCCTCCAGGAGGCAAATATAGTTTTTTTCGACATCACTCAGATCAGACATATCGTATTCAATTCCAAGCGCGATTGATTCAGCAACGGCTAATACTTTTTCTTTGGCTCTGATAGCAGCTAGCCCCAATGATGCCGTCTCTGTCACAGCACTATCGTTTTGAAAATGATGGCTTGATGCGATTTCTTTGCATTTCTTGAGAATTTCAAGTAGAGATTTGGGACCCAGATTGGAAAACTCTCCTATTTCACGCAGATTCTTTTTAAAAAGTGCATCAATCGTGTTGCAGTGATTATTGCGCAAACAGTTATATGGCCTAACAGACAAATCCAATTCATCCACATCTTTGCTATTGAATATTGGATTGGGTGATATTCCAAACAAATCATAAAGAGGAAGCTCTAAGTCCATGGTCTGAAGTTCCTCTAAATTATTCATCCATGGCTTTGTAGAAGAAATGATCCTTTTAGGCTCTTCTGGTGTGCCAGAAAAAGGTTGAGTCTTCGAATCGTTAATGTCAAAAATGCGAATTTTAGAAGATTCTTTGGCCGATATGGTGTTTTCTTCAAGATTTTCAAATGCACTAGGCCCTACTTTTTCAGATGCCTCTTCAAGTGTTTTGTCTATTGGCATTTCTTCAGTTGCCATCTTTTCTAGGGAAAAACTGGAATCTTTAGTTTTTTCAGTGGTTATTTTCTCATCAGGCAAGCCATCCTGAACGTCATTTTCTTGGGTTGCAGCGTTGATATCATAGCTTTCTAACGCCTGCCGAATACAAGCGATATAATCACGAGTTGCGCCATACTGCGTTCTAAACGCGATAAAATCAGAAGTTGTTAGTTCAGAAATAAACTGCTTATCAAGAGACACGCAGAAATCGACAAAATCAGTGTATTCAGTTTTCAGAGCATCCCTGATCTTGGCGTTTCTCTGTGACATGTCAATACCTCACAAATCCATAGTGTTGAGCAGGGTCTTCAGCGATTTTAGTTCTTCTGCAGAAAGGGTAACACCTTTTCCAGATTTCGTATGATCGCCATTCCATGCCCTGATATCATACTTGGCAATATTGTCACCCCACTGAACGATGTTAAGTTCTTTCTTCCAGGTCCCATTTTCTGAAAGCGTGCCTAATGTCTGGACGATTTCAAAAGTGATCTTGGTCGGATTCTCGCTCATGAATTGACACTCCTTTCCATCTGAGTATTTGGCTCAGGATCGACCACGTGTTCGATGATGTCGCCATAATCCACTTTCAGTGTTTCGCAGATACGGTCCAGAATGGGCAGAGCAACACATTCATCCTTACTCAGCTTTGTCAAGGTATTGGATGAAATGTCTGCTGCACGGCGCAAATCCGCTTTGCTCATCTTCTTATCAACAAGCAGTTTCCAGAGTTTATTGTATCGGACAGCCATTGGGTAGCCTCCTTGGAAAAATCATTATCAAAAGTATATCACTTTGGCACTGCGTTTACAAGGCTATTTCGTGTGAACGAGTGAAGTTTTTACTCAAGAGCAGATGGATTTGCGTAAAAGAAAACAGACAGCGGAAGCGCAATGATGCGCTTCCGCTGTCTGTTTTTGAAAGGTGGTGAAATTGGTCAAATGATTTCCTGCTGACCATCTTTATTCTATCAAAAATTTTTATGGTGGGCAAGTTGGGCCGGTTATTAAGCGACAATACGAACAATGTGCCAATCTATGCTGTCCATGTTGCTAATCCAAGCATTAAAATCAGAAAGCATCCAATCCTCACAACAAGGCTCACCGTTTGTGTCACACACCTGCTGAAATTCGTTTGCGCCGATTGTATTGATAAAATCAGCTTTCATTGCTGCTTGCGCTCCTTCTGCTGTTTCAAACATTTTGATCGGTTCAAGATCCCTGTTGCAAATAGAAATAAGCATCCATTTATCCATGTGATTTTCCCTACGCCTTATCTCAACGCAGGCTCCTTCCTTCATCAAAAGTTTCTCTCAGAGTTGTGACGATTAAGAAATGCTTCTTCAATGTATGGAACACAGTTTTCATAATATTCATTCCAGAGCCAGTCTTGAATCTGATCCTCACCTGTACGCCACCAAACGCTATTAGGATGAGCATTGTCATCAATGGCAAACATGGCTTCAATTACTTCATTCCAGCCATATTTTTTATACAATGAGGAGAGGTCAGTAAACTCGTCAGCAGCTGTTAAAGCTGCAATCAATTCGGGATCAAAGGTAGTGTTTTCGTCAGCGGTCAATGAGAATGTAATCTTAGGCATACTTCTACTTAGCCCTACGCCTTATCTCAACGCAGGCTCCTCCTTTTTATTGACAGAATCAAAGTTCAACTCCGCCTAAGCGTGCGGCGAAGTAATTGCGTTCTTTTTTTAGCAGCAGATATGTAAAGTAGTCTTCTTGATCCTTCAAACCATCTTCACCGCATTCGCTTGCATAGTAGAGCGCATCCAGGAGAGTTTCGTCATTTGCACATTTCAACACAAAACTTTCCCATTCCTCGGGCGTGCTTGTTTGTTGTGTTTTCTTAATGGCAGAAATCATTCTTTCATTTCGGCGGCCGGGAATTAACTTGATTCGCATAGTTCATACACCCTGCGCCTTCTCTCAACGCAGGCTCCTTTCATTGCTGTTTTCAAGTTCCATTGCTTCTATTTTATTTCTTACACGTTCCAGCGCATAATCCACCGTTTTTATCATCATGGGGTGGTATTCAGCAGGTTCAATCCAATAGTCATAGAAATTCGCCGTTCCACATCTGTCAGGTCGAACACGCTCTAGATAGTATTGGGCCAGACCAATAACCCCAAAGCAAATCTGGTCAAAGCTACTGCCTGTTTCAGTGATGAAGTATAGAATATCTTTGCGAAAATCCTCATCCTCATCAAGCAATTCGCCCAAGTCCCAACCAAGAGCATCACTCCTGGATTCCAGGTCAGAATAGTCTTTTTCAATACAAGTGTTGGTCATTTCAGTCATGGTTGTACTATCCTACGCTTTATCTCAGCGCAGGCTCCTTTGATATTTGTATTTGAAGATTTGACCGGGGGCTTTTTCCTTCCCTCATCTTCTATAAATATAATATCAAAATTTTTAAGATTTATCAAATGGTTTGCTTTTATAACCAGATTTAACAAATAACAAAAGGCGGAAGCAATGATGGGCTTCCACCTTCGGTTTTTATTCATTTTTCGTTCCTCTTGTTTGTATCAGGCTACATTGGCTTCAACGGGGATGATGTTGGCGGCGTCCTGCATGCCCTTCTTTACATCCCGCATCATTTCGGCGGCGTTGGTAAGTGTGGAGTTGTTC
>Ga0256405_10008743_pt1 | contig 14284 bp, 13 predicted proteins | sample RumenRJG_02DNA_FD_189096 | JGI IMG/M metagenome (GOLD analysis project Ga0256405, IMG submission 189096) | Bovine rumen microbial communities from Lethbridge, Alberta, Canada - RJG_02 | ecosystem: Host-associated > Mammals > Digestive system > Stomach > Rumen | place: Canada: Alberta...
TGGCGTTTGCCCACCTACAACGAACTTAATTCAATCTACGCCTCACTTGATGCTATCAACGAGGCTTTTGAATCCGACGTAAGCGCCAGCGGCAAATACATCTACGATGCAGGCGGCACCGTTCTCTTTCGTATTCTCTCCCAGACTACAGCCGATGGTTTCGACAACTTCGGTGCAACCGCCCGCATTCGTCCCGTCACAATAGTTTCTATCACTAAAGATTGAGCCATCATGAAGAAGTATTTGTTTATCGCCCTCGCCCTGCTGGTGGCAGCGTGCGAGAAGCCCGTCCTCGATGAGGAAATTGTACCAATGAAGGAAGCAAATGTCATCTTACACATGACGCAGTATGAGCAGGAATCGTTTGGAACTCGTGCAGCCACTAACATTACAGAACTGTGCTCGCGTCTGAATGTCGCCATCTTTGATGCTGATGGTACGAAGGTCAAACGGTAGCACAGAAGGAAGGTGACGCCAGCTACGGCACTATTGCCCTGACACTTGCTGCCGGGACGTATCAACTTGTAGTTATCGCCCACAACGGCGAAGGCTCGGCCACGATTACCTCAACGGAAAAGGTGACGTTCCCCAACAACAAAGTGACGGACACCTTTTATTATTATGGCGACCTGGTTGTGACCTCCGAGGTGCAGTCTTACGATCTCACGCTGACCCGTGCCGTCGCCATGTTCCGTATGGTGCTGACCGACGATTAAATCCCGTCCACGGTGACAAAGTTCAAGTTCTACTATACGGGCGGTTCTTCGACATTCTCGCCATCAGCTGGCTATGGCTGTGTAAACTCGAAGCAGACGGAAATCCGCACGGTTGCTGACGGTGTGACCACTTTCGACATCTTCACCCTGCCTCATACCGAGGAAGATGTATTGACGAAGCTCACCGTCACTGCCCTCGATGCCAACGACAACACTGTGAAGGAGCGCGTCTTCGAGAACGTTCCTGTCACCCGCAACCAGATCACCCGCTACACAGGCAGTTTTTTCGGTAGCGGCGGCAGCGGCCAGACCTCCGACGGCACCTTCCGCCTCACCGCCGATCCAGATTGGGACAGCGTGAACGGCTATACGTTCTGATCTCTCTAAACTTCGAGAGCCGAGGCAACTGCGCCCCGGCTCTCGTTGCTAAAAAATGTTCTGTTGGAAATACTGTGATATACTATGTGGGGAACGCGGGAACAAGAGTCTAAATGACTGCATTACAATGATTTGTCATGTTCCCACCTTGGTAACGAGCAATAAATGAAGTAAGCATTATCCCTTTCTTATGTACCTTGTCGTTCCATTCTGTTCCCAGACTTGGAACAAGATAACTCGCTGATAGTAAGGTTGGTAACATTGTTCCCTATTGTTCCCCACTATATATCCAATGATGTCTGCACTGCATCGCTTTCATCTTCCACAGGCATTCGTTCAAGATCAATGTCATACATCTCCTTGACCTTTTCGTAGTCGAAACAGTAGGCCCATTCCGAGAACTCCTTTTGCTTGAATGTCTTGTCACCATTAGGCTTGCTCAGATCGGGTACCGGATAGCCATTCTTGTCGAACTCTTTGAACCTGTACTTCTTGTCGCCCAGGTAATAGCTGGTGTTCTTCATATAGAACTCCAAGGACTCCTTCGGGATGAAGTTGTAACCAATCTTGCGGCATGTCTCTTGATACCGCTCTATCATACCGGCCTTACGGATAAGTAGAATAGAGTGCGGCTCGTCCCATAAGTACTCCTTGCCATTCCGACAAGTCACGTTCTTTGTAAGGGCTATGCGGAAATGGCCGTCGGCAATGATTTTCTTGTCGGACAAGAGGTATTGCAGCACATTCCAGAAAGATGCCAGCTCGTCGCTGGTCTTGCAGGAAATGGCCTGACGCTTCACGGCATCCATGACAAAACGGCTAATGCTGGCGTAGTCGATATTGATATCCAGTTTGTCTTTCAGCACCTTATAGGCAGCAAGAGGCACGGCCCAGTTCCTGGCAATGCGGGTGTGCTCCGTAGAATCTCCCACTTCCTTGAGTATTTCCTTGCTGACCTCGTCGAATGTACGCTCGTATTCCCGCTCCATCTTGTCGCGATGACTCATTATCTCCATGGTTAGATGAGTCAAGCCGCTCCTCCTCAGACCTGCAATTTTGTCAAACTCTTCCGTCTCTTCCGCACTGAACTTTGACTTTGAGAACGTGAGAAATATCGTCCGTGAGAACAATGCGGGGTCTTTCGTCGGCATCTCCTGACCAGTAATGATTACACCAGAATCCACTGCCGTCATCTCCTTCTGACCATCCTTGTTCATGGACATGCGGGTACGGCCTATCAAGTCCCAAATGCCCTTCAGAAATTCTATTTTGCTGTCATCAAGAGCGTTCTTGTATTCGTTGAATACGACCACGGCGTTGGCGGCAGCCGCTACTTCGTCAGACATTGCCGCCACCGTGGCATTATCTATGTTGATGGACTTCTTCTTGGTGAAGAATGCCGCTATCATTTCTGCCAGCGCAGTTTTGCCCGTCCCCATTGGTCCGAAGAGATCAAGGATGGGAAACCAACCAGGAGCTGTCGCATAGGCCACAATATCGTGGAATAATGATGCAACGAGAAACATGAAGGCAATTTGTCCATTGGCACCGAATACCTTGAACATCTGGTCGGTTACTTCACGAAGCGTGACCGATGAGCCTTCCTGGTGGACGAAGTTATGCTCGAAGAGGAACATCTTCCGGTCGTGGCGGTAGATGAGCGAGTGGGAAGGCAGATAGAAATTGCCCACATCTTGCAGCTTGACGATGCCGTATTGGTCGGCCTCATGCCACTGCTCGCCATCGAAGATGCCGTTGCCGAAAGCGAAGAAACCTTGCTGCTGCCAGCCGAGTTGCTTGATAAGGATTGCTGTGTCCATATTGGCGAAGAGGAAACCCTTCACCTTCTTTAAGTCGCTCTTGCCACCTGACCATACATAGTTGCCTATCTCGCCCACCTTAGCTTCAAACTTGTCGTTCGACACCAATTCCTCGGAGCGCAGCTCAATGATGTTCTTCACATGCTGGGTGTTCTCGATAGTAAAGATACGTCTTGACAGTGTAGGGTCTTGGACATGAAACATCGGTGTGAGAATGAAGTTCGACAGCGGTCTGATGCCATTCTCGTCCTCTATTAAGTACTGACAATCCCTGATAGTAAAGCCGAACTCCCTGCTGTCGGCAGTGTTCGTGACAATTGGATTCCTACGCTTATCTGTTTTTGCATTGACCTTCGACTGCTTCATGGCATTGTTCCACGGCTTCTTCTGTCCACCGGTATGCTTCTTCAATTGGTCGATATAAAAATCGACTTTGGTAGAATTGCCTATGCCTGTTAATATGTTGACCACAGTATGCAAGGCTATTGTCTGGTCATCAACGGAAGAGCTGGATGCAAATAGCTTTTCGGCATACCATAGTATAAAGTCCTGCTCAGGTGTGTTGTCAAAGAGCTCCTTGCTTTGAAAGTAAGAGTCAGCATCGCGCTTACCATCACCAGCAGAAATCTCTTTGACGTACACAGCCAGTCCATTCTTGAAAGCCAATCTCCCGGCATCGGTAACAACCTTGATGCCGTGAGGTAGTCTCTCGCTGGGCTTGATAACATCTGAGTCGGGGATGAAACATACCTTTGTAGCAGCCTTGCTCAATGTTTGGAAATGCTTTTCATTCCATGCAGAACCCAGACATGCTACAGAATTCGTCACGCCAATAGACTGTAAACGCATACAGTCTGGAGCACCCTCTACCAGATAGGCTGTCTGGGTACGAATGATCTCCTTCCATGCTGCATCCACACCAAACAGCACATCGCCTTTATGGAAGATGTCGCTGTCTGCATTATTCAGATACTTAGGATTGCTGCCATCGAAGTTCCGAGACGTGAAGCCGATGATCCTTCCGAAGCGGTCGCGGATACTGATGGTGATACGCTCGCGGAACAGGTCGTTGCCGTTTCGGTCGCATAGTCCCAGTTCTTTCAGCATGTCCTGGGTGATGCCCAGTTTGTCGAGGTTCCGTGAGTAGCCCGGCGCATAACCAATTCGGATAAGGTCGCAATATTCTTTGTCCCAACGGCCATAGGCATACTGCTGAGCCTTCTCGCTCTTCATGAACTCTTTATGATAGTAGTCCTCGACTATAGCCATGTTGGCGAAAAGACTGTCTCGCTTCTTCATCAGTACTTCTTGCTCTTCAGTCAGTTCGCACTCCTGAATGTCTATGCTGTACTTCTTTGCCAGCCATCGCAATGCCTCCGGGTAGGTCATCTTTTCATGCTTCATCAGGAAGGTAACGGCATTGCCGCCCTCGCCACAAGTAAAACACTTGAAGATTTGGCGTGACGGTGAAACCGACAGTGATGGAGTGTGGTCTTGATGGAAGGGGCATAATCCCTTGTAGTTCACCCCAGACTTCTTCAGATCAACGAACTCACCGACAACCTCAACGATGTCTGCTGCATCGTAGATTTTTTCGATGATGTCTTGCTTAATATAGTTCATATCCTCTGAATATGTTTATTTCTGGGTCAAACTCATGATGTCCTCACGACGATAGTAAATACGCTTACCGACCTTCACGGGAGTAAGGTAACCAGACTTCTGCCACTTCCACAGCGTGGTATGACTCACATTGAACCCCAGCATGGCATCCTTCTTGGAGATAAGAGAACCGTTGCTGTCGGGGAACAGATTGTCAGTTACACTTTCTGATGCTGGGTGTTCCTCCAATGCTGCAAGTTGCATGGCCTTAGCAAAGGCTAATACCCCAGCATCCGTAAAAGTAAAGGATACATGACCTGTGCTTCTATGCACCTCCGAAACCAACTGGCTTGCCAGCAGCTTCTGCTCGAAATTGACATCCATGCAGTTCGCATTTGGTGTCTCATTTTGACGATTTTGATAATTATTCATATCTTTTTTATTTAAATATTTTGTTATGTTATCAATTTTTTGTAATTTTGCAGCCGATGATAATGATTTGAGCACCCGCCGCCACGGAACTATTTCCGCTTATCGAGTGCAAAGATAATCATATCTATTGAAATATCAAGCAAAATGATAATAGAAATTATCAATATTAGTAATTTTTAACAAAAAATGGACAACAAAAAGGTGACTTTAGCTGATTTTCATGTCGGGAACCTTATTATCAGTTATCTGAAAAGGAACAATATTCCCCAGGCACATCTGGCAAGAGAACTCGGTATGGCTACCCCTAATGTTAATAGGTTGCTCAAACGTGAAAGTATGGACACCAATTTAATATTGGAAATAAGCGAAAAGCTAAAGCACAACTTTTTTGCAGACATTTCCGGTGACACAGAGGAGGGAAAAGCTTATGTTCTGATTCATGCGCAGGTTGGCAACAGCATTGAGTCAAGGTTGAAAGAGTTAAAGATGACCCAGACGCAGTTTGCCGCCATTTTTGAAGTAACCCCTGCAGAGGTAAGTCGGCTTATCAAGAAAGACTCCTTTGATGCCCAAAAACTTTTGAAGATTTCCCGCCTGCTTAATTATAATTTCTTTCAGGACTTCTATCAATACTCCTCTCATACAGAAAATAGAAGTATTGATGGATGGGCATCCATTATGAAGCGTAACGAAGAACTTGTTGCAGAGAATGCCCGACTAAGAGACTACCTGAAAGACGTTTATTCCAAGATGCAAAAATTCAAGGAGGACAATGGAGTTTCTATTGAAAACTGGGATAGCCTGGTTAAGAAAGAAGGAGTAGACGTAATGAACATGGCGTCATTCTTCTTTTTGGATGCTAATATTAAAAAGTTTTTGGATGAATCAGATCAGACTGACTCATCCAAAAAAACAGATAAGGACTAACAAAACCTTTAGCCTATAAGGTCTATGACATTCTTAAGAGTCTCGTCCTCAATGTTTCGGTATCGCTTAAACGCTTTAGAACCTTCTACATGACCGGACATCTTTCCGATAAGGTTTGGATCGGTGACCTTGAAATAGGCATTACCTATGAAAGTACGACGGGCCAGATGGCTTGATGCAATTTCGTTGATGGGATGTATTTCATACTCGCGGGTCTGAGGATTGCGTACTTCCACATTCCTGGTTATCCCTACCATGGTAAAGATGGCTTTGATAGCGTCATTGTATTTTTGGGGCGTTATAAATGGAAACAACCTTCCCTCCTCGTCGAGTCCCGCGTACTTCTTGACAAGCTCTTGAGCCTTGGGGTGAAGGGGAACACGGGCTTGCATGGCCTCCTTACCCTCCTTTGTCTTATGCGGTGTATATGTTAGTACCCCGTTTTCTATATGTTGCGGAGTCAGTTTTATCAAGTCGCCAACACGGCAACCAATGAAACATTGAAAAATGAAAACGTCGCGGCATGTAATAATGGTCTGGATAGGCATCTTACAGTCTTTACGAAACTGTTCGTCCATCTCCGGCCACTTCTTTTCAAGGTCATAGTCTGCAATCTTGTTCCTTTCTTCTATAGTAATATAAATAGGTGTACCCACAATGGCGGTGCCAATCTTAAATCCATCAAAGGGGCGATTGGTGGTGAAGCCCTCTTCTACGGAGAAGCGAAAAATGGATTTAAGTCTGGAAAGCATCTTGATGACGGTGTTCTCGCCACGAGACTCCACTTTGTTGCGTCTTTTCTTAAGGGATGCGGGGTAATCTTCTATCAGTTTTGCAAAGAGGTTGGGGTACTGGTCAGAAAGGGCTTTCTCATGACGCAAATAGTCGGCCAGATTTTCAATGTCGTTACGGGTAACTGTATCAATCGAGAACGTAAACGTCTTTTTCGCAGGTTCTGTAGCCCTGACAAATCCTTCATATCTGGCAATGGTACGTGCCAGAACATAAAAGTCTTTGTAATGCGATGGAGCTAACTGACGGCGATTAATGTATAGTTCAACGAGTTCGGGAAATGATTTGCTTGTTTCGCTTTTTGCAGCATACTTTTCTGGATGGTTGAACATGTCTACCACTTCTTTTAGCCAGTCGCTTGTCATATTGCTTTTATCTGCTGTCCCATAGCAATCAAGAATGTGGTTCTTCAGTCTTTCCAAACGCTCAGCCTGCTCACGGTGGAATTTAAACTCTGGAGTCTCTAACCGCTGCTTAAAAACAATAGTACCGCTTTTGCGTAACGCATATCTATGCTTTTCCGCTTTCTCAACAGAGGCGGTTATGATGTTGCCAGGAATCTTAACACCAGCCTTTTCTGTTTTCTCCCGGTTTATATAATACTCGAAATACTCTGGGCTAACAAATACCTCACTCTTGGCGTAGAGGTCAAATGTATTACCTTGGAAGAACCGTATCATAATCTCGCTCCTTCCTGTCACCTTCTGTATCTTACTTGATATTCGTAGTTCTACCTGTGCCATAACTGGTGACAATTAAGCTTCCTCATCAATGACGTTTCCAAATTTGGCCTTTGCCACTTCCAGTGACTTTTGGATCTGCTGCATCAGAACATGACGCGGGGGCAGTTCAGTCAGGTATTGTGCCACCTTGATTCCTGCTTTGTCAAGCTGCAGCAGTTCTATTTGCTCTTCACTGCCTTCTGTACATAGCAGCAGGCCCAGAGGAGTTTCTTCGCCTGGTTCCATTTCATTTTGTTCCAACCACCGAAGGTAAAGTTCCATTTGCCCTTTGTACTGTGCCTTGAAGCGGTCTAATTTCAGGTCAATGGCAATTAGGCGGTGTAGGCGGCGGTGAAAAAACAGCAGATCGAGATAGAAGTCCTCTCCGTCAATGATCATCCGCTTCTGCCTAGCAACGAAACAGAATCCATTCCCCAGTTCTATAATAAACTGCTCCAAATGGGCGATAAGACTATCTTCCAGACTCTTTTCGCTATACATGCCTTTCAATCCGGTGAACTCCAGAAAGTAGGGGCTCTTAAATACCAAGTCTGGTGATATCACATTATCGTCGCGCAAGCTCGATAACTCCTTCTTGATAAATTCGTCAGGCTTGCCACTGATGGCAGTACGCTCATAAAGCATACCATCTATTTCCTTACGTAAGCGATTTCTTCCCCATCTTCCAGATACTGCCATGGTGATATAGAATTCGCGTTGAAGATCATCCTTGAGCGGAAGAACCTCAATAAAATGAGACCATGATAATTGTCGCGCAGCCTGCGCAACAATTTGTTCGTCAGCGAAAAGATTCGCAAACTGCATCATTCTTCTGATACTTTTGTCATCAAATCCTTTCTTTCCGTACTCCTTTTGCAATTGTCGCGCCACTTGCGCGACAATCTGCTTTCCATACTCCGCACGCTGGCTCCCAAGTACATCTCTGTTAATGCGCTCACCAATATGCCAGTACATCATAGTCAGCTCGTAGTTAGCTGTAGCAGCTACATGACCACGAGCCTGATTGATTATCTGGCGCAAGTCTTCCATCAATGACTGTGTGTCTTGTGGGGATGCAAATTTTTCGATTTCTTCCATATGAAATATCGATTTATATTTGTTGTTCTCAACTTAATTGTGTACCTTTGCGGCAAATATAAAAAGCGAACTTTAAAATATTGACACATTGGATTCTGGCTACAAAGGTAAGAATAATGCCACGGGAATACAAATATTTTTCCCGCATTTTTCCCGTGATAACGGGAATTTAACGTTCTTTAAGGTTATTAATGTTGCTGATGTGTTTGTGTAAATTATTGAAAATCAGTACAAAGTATGCAACTTAAATCATCTTTAATTTCCTTTAATCATTATTTTGATAGTCCAGTAATCCCGACCAAAAGAAAAAGATGAGCATTCGTTGTTCATCTTTTTTTCGTTAAAGGAGTGAAAGGATGAGTAAGAACCTGTCCTCTATGCGCTACTACCTGAAAAACAACAATAGGTGACACCTCTTACACCTGGCACTTAACTCACTGTATTCCAGGATACTTTTCCTACAGGTTGGTCGCACCAAGTGGTCGCACCTAAGGTTGCACCAACAACCGTGAAACATTTCTGTCACGGCCTCTCGTTTTTCTGAGAGGCCGTGAAATTTTTCTGAGAGGCCGCGACGTTTCCGCACCCTTCCGTGAAACATTCTATGTCAGCTTGGTGCGACACTTGGTGCGACACTTGGTGCGACTATGCCACCAGAAAATGGCTACTGAGAATCAAGCAGTTAAGTGCCAGGTGTAAGAGGTGTGGGTATATTATAATATCTCATGTACTCAGAGGTTCCGATGGAGATGTATAGCTTGAAAAAGGAACTTTCTGAATACTAATATCAAAAAGGCGAGAGAAATTTGGAAGTTTCCGAAATAGTTTGTATATTTGCAGCCAAGAACAAATAATACAATTTAATTTATGCAAACAATATCAACCATTGAGAATGTACAACTGACGCTACCTAATGCAGACATCAGCTTTCTGCGTACTATCTCGAAAAAGATGGGATGGTCGCTCAAGCTACAGCGTAAAAGCGGCATAGACAAGGGCTTGGAAGACATCCGCAAGGGCAACGTATTCCATGCCAAAAACTCGGAAGACCTGATTAAGCAGATCTTGGGCTAAAGCTATGTATGAAGTTATCTACACTGGTCAGTTCAAGAAATCGCTGAAGCAATGTGTCCGTCGCGGTCTTGATGTTCAAGCCTTCACGACCGTTATTGACATTTTGCAAGAAAAGGGCCAGTTGCCAGCGGTATATCGTCCCCATAAGTTATCGGGCAAATACAAAGGATGCTGGGAGTGTCATATACAATCAGACTGGCTACTCATCTGGGAGCAGGACGACCAGCAGCTGCGCCTTATACTTGTTGACACAGGAACCCACTCAGACTTGTTCTGAGAAACATACACAAAAGGAATCTTCCCTTTTGTACGAATAGCACATTTAACTGTTAAATCAAGCAGTTAAGTGCCAGATGTAAGAGGTGTGGATATATAATCCTCAGAGTAGCTACACACGCTACTCTGAGGATTAACTTGATGATTGACCGTTATGATGCTTTACGTATACCCCAAAGATACTCTCTTCATCCTTATTCGTTGTTTCCTAAGAAAGAAATGCGCTTCAGCGGCAGCATGTTCTTGTCGTCGTCGGTCATTTTGTCGTAGAACTTTAAATCAGGGGAACAATGGTTTTGTAATCAATACTCCTTTTCCCTATGTCCCATTTAGCCACCTGCATTTTTCTTATCTTCTTGTTGTCTCCGAAATCTAAAAGATCTGTGCGGTTCAAGTTGTTGAGAATTTTATTTAGGCTACCTGTTCCTACAGAAGACAGAAGAAATGCCTCAGAGGGATTACATAGTTTACAATATGCCCATAGCTGTCCTAGGTCATGAAGGTTAAGCTGGTTCTTTTTTGCTTCTATAAAAGCAATTTCAGCCGTTCTACCTTTCCTTATAATACCAAGAACATCTATTTGTATATCTAGCCCAACAGTTTGCGGATACTCTTCTATAATACCTGCTTCTTCGAGATAGACATCAAGCGTGCGAGCATGAGAGTCTATTGTTTCAACAATAGCTCCTTTGTACTTTTCTTCAAGATACTCCTTAAACCAAGAGCACATAGGCTCATATAATTCAATTTCAAGTTTAACATTTCGGCCCATATCCTAAATAGCTTGCAAGTTCTGTCCATGAATCGAAATGACGGCCACGTATTTCCTTGGGTAGAGAGGCATCGCTTTCTTCTGGATGAATTGGTTTAATTCTTGCTCTTGATGGTTTTTCCCAATAAAACTTGTGAGTTTTTTCTGGATCGATAAAGTCCAACAATTCCTCGCTGTATTTCTCCAAAGCGTCCTGCTTGTGCGTAATATTAAATCCTACGGGAAGAAATTCATTGGCAAACACCTTAACCTGATGTTCTTTCTTCCAAAATCTCGTCTTTCCTTCATTATACTTAACCAAATTCGCATCACGGAAGTTTGGATGGCCAAAGTCAATGGTCTGTACAGGAATATCAACATCACGCAGCATATTTGCAATGTCTATTACCATATACCAGTTACCAGGAATCTCAATATAGACACGATGAGCGCCATCCTGACCAAAAGCGATGTTACTTCTCCTAATATATCCTGTCGAGTCAGCAATCCCCCGCAATAGAGATTTCTTCTCTTCCTTTCCGATTGCAAATAAATCAGGATGCATTCTCATCGTGGAGTGATGTGTACCCTTATCAATAAGCCTAATAATTTCTCTTAGCACATATTCATTGTTATCTTTCGTAAAGGAAAGTTTTGTGGAATTATTGAATTGGGTGACTGTCACTTCTCTCCCAATCAATGGCTCGATAATCGCTCTAATATCAACGATACTTGCCTTTACATAAACAGCGACATCCTTGAAATCATCAGTATAAAGATTTTTGTACGGAAGGTCAACTGTCACCGTTGTCTCTCTTGAACCTCGTTGAATCTCGCCATTGCCGAGAACCAGTCCGATAAGATATGCCATTTCTACATTCATAATATTATTTGGTTAGTTCGTTATAAATTGTATCTGCAATTGCTTTTGCCATTAAGGGAGGGACCGCATTGCCTATTTGCTTGCGAATCCGCACTTTTGAACCATAGAAAACAAATTTGTCATCAAAAGACTGAATACGTGCTGCCTCACGAGGAGTAATCGCCCTATTCAGAAAAGGATGGTTGTTAGTTCCGTTAGATGCTGCATCAAATCGAGTGTCAATCGTTGGTGCTACCATATCCCATTTCAATCTTCCCCAAGTGGTGTGGAATTTCTGCTTCCCAATCATGTCGGAGGGAAGGTATTCTTTGCCTTTCTCCGGTGGAATCATCTTCAGCTTCTCAATGGCAATATCTTTGTGCCTTGACGCCATATGGTTATAAAGTTTCTCTGCACCAGTCCTCATCATTATTTGATATTGGCTTGATGCTGGTAGAATATAATCTTCCTCAAATGCACCCTCACCTGATTCATGGTATGCTAAATCAGCTATTGCATCCCTTACTGTCGTATAAGCTGTGACTGTCTGTTTCGGCAGGTGTATGAGCTTGTGTTTAGCACAAATGAATATCGCCCTTTCTCGCGACTGTGGAACGCCGAAATGTGAAGCATTCAGAACACCGTAGTCTACTTGATAGCCAAGAGCTGCAATCGCTTTTAATATTTCGTCCCTGAACCAGCCGCTAGAAGTTGAAAGCAACGCCTTAACATTCTCTATTACGAACACTTTGGGATTTAACACCTTGACCAACGACAAGTACTCCCTGAACAAGAAATTACGAGGGTCGTCCATTCCTAATTTCTTTCCTTTGTTGGAATATCCTTGGCACGGAGGACCACCAATAATTGTATTGACACCATATTCAACTGCCTTCTGCACAATCTGCTTTTTTATGGCAGTACTCGTTATGTCACCTATTATCACATCACAGCCTGGCATATTCCTCTTGAAGGTGCCTCCCGCATAGGAGTCGTTATCAAGAGCGAGTACGGTTTTAAAATGAGGATTTTTCTCCATTCCATACGAGAAACCACCTGCACCGCAAAAAAGGTCTAATATTCTATATTCCATCTTGATTGAACTCTATTGGACATCTGTTCCTGATTAGTATTCTCTTAAACAGAAGTTTCCCGTTAACCGTTGGCTTAAACAAATCATATTCGTTATCAGAGCCATGATTAGCTTCTCCCACTATTTCAAATTGTTCTGGATTGTATTTGTTGATAATCGTGATGGGGACGCCCATAATGCCAGGATAGTCCATTGGGATATCTTGAACACGTTCAACATTAATGGCGTCATATTCATCGTATGTTGGATAGACTTCCGAAGAATAGCGCTTTGTGAGCGTTAGCCATTTATGTTTCTTTTCGATATCCAGGTTCGTCAGCCACATGGCGTTTCCAAGACTGCGCCATTTTTGGCCAGAAGCGTCCACCCAATACCGCGTCTTTCTTGGGGCAGAGTTTTCCGGTACCCTGAATTTCATATCTCCGAATCGATAACCAGTCCACGCAAGGTTTTTTTGTATGAGCGGAAAGATTTCTCTATACGTAAGTGCATTCTGATTTCCAATAAGCAAATATTTCTTATTGTATAGAACAAGTAGGGAAATCATTTCCTTAAAGAGCGAAAAGGGCGGATTGGTGACAACAATATCAGACTGAATTAAATAGTCTATACACTCCTTTGAACGAAAGTCTCCATCGCCTTTAAGTTTCTTGACAGGCTTTGTCAATTTAAGCCACTGAGTAATGAAGGTATCAGAAAACTCCTCAGTCCCATTCGCAATAAAACTGACATCTATAACATAACCTTGACCCTTGTGTAGTATCTCTTCTTCAACATTAAATAAATCCAGTTGAGTTGCAATAACCTTTGAAGTGCGATATGAGGTGCAAATAAGCCTTGAGAGGCCAAGTTTATTAAAATTCCTGAGGAAATACTTACAAAAGTTCGACTCATAAGGGTCATCACAATTACAGAATACCGTCTTACCCCTAAAATGATGGGCATAATGAGCCAACTCTTCTACAATACTTTCATCAGTAGTGTAGAATTCATCATCCTTCAGATTCTTGGCTGACTGAAGATTAACATTATTATTACCCATATGCAATTGATAGTCTCAATAGTCACCATTGGCATCTGACTATCAATCGCCTACGCACAAAGAAAGCGTGATGCCTCTTATGCGTTGAACTCTGGGGCATGCCTAGGAATTGGAACCCCATCCCGTATAAGTAAGAATGCATCACGCCTATTGGCGAGAATACATTGCTATACCTACGGGAACGGAGATGCCGTTATCTAGCACCCCACAATCTCTATTACTTCTGAGCGTATTTTATTCCAAATTGTTTCCTAGGCATTTTGGTTCAACGCGAAATAATAGCAAATGCTTCTTTGTTAGTCCGGATTTCTCCCCGAACTGAGGGCAAAGTTACGAACTTTCCTTGGAACAGCCAAGGAAATAAGAAGAAAAGTTTAAAAATATTTGAAGAGACGGAATGAGATTGTGATTATTACTGAGACTTCCAAGAAAAACACAAAAAATCTCAGAAGCGGTGGGCTTCGGAGAATTTGGAGAAATAAGATTCAAGCGGACGCTTCTTATCTTAATATGTCTTTATGTCTTGTCGTTTACCCGAAGATTTTCTTCAGGAAACCACGTTTCTTCTTCCCCTCCTTTTCTTCCTGCTCCTGCTTGGCTTTTTTCTCTTCTTTCTTTTGTTGCTTTTTCAGTTGTTTCTCGAGCTTCTTTCTCTCCTTCTCCTCAGCCTTCTTCTGGCGGTCCTCGTCGGAGTGGCGG
>Ga0256405_10008744_pt1 | contig 14284 bp, 13 predicted proteins | sample RumenRJG_02DNA_FD_189096 | JGI IMG/M metagenome (GOLD analysis project Ga0256405, IMG submission 189096) | Bovine rumen microbial communities from Lethbridge, Alberta, Canada - RJG_02 | ecosystem: Host-associated > Mammals > Digestive system > Stomach > Rumen | place: Canada: Alberta...
TCGCCCGGGCAGAGCTACTACCAGAAACGGAAAGCTCGGAAGAAGTTCTGCAAGCGTGCGGGAATCGAGCCGGTTATCGGCCACCTGAAATCCGACCACCGGATGATGCGGAACTACCTCAAGGGCACCCTTGGGGATGCCATCAATACGATGATGGCTGCCGCAGCGTACAACATGAGGCATTGGATGAACAAACATGCCTTGTCTTCTTTTGTTTCCTGGCTGCTGACGCTGGCCGGACGCCTCGAGAATGTGTTATTTGAAAACGAAAAACAATGTGCCTGGAAGGACTCCACTCTCGCGATGGTCGCGAAATAGGGGTTTGGCAGGTTTGACTAATTAGAGGATTGATTTATGGGAATAGCAAAGTTTGATGAACAGGCATTAAGAAATTTTGCAAGCGTTTTGTCGAGTATCTTGACGCATGGCAAAATAACAGAAATGCTTGCACTGTGTAATATACCACAAGCAGAGGGCTCCAATAAATCTGATAGGATATACTATGCTTTGAAAAGAATTCAGGATAGAAATGATTGCGGTAACAACGTTATGGACTTAATTCAAAAGACTATAACTCCCAAACGTTATGATGACTATCAGGAATTTGAGAATCACAGGGCATCCATCAACGAGAAATTGCTTTATGAAGGTTACGAGATAAACGAGAAAGGGGAAATACTGCAATGCAAGAAAGCCCAGACCATCCCAGAAGCAAAAGAGAGGTCGCAAAAGATAAAGACCAAAATTAGGGGAATGAGAATACACTCGGAAATAATCAAGTATTGTGATGAAGAATGGCTGAATGAGGATTATTTTCATGCTATTGAGGAAGTTGCCAAGAGTGTATTTGACAGACTGAGGAATATGACGGGAATACAGCAAGATGGTGGAGCTTTAGTCACATCTTGTTTCTCCTCGGGCCAGTCGGGAGTACCCTTACTTGCGTTAAATAGATTGGAAACAGAGAGTGAGAAAAGTGAACAAAAGGGTTTCATGAACTTCTGTATTGGTTTTTATGGACTTTACAGAAATCCTAAAGCTCATAACGTGAGGGTAAACGAAGAAGTGAAATTAGAGCAGTTTGCAGAGGTATTAGTGGTTGCTTCAATCATTCACGAAAGACTTGACCATGTATATCTTACGAGAAGATAATGCGGGAAGGTTAAAAAGACGGGCGACCGTAAGGGAGCTGGTCTTTACGGGGAGCGGAACCATTGTTTCAAGATTCATGGTGAAGGGTTCATAATTAGATTTCAGAAAATTGGCGGTTAACGGGTAACAGTTAACGGTTCATGGAATCATGGAATCATGTGGAATCATGTGGAATCATGGAATCAGGGGGCCAGGAACTTTGATACTCAATATATTGGCAACGGTCGTGTCCCTCCTTGCAAGGCATAGCTAGGGACTATCACGAATTAGGAAAAGTTCTTTGAAAATTTATAACAAATTGATTGTTAATGTGTTAAAAATTTTGTATCTTTGATACGAGGAATAAAAATTCCTCCGACCACCGTAGGAAAGTGTAAATCGGAGGAATCGAACTAAAAGTTTGTATGACGAAGGTGCGAAATTTTGTTGAGATTACACCTAATCTCCCATTCTCGGAGTTCATTTTTTATGAACTTTACAGAGAGACTTTGGAAAAGATTGAACTGGGCAGGATGAAGAAGCTCCTTCCTCTGCATGAGATGGCAGAGAGCCTCGCTCTGGTGAGCAAGAGCATGATGCCCAAGCGTGGACGGAAGTCCTACTTCACCCCTGAAGGGAAAGTGGCGCTGATGTTCCTGAAGATGAAGACTCAGATGAGTTTTCCGAAGTTGATGGAGGAGTTGAACGGTAACATTCACTACCAGATGTTCTGTGACATACTCATCGATCCGGTCCATCCTCTGACGAACTACAAATTGTTGGATGACATCGCTGCGGAACTGGCCGGAAGCCTGAAGATCCAGGAACTGCAGAAGGAGCATTACTCCTTGCGACGGGTCAAGGCCAGGAAGAAGGAGACAGAGAGGCTGATGGAGCAACAATTGGCGGAAGCCGCATAGTTGAAAAGCTAAACGGTCCCAAGCGGAGTCCTCGAAAGAGAACTCCTGGCTGGTGATAGAAATATAACGCGAAATTCAGGCGATGAAGCCCGGACCAAGCGCGAAAATGATATAAAACGACGAGTGGGATACGGCAGCAAACATGGGATGGCTCCCGACCAGCTCAAATTGAAAACATTAAACGACAATCCCTATGATAGGATAGATGTACAATTATTATCCATTGCTAATGATTATGACCCAGGAAGAACGGTGGATGCAAAGGTATAATGAGGCTTTGAAGTTTATAGAGGTCAATAAGCGGAATCCAAGCAAGCATCGGATAGAGGAACATGGTATGCTTAACTGGGTGAAGCATAATAGGAAGTTGATGAACAAGGGGGAGATGAAGGGGGAACGAATAGACAGGTTCAATGAATTACTCGCCAAAATAGAGGAATATAAGCGTAAAAACCAATACGAGTAGGATATTATGAATTGGGAATTCGAGAATACATCATTGTGGAAGAGTTCTTTAGGAATACAAGGCGATCAGAAGATTGAACGCCTTAGGGCCTCCTATATAACATTCCGAGATAATATGAAGGGCCTGTTGGATGAAGTGCGTAAAGATTTCCCGAACCTGACAGACCATAGCATAGAACATGTGGATAATCTTTGGAGAATAGCCAGTCTCATAACGGGTGATGACTATCCTATAAATCCACTAGAGGGCTTCGTTCTTGGCTGTTCGTTCCTGGTGCATGATTCGGTATTGAGTTATAAGGCATTTGGCGGCAAGGATGCTCTCCGGGGTACCATAGAATGGAAAGATAATTACCAAGATATTGTTGGCACAAAGTATGACACTGAAGAGGGAAAGAAAAGAATAGATTTCAAGGTCATCAGGCAGCTCCATGCAAAGAACTGTGGTGAGATTCTTTCCAGACAATTTAAGTCTTTAGACGGTAAGGACTATTATCTGCTTGTTGACGACGAAATGCGTGTTCATTATGGGCAATTAATAGGTGAAGTGGCATCGAGTCATCATTGGGAAGTGGAACAATTGTCTGAATTACCCACACAAGTAAATGGACTTGCGATTTTTCCTGTTGATTGGACAATAAACCCACGTAAACTTGCTTGCATTCTCCGCTGTGCAGATGCAGCGGCAATTGATTCTGGGAGGGCTCCAGATTATCTATTCCGTTTGTTACGTTTAAACGGTGTTTCGAGAGATCACTGGGTTGCACAAAACAGGCTGGGTGTGGCCTTGGACGTAAATGACAGCACCCGATTGGTCGTAACTTCAACTCATGACTTTGAAGAGAAAGATTTTTCTGCATGGAATGTAGCCTATGATGCAGTGAAGGTGGTTGAGGCTGAATTGAACAAATGTCAGGATGTACTTTCGGAACAGGAACAGTTTCAAGTAAAAAGCGTTGCTGGAGCCAAATCCAGAAAGTCTTTGGCAGCTTTTATTAAGACTAGAGGATGGATGCCAAGCGATGTGAGTGTCCATATAAGTGATGTGGCTCATCTGATAATGACTTTGGGAGGCAAGGAACTGTACGGAAAAGACGATCTTCAGTTAATTGTCCTTCGAGAGTTGATTCAGAATGCGAGAGATGCCATACTTGCCAGAAGACTTCTGGAAGGGGAAGAGATGTTTAGTGGCCGGATAAACGTAAAGGTATCTCAGGTAGGAGATGATGTTGTTTTAAGTGTTACAGATAATGGCGTTGGTATGTCGCTTGAAACCATCTCGCATTCATTATTGAATTTTGGTACCAGTTTTTGGCACGAGGATTCCGTATGCGTTGAATTCCCTGGTTTGAAACAGTCTGGGTTTAAGTCTGTCGGTCAATTTGGAATCGGGTTCTTTTCTGCTTTTATGATTGCAAAATCAGTAACGCTAGAAACAAGGAAGTATACAGAAGGGCTTAAAGATGCACACATGGTGAAATTCCCGGCAGGACTAACGTTGGCACCTATTTTTGCTAAATGTGATAGCCGGTCAACAGCGTACTCAACCGTTGTCAGTCTCACGCTTGCTGAAGAGTATAAGAAATGGCCAATTGAATATGAGGCTAAAAGAAACAAGATGAATTCGACAAACTTCAAAGTGCCCTTCTCTGCTATGCTTAGCACACTTGTTGCTGGGTTGGATGTAGATGTGTATTATGAAGAGTTTGAAGAAAAAGCTAAGCTGATTCACCATAGAATAGATGCCGCGGATTTGGACAAAAAGGCGTGGCTGAGATCTCTGGCGTTGTCTGATTATCAGAATGACAAGGATTTGGATGCCTATATAGATGCCAATTACAATAGACTGAGTTATGTGTATGATGACCATGGAAGAGTTGCTGGATTAGCGGCTATCGGAACACGCTTTTTGCCTTACGACGATTTCTTGGGTGGAACAACTGTTGGTGGTCTGATGACGGGACTCCATTCTAGAAGTGGCGAGCATTGGATTGGAGTGTTGGAGAAAGCTCCTGGTGGAGCAAAAAGAGCGGGAGGAGAATTCTGCGCTTCAGAACAAATCCTCAGGGATTGGGTTGTGAGCCAAGTAAATGGGCTCAACGTAGCTGTGACTGATTTCCAAACGAGATTCCGTCTGCAACTGGCCATGCATTTCTTTAAGACAGACCCCAAGAGTGTTGCGGTTGCATTCTGTGTGCAGGGAAACAATGGCCAAAATCAAATGATAGGGTCGTTAGATGTACTTGTACAACTTATGGCTCAAGGAAATAAGTTGATATTCGTTGACTCAGATTTCGTGTCGAGAAAGGAGAATGAAGGTCATGGTGACTCGTATTTGAATACTGCTCAAGTAGCTGCTTTACTTAAACCAGATGAGATACTATATTTACCACTTATGAACTCTGGTTTTTTGACGTATAAGTTGGAAGGTGGAGTTCCGGTAAAGGATTATGGGTTTATAGACTGCTTGTACAGAGTGGCTGATGATCTGGGTTATCAGATGCTTTTTTCTTACAGGAACAATTATGCAAAGAATAATCTTGGAATGAATGAAAGGGCACTGGTAATGGAGGTAAGGAAGAAAACCGAATAGTTGGTACACAAGATTGCGCGGGTATGTGAGGCAGAGTGGGCGCCCGCCCTCGTGGGAGGCAAAGGCACATGGTGCAGCCTGACGGCAGCACCATGTGCGTGGGGAGCTGGAGGCTCTGCCGCTTGATTAAAGCGGCTGTGCCGGAAGCGGGGGAGTTGAGAGCATAAAAGGATTGTTTGAAAACGTAATATGTTAAAAATGCAAAAGAAACGATAAGAAATGCAATAAGTTCGGCAGGAAATCGTTAATTTTGTAAGATAATAATCGAAAGTGGTTCTTGGCCGCATAAATGATAGTGCTTATGAAACTGAGAAAGATAAAACTGACGGATTTTAGATGCTTCGGAGAGTATGAAATAAAGCTGAAGAGCGGTGTAAATCTGTTAATAGGTGAAAACGGAAGTGGTAAGACTTCTGTGATACGGGGTGTTACACTTGCATTGAACGCCTTCTTCAAAGGGTTCAGTGATGAAAATACATCCTGTGCAGGTATTGCTGCGGAAGACTTTAACCACACAGTAGCAAACGAGTCGAAGAGTTTGACGCGACCTGCTGAAGTGATATTTTCCACTATGGCTGGTGATGAAGATGTCTCTATTTTCAGAAAGTCGAAGAAGACCTCAACTATTTATCAGAATGCCAAGGATTTTAACTGGAAAAATAAGGATTTGTATTCCCGTGTGGCTGACGAGGATGGCGACCATCGTCAAACTCCGCTACCTTTACTTGCATTTTTCGCCACTGATGATATACACCTGAAATATCCGAACGTGGAAGCCAAGGCTTTCAAGGAGTATTATCTTGCACCTTCGTTTGGTTATTATCTTTGTCTGAGAGGAGGCTTTCTGGCTAAATACTGGATTAACAGAATGTTGGTTCTGGAAGAAGGCGACAAGGGTGAAGAAGAACTAGAAATAGTGAAAAATGCAATTAGGACTGCATTGGGTAATGCCGGATGCGAAATTATCCGCGATGTTGATATCAGACCCAAGCAGGGATATGTGTATTTCATTTTCACAGACGGAAGGGAAGTAAGGTTTGAAGATTTGTCGGACGGATATATGCGTCTGGTGAATATGGTGATGGATATTGCGTTCAGGTGTAGCATCTTGAATCGTCCGCTTTACAAGCTGGAGGCTTGCGATCGGACAGAAGGCGTGGTGTGCATTGATGAAATAGACGACCATTTGCATCCGTCGTTGCAAGCTAAGGTTATAAAAGGGTTGAAACTCGCATTTCCCAAGGTGCAATTCGTTATTTCTACCCATGCACCGATGGTTATGTCGAGTGTAAAGACAGATGAGGAGAATGAGGTGCTGCATTTGAAATACCAGGACGGTATGTATATGGCAACTCCCATTAACACATACGGACTGGATGCCTCAACTATATTGGAGATGTATATGGGAAAGAGCACACGGGTTGCAGAAGTAGAAGAGCGACTGAAGGAGCTGTTTGACCTGATAGATAACGACCATTACCCCGAGGCAAAAGCGAAGTTGAAGGAGTTGACCCGTGATTTTGGCGATACGCTTCCTGAAATAATTCAAGCCCGTACGATGTTGGACTTCAGAATGGAGAGCGATGATTAAAATCGATAAGGGGCGAGAACCCGCGGAGTGGACGGAGCAGAGGAATACTCCTGGAATCACATACGAGACGGCACGCAAGGATGCCTTGAGGCTGGCGCTGCTGGAAGAACAGGGAGGATTGTGTGGTTATTGTATGCGCCGTGTGAATTTTGTGCCAGGAGAGGTGACAGATACCCGCATTGAGCACATAAAGCCACGCACGCTGAGCCTGGCGCAAGGTAAGCCTGAAGAAACGTTGGCATATAGTAACATGATTTTGTGTTGCAATGGAGATATCGATGGGAGCAAGAATTTCCATTGTGATGTAAGCAAAGATGAGACAGAAATACACTTTAAACCATTTGATGCTGCTGCGATAGCCACGATTTCTTATTCATCGGGCGACGGCAGTATCAAATCGTCAAATGCTGTGTATGACAAGGATATTAATGAAGTGCTGAACCTGAATCATCCACGGTTGAAAACAAACAGACATGCCGTGATAAAAGGTTTGGTGACAGAAATGGGAAAGAAAACGTGGAGTAAGTCTGACATTCAGCATAAATTAACGTACTATGGAAACAGAATGTCGAACGGACAACTTCATGAATTCTGTGGCGTGGTGATATGGTATCTTAAAAAGAAATTAAGACAGTTCGCCTGAAGCAGGAGAATAATAGATAAAGGAACGAACAAGTAATTTCATTCACAGCAGCTGCATCAATTTGCGGCTGTTGTGGTTTAAAGAAAGGAGCAATCTATGTTTGAGAACTTCAAGAAGATAAAGGTCAAAGGTGGCTACTTTGAGAATGAAACGGAACTAACTTTGTTCTATAAGGCAGCTGTTAGTGTGATATATGGAAGAAATGGTAGTGGAAAATCAACTATCGCGCGGTTCATTAAAGAACTGGCTCTTCCTGATGAGGAAAAGAATCCAGACTATACCGTGAGTAGTGATGCCACTATAGATGAAGATCTCAAACAGAATGTGTTTGTGTTTGATGAAGATTTCGTGACGGACCAAGTTCGTTTTAAGGAAGCCGGTATTCAGACAATCGTAATGCTGGGTGAACAGGGCGAAATAGACGAGCAAATAGCGAAAAAAGAAACAGAACTTGCGGAAGTGAAACGTCAGATAGGAGATCTCAATGTGCTACGTGAACGCTACGACAATGAAGGAGATGGAATTTCACCACAGTTCTTTTATAATCAACTCTGGAATGCATTAAGGGAAGATGACGGCTGGGCAGAGATTGACCGACAGGTGAAAGGAAATAAGGTGAAGAGTCGTCTATCAGAAGATATTGTGAAGTTTTTGGCCGGCCAAGAGGAACCTGCGGGAACGTATGAAGAACTCCGTGATAATCTGATGGCAGACCTTAATCTGTATTTGCAGAGTTCGAATGCTCAAGAAATATTTTGGGAGTATATAGTAAGAGATTTACCAGATACTTTATCTGCGTTGAAAGAGTTGTTGGAAAAGAAGATTGAGGCCCCAACACTAACGGATAGGGAACAGCGGTTAATAACACTGCTTGCCACACATCCACAGCATTCGACTCATGAAACTAAGCAATTAATAACTGAAGGATGGGAGTTCTGTCCCTTATGTCTGCGAGAGATAAAAGATGGCGATTCTGATGCTATTATGCAGACCCTCAAACACATCTTGAACGATGAAGCAGACCGATATTCACAGCAACTAAGCGAAGAGATTTCACGATTCGCCAGAATAGAACAGATTATGCCTGAGTTCCCGGGTGAACTACATAAGGAGGAAATAAATGCCGCCAGGGCTTATCAGCAAGATTTAAACAGGATATTGGACAGGATACGCTCGCTGATTGAGGAGAGAAGGCGTCGTATATATGAAGCGCCAGCACAGACCATTACCGGCGAAATAATCGAGATGTATAATCAGGCTCTCAAGATGTGGAAGAAGGGTATGGTTGAGCTTACGAAGCGTGTGGCAAAATTCAACGATACTGTGAAAGCTCGCGAAAAATTGTATGACAGAATACGCTATGAAAACAATCAGCTGGCCAGAAAACAGCATGCAGCAACAATGGTTGCCTATATGCAAGCACTTAAAGATTCTGATCAAAACAATAAAGCGATTGGAAAGAAGGAAGAGGAGAAAGGAATTATAGAAACAGCGATTAAAGATCTGAAAGCTAAAAAGGAGAATACAAAGATAGCTTTGGACTACATCAACGACGAATTGGGTTATGTGTTTTACAGCGACCGAAGATTGAAGTTGGTAGCAGGGGATGACAATACATATAAACTCAAGGTCAACGGCCGTAATGTGAAGCCGAACAAAATAAGTGTAGGTGAAAGAAATGTGCTGGCGTTGTGTTACTTCTTCGCAAAGATGTTCAAAGACAAGACTAAGGAGGAGAAATATAAAAAAGAATACCTGATAGTGATTGACGACCCCGTGTCGAGTTTTGATCATGGGAATCGTTTGGGTGTGATGACGTTGTTAAGGTATCAATTCGGCAGTCTATTAAAAGGGAACGGAAATAGTCGCATACTAGTGATGTCCCATGACTTACATTCGGTATTCGATCTGTTGAAAATAAGGAACGAACTGTGTGCTAAAGAAGTAAAGAGTAACAAAAAGGCATTTCTGGAACTGGAGAACAAGCACTTGGGTGGAAAGGTAAAGGACGGCGAATACTGGAAGTTACTACACCACGTATATGAATATGCGCTTACCAACGCTGAAGATGAATCTCCAGATCCTGATGACGCGATGGAGATAGGTATTGGTAATATCATGCGAAGAATGATGGAGGCCTTTTCTAGTTTCTGCTATGCGAGAACATTTGAAGATATGCTGCGAATGGATGAGCTGATAGCCGAAATCCCAGAAGAGAAACAAGTGTATTATGGTAACTTCATGTGCCGCCTTGCTCTGAATGGCGAAAGTCACGAGGAGGAGAACATCTACTCATTGGAAACCATCAGCGGTTTCTTTACGAAAAAGGAAAAGGTCCAGACAGCTAAGAGCGTATTGTTGTTTTTGCTGTATGTTAATAGAGCTCATTTAGCATCATATCTGGAGGATGAAATACCAACAATAGAAAGTTGGAAGAGCGAGGAGGAGAGTTGGATAAAGTCGGAAGCTACAAAAGAAGAGGCCGCCAAGGCGCTGGCTGGCGTCTAAAAAGTGTTAAAATCTTACGATTCAATATACATTTTTTAAGATTTGTTCGTCCGTATCATCTGAGTTTTGCACGGTTTTGTACTAAGAAGTCTCAACCTGCGGCTTAGCCGGGCGACCGCGTTTGCCCCTTGGTTGACTTCCTGGAGGTGTAGGTGGGACGTAAGCCTCCGATAAACGACGTCTGTGCACTGCCACCCAAAATTGAACACCTAATTGCCATCGAAAATTGAACATATGATATCAATCGACATTGGTTTTACTCCCGATGAAATGTACCGGATGCTTTATACGCCTTTTGGAATAGGGTGTCCGGTTCAACTTCGCACGTTAACCGACGAGCAAGTTGAACAGATACCGTTTATGCATCAGGTTCTGCATCTGATGAATATGTTATCGGACGGAGAGTTAAAGCTGACAGCAAAAGGGTATATCCCTCCCAAGATTGTAGAGGACCTGTATATGATGGGGACGCGAAGCTGGAATACGGATTGGTTCAAGCAGAAAAGTGAGCCTAAAACGGAAGAAATTCAGGTGCTTAAAGTTGTGCTCAAAGAGTGTGGCTTGATAAAAATCCGTTTGGGGAAGATGTCACTTACGGCTAAAGGACAGAAACTTATTGGTAGTAGGAATGAACTGCTACGTACTGTGATGCTTTTCCTGATGCAGGATTACAACACCGGCTGGCTGGATCTTCACGAAGATATGGAGGTGGGTAATGTAGGGCGGTTGTACTCACTATGGCTCCTGCATCATTATGGTGATGTGTGGCGGCATACAGATTTCTATACAGCAGAGTATGCCAAGGCGTTCCCGATGATGGATGATTACAGTGCCTATGGATATCGGGTATTCAATCGGCTATTCCATCTGATAGGCCTGTGCGAGGTGAATGAACGGCCGGAGGACCGTGGGCCGGGTTTTGGTGGAAAGGTGCTCAAAACCAGTGTTTTGGATATGATGTTTGAGTTTGCGGAGCCGGAGGACAACCTAACGCGATGAATTTATCGGCCTTGATAAAAGTAATATGACCCAATCCGAACTCTGGCTCACCAAATGGCAAGAAGCCATCGATTTCCTGGAAACCAACCACCGCAAACCCTCCAAGTTCATCCCGGAGGAACGCAACCTGCGCTCTTGGTGGAAGCACAACAAGAAGCTGATGAATGCCGGGGAGTTGAAGCCGGAGCGGGTGGAGATGTTTAAGCAGCTGCTGGAGTTAGGGGAGAAGTACAAACACGTGAATCAGTATCAATAACTTTTACGCCATGTATTACATCGACCCTCATGATATCATCTCATCCCTCGTGACGCCGCTGATGGACACTTCCAAGCGGGCGCGGGAGTATATTGTGGAGATTTCCCTGAACGATGCGCCGGTGCCGGTGGTGCGGCGGCTGAGTGTGCCGTCGAACTTGTATGTCGGGCACTTCGTGTATGTGCTGGTCTATGCCATGGGCTGGGACGGATATCATTTGACGGAGCTGACGCAGGGGGACACGCTCTGGCGCTCGACGAAGGAGAAGGCGATGGATGCGGAGTCGGGGTTGGGGTATGGGCGATTCGTGGCATCACACTGTCCGCTTGGTTGAGATTCGGCGTTATGAAGATGCACAGGTTCGTTTCAGCAACATCGGCGTAGAAGTCCTCTCCGGCGAAGGCGCTTGTCCGCCGGATGATTGTGGCGGGGTTTCGGGCTACGAGGAGATTCTGCGGATTATCAAAGATCCCGAAGATTGCAACTATGAGCACTTCCGGTCATTGCTGGGGGAAGGGTTTGACCCGGCCTATTTTGACTTCCGTGCTATCCGCCGCCTGTATGATTATGAGCGGACCATTGGCGAGGTGCTGCATGGGTTTTATGAACGATGATCCTCTTGCTTGGCTAAGCCAGACATCTAAGTCTTGTTATGAAGTGTTTTTCCACATATCCGATTGAAAAAGGCAAGCACTGGATCAACCCGGGGCTCCTTTGGGAGTATAACCTGGATACCTTTGACTGGCAGAAATATCGCCGTGTCGTGGTAGAGCGGGTGGTCTCACTGGGTAGGCTGTCGGACTTTTACGCCGCCTTTGACCTTTATGGCGGCTATCGTGGTTTCCGGAAGATTGTCCGCGACGAGGCAATCGACCTCTCGCCCCGAAATCTCGACTTCGCCTGCCACGCCTTTAACCTTAACCCGTCCGAAACCAATTGTTATAAACACGCTCAGGCACGGCAGAAGGCCATATTTCAGATTACTTATTAGCCTGCCCCTCGACCTTGTCTTCGACAGGTACTGGGACAACCCCTAATCATCATTGCCGGCTTGTCCGGCAACCCCATTCAGCTCAATGACAATGTCATCTTCTCATAATACCTCGGCTTCAGCACATGAGACAATCCTCAGCAATGACGGCGCATACTCCGTATTCAGTTTTGACGGTGCTGTCATCCGCTTTCAGGCTCCTTATAGCCTGGAACGCTATACGGAGGTGTAAAAGTGGGATGAAGGCTATCTAGTTGTGTTGGCCAAGTATAGCCATAATGCAGAGCCGGAAGAAGAGTACATTGACCTCAAGCCTGTCTTGAGCGACAAAGGAATCGACCCGGTCACATTTCTTAAACCCATCAAAACTGTCCGTATAGTATGACAGCCCGCGAACTCATTGACCAGCTCTCCCAAGTCGCTCCGGATACGGAAGTCATCAGTGGCGTCTGGAACGGCAAGGTGGATACATATACGGTTCTGGATCTCTTTCTGAATATGCCGTATGACAGCGTATGTGCCGATTTCTTCGGCACGCCGGGCGCATTTGACCTCCGGATGATGGACATCAAATCGCCGGAAGTCGTCTACCTTGGCTCCACCTTCGAAGAATCCGATCCTCGCGTCATCGATGACCGCCGCTTCGTCCTTCGCCTTGCCGCCATCCAGCGCCAACATCGCTCCACCCAGTGGAAGAAGGACCGCATCTACCGTCTGCTTCATGAGTTTGACAAGCATTAGCTCGTTATGAAGACCATCAACATTGCAGAAATCCTCTCCCCAGACCTGAGCTTTCGAGAACAGGCCAGGGGACTCCGCCGGTTTGTGGACGAGAACTATGCTGGAGAAGAATTGACTGTTGATTTCAGCGGTGTGCGATTTTCGTCCAGAGCCTTCATGGACGAAATTTATGGCCATCGTGCAGTTCATACTTGTAAGTATCCTTCTTAAAAGAATGACAAAATGGCGGATTTTATATATAAAAATCGTGAAAAATGAACGAAAAATAGAAATAGATTCGTTTAATTCGAAAATTTGTCGTATCTTTGCACCGTCATTTAATACTGATCAATTATGATAGCAGAGTTCAAAATCAGGAATTTCTACTCGTTGAGGGATGAGCAGACGCTGAGTTTTATCCCAACGAATGATGATACGTCGCGTGATATTTACACCGAAGAGGTGGCTGACGGAGTCTCGCTTTTGAAAATAGGCTGCATCTATGGCTCCAATGCTTCAGGAAAGACCAATATCCTGAAGGCGCTTAATTTCTTCTCCCGGTTTATGGTTGATGACAGCCTGAACAAGGGGGATGAAATAGGAATTGTGCCGTTCTTGCTGGATGACGTGTCCCGTCAGGAGCGTACACAGTTTGAAATGACTTTCTATTTGAACCGTGAGAAGTATAAACTCAATCTGGTGCTGGATAACAAGGTTATTTATGAGGAGACTTTGCAGGTTTATTCCTCGGTTCAGCCAACATTGCTATATAAGCGTACCTTCAATGCTGAGAAAGATGCTACAGATATCGTGTTTGGCGGTAAGGTGGGGTTAGTTAAGAAAAGTAGGGAGGCTATTGAGGGTAATGCCATCAATAACCGCACGGTTATTGCTGCCTTTGGAAAGTCAAACGTGGAGAAGTCCAGACTGAATCTGGTATATGATTTCTTTTCACAGAGGATTGCTCCAATCATGTATCCACAGAGCAGTCTGATGGGCTTCACAAAGCGTCGTATTACTAAGGATAAGGATGGACGCTTGAAGAAGTTCATTTTGCATTTCCTGAAAGCATCAGACTTTAATATCTCGGATATTTCCATCCATGAAGAGGAGGTGAACATTACGCCGGAAATGGAGCTGATGATCAAGAATACTTCGGGTATGCCCGCAAAGGCAAAAGAGGATATTCTGAAAAAGGGAACCTTACACTCGGACGAGATGTTCTTTGTGCACCATACCAATAATGGCGATAAGGAGCTTGACGAGGAGTTGGAGTCTCGTGGTACCAAGAGATATATGGGATTGGCAACGATTCTTTACGATTTGTTGGTTCGTGGCGTCATTCTTCCTGTAGATGAAATTGAGACAAGTATACACTACGAATTACTTTCATACTTTATCAAGGTTTTCCTTGTAAACAGCAAGCGAGGTGGGCAGCTGATTGCATCTACGCATGACATTAACTTG
>Ga0256405_10008745_pt1 | contig 14284 bp, 7 predicted proteins | sample RumenRJG_02DNA_FD_189096 | JGI IMG/M metagenome (GOLD analysis project Ga0256405, IMG submission 189096) | Bovine rumen microbial communities from Lethbridge, Alberta, Canada - RJG_02 | ecosystem: Host-associated > Mammals > Digestive system > Stomach > Rumen | place: Canada: Alberta | collected...
GTCAAGCTCGGAGCGGAAGGCCTTGGCGGCCTCTTCGCTGGAGAAGAAGGCGATGTAGTCGATCATGATCTGGTCGCCGTCGTTCATGGAGCCGCCCGCGTCGTTGCCGTCGTCGCCTTCCTGCCACATGGGATCGAGGCGGATCCAGTCGACGGTGCCTTCCCAGTAGGGCTCGGTGATGGCGTACTGAGGATCCTTGTAGGCGTTGACGGTGGTCACGTTCTCATCGGGAATGTAGATGATGTAGGTGTGCCATTCGCCGTCGGTGCCCACGTTGATGTGCGTGCACTCGGAGCCGGTCAGGCCGCGGTCGTTGGTGTGGCCGAACAGCTCGATGGCGGTGGCGGGACCAGCGTTCTTCACTCTGGCCTTGGCCCACACAACGTCGGAGACGTCAGGAGCGGACAGGTCAACGGAGACGTACGGGTCTGCGCCGGAGGCGGTGAAGGTGTAGTACTCGTTGCCGGCGTCGTCCTTATCGGCGGTCCAGCTCAGAGTATTCGCGCCGGAGTTGGCGCCCATGTTGGCATCCATGGCGCCGTCCGCGTTGAAGTCCCACAGGATGGCGGGAGCGTTCGGATCCGCGGGCTCGTCTCCGCCCTCCTTCGCGTCGAACAGGAAGGTGATTCCGTGGGCGTCCGGATCCCAGCCCATGACCTCGTCGGTGGAGGTGCCGAAGGCGTTGATCAGCGCGCCGGTGTCGTCGTGGTCCAGATAGCAGAACAGGCCGCCGATGGGCATGCCGGGTTCGGGAATGGCTTCCTCGCCGCCCTTCAGATAGGCGTCCTCAGCCAGCATCTCCAGGGACAGCGCCACTTCGAAGGTCCAGCCGATCTCGGTCTTCTGGCCGCGGCCCACCTCAAAGATGGTGTCGTTGTTGGCGGATTCCTGACGGATCACGTCGATGGTGCCCTCCTCCTGGAGACCCCAGGAGTAGAAGATCGCGCGGTCGAAGCCGTCATCGGTCTTGAAGACGTTGGCGATATTCAGGGAGACCTGGAAGGCGTCGCCGTTGTACTGGCCGATGTCGGAGTAGTTGAAGGCCGGGTCGGTCACGTTGCCGGCCAGATAGAAGCTGTTCTTGTCCCAGGCGTAGTACAGCTCGATGGAGTTCTCGGCGGGAACCTCGCCCACCCAGCCGAGGGCGGTCAGGTTGCCCTGAGCCTTGTTCAGAACGATCTTTCCGGATTCCGGATACTCGCCCTCGCTGATCACGCCGTCGATGACGGGGGACGCGTAGGGAACGCTGACCTCGCCCACGGGCGCGTAGGGAACCTCGTCCGCGGAGACCAGCCTGGCCTTCGGGGCGTTCTCCCAGTCGTTGACGCCCTTGTACTGGGCCTGATAGTTGTAGGTGCCCCACAGCACGTGCTGGTCGTCGTCGCTGTCCCATCCCTCTTCGCAGATGTTCACGGCGCACCAGGTGACGTTCACGTTGCCGCTGGCCAGCATGTCGTGACCGAAGTCATCCATGCCCTTCATGTTGACCTTGGCCTCCATGATGTAGCTGTCCGCGGTGGTCTTGGTGACCGCCTCGGCGTATTCCAGCTCCATCAGGTTGTCGGAAGAGCCCTGGTCGGAGTCCATGAAGAAGTAGCCGATGATCGGGGTGCCGCTCTTGTTGGCCGCCAGCAGCTGCAGACCGTACTGGGTGGCGTACTCCGTATCGTAGAACCACATGAGGGCGCAGTCGGAGGAGTAGGGCCGGTGGTAGTTGTCGGAGGCGAAATTCAGGGTGGAGTCCTTCCGGGTCAGGAGGATGTAGAGATCCTCGCCGTCCACGGTGAAGGCCAGCTCGGTGGTGAAGTCGTCGTCGGTGTGGTTCAGCTGGGACCAGCCGTCGGTGCCCACGATGCCCGCGCCGAACTCGGACCAGGTGGATGTGTCGGAAATATTCAGGACCATGCGCGTCGCGCCGTCCCATTCGCCGTCGGAAATCACGCCGTCCACGGTGACAGCCTTTTCGGGGATGTTCACCACGTCGACGGGTTCCGCGGCATGGGCGCCGATGGCCAGGGCCGCCGTCAGCCCGGTCAGCGCCGCAAGAAATGCTGCGAGTTTTTTCATGGATGTTCCTCCGTTTATACAGGCGCGGCGCGTGAAGCCCCGCGGCTGAGATACAGAATGATTATACAGCGGATGCGGAAGGAATACAAGAAGCTTCCCCGAAGCCGCGAGAAATTTTGTAGACCGCCACAAATCGCGGCTGTCCCGTTTGTGCAGATTGACATGAGGCGAGGGAGGGAAAGGGATACTTAAGGGAGTATCCCTTAGGCCTGCACGGATTAGGAAGGAAACGCTCCGCGTTTCCGAATTATGCCCTTGCGCAGGGCGGGCGGCACAGGGGACACCATCTCAGGCCGAAGGTGCCCCCTGTGCGGGTCCCCCTTGGCCAGAAAGCATAATCCTGACTGCTCATATCTGTATACAAGCCTGATCGTCCATCCCAAGTCCCCGCGCGAACTGGTGGAGTCAGCCGAAACATGCGTGAAATCCCATCTGTGATGGAATTCCACGGTTTTCTCGGGAACCTCGAAAACAGCGATCGAAACGCGCATTGGGCAGGGTGACTAAACTTGTTGTTCTGCCGACCGATTTTCAGGCAATCCATAAATTCGCGCAGTCGAACATGCTGTTTCGCCTTTACTCCATCGCGGCCCACGACAATGCGCGCCTGAAATGCTTTGACCTCCGCTGTACAAGCACAGACCGCGCGAGGATTGGGATACACGGTCAAATTTGTACAAGGGAACGAGAGGATGGATTATGCTCTCCGGCCAAGGGACCTCCCGGGGAGGGGCCTTCGGCCTGAGATGGTCCCTCCCCGGTGCCCCGCGCACAGCGGATTTTTCTGGAAACGCGGAGCGTTTCCTTCCTCTCAGCGCGGGTCTAAGGGATACTCACTTAAGGTATCCCTTACGCATCCGCCCACGCTCTGACCGGGTCAGACGGGTTGTCTATATCGAGTCAGGCTTCTACCCACGCTCTGACCCAGTCGGCCCGCGCGAAGTCGGGAAGCTCCTCCGGAACAATAGGCGCAGCCCAGGAGCCGAATTCCGCCGTCACCTTCATGTATCCCGGATAAGCGCAGATGCCCGGCTCGGACGTACGCCAGGTCTCCTTCCCATCGATGTAGAAGACGTACTCCTCCTCGGTCCACTGGAAACCGTAGGTGTGCCAGCCCTCGTACAGCTCCGGCACCTTCGGGATCACCTTCGATACCGCCTTGTGGGCCTCGCCGTAGCCGTCCCAGTGGATGGCGTGGTTCACTCCCCTTCTGGCGCACTCGCCGCTCTCGATGATGTCGATCTCCGCGCCGGACACCGCCGAGCCGTCCACCTTGCCCACGCGCCCGCACATCATCCAGAAGGCGCACCAGAAGCCCGTGGCCTTCGGGAACATCATACGGCACTCGAAATACCCCCGGGCCTGCTCGAACTTGCCCATGGTCCGGATGGCTCCCGAGACCGGCGTGCCGTCCTCCCGGATCCGGGCCCTGAGCCACAGGTTCCCGTCGTGGACGGAGGTCTCGGAATCCGCCCAGCGTCCGCCGATGTCCTGACGCCGGGATTCGGGGCACAGGGACCACTTGGTCAGGTCCAGGGAGTCCCCTTCGAAATTGTCCTCAAAGCTCAGCCGGTACGTCCTCCCGCCCAGGGTCATGGTTTTCTCCTCGCTCATGATCGGTCCTCCGCATTTCTGAATTTGCATCCGCGGAATTTATTATACCATCCTTTCCGGAGAATTGCAAGGAAAACCGCGTTTTTTCACAAATACGGGGTTGAAAATCCACATTGTTTCCGGTAAAATAACGACAGAACCTGTCCGCGGGATCCGCCGCGACTTTTCAGGAGGAAATCGCCATGCGATACACCGTCGTTTCATCCGCCGAATTCACCTATCCAGACATCTTCTCGTACCCGTCCTCTTCCACGGAGGCGGACGTCTTCTCCGCCCGGGGAGGATACGCGTCCTGCCAGATTCTCTTCCGGGATCTGGACTCTCCCGTCCTGCCCGTGGAGATCCGTTCCCTGCCCGAGGGAGCCGAGGCGGAAATCTATTCCCTCCGCTCCGTCATGGTGGAGCGCAACCACGGCATCCCCGACGACGGGCACAAGCCCCACTGGCCCGAGCGCGACGCCCCCTACCGTCTCTACGACTGCCTCCGCACCTACGACGGCACCGTGGACGTGGAGGGTGAGGAAAAGCAGGGCGGCGTCTACATCGCCCTGAAGATCGACCGGGACGCGGCCCCCGGAATCTACCCCTTCACCGTGGCCGCCGGCGGCTGCGAGATCCCCGGAAAGCTCGAGATCTACGCCGCAGAACTGCCCGAGGAGAGCCTCACCATGATCCTCGGCTACAGCCGCGCGCCTCTTGAGAAATGGCACCACCTGACCCCCGGCACTCCGGAGTACGACGCCATGGACCGGAAGTATCTGGCCGCCCTGCGCCGGATGCACCAGAACATGATGTACGTGGGAGGCGTCGGCGCGAAGGAAACCGCCCCCAACAAGTGGGAATTCGACTTCTCCGGCCTCATCAGGATGATCGAGACCTACCGGGCCGCCGGGATGAAGTACTTCAACCTGCCCTCCGTGGGCTGGCGCAAGAGCTGGAACGAATCCACCATCCTGCTCCGGGGTACCATCCCCTCCATGTCCTACGAGGGCTACTGCTACGTGACCCAGTACCTGCCCGCCCTGAAGGCCGTCCTGGACGAGCGCGGCTGGACGAAGGACTGCGTCATGGGAGTGGCCGACGAGCCCAACGCCCAGAACGCCACCGAATTCCGCGCCCTCTGCGGCCTGATCCACCGGATCGTCCCGGAGATCCGCCTCTGCGACGCCATGTCCTACGGCAATCTCCACGGCGCGCTGGACGTCTGGGTCCCCCTGAACGCGGAATACGACAAGCACATGGCCGAGATCGAGACCTTCCGGCAGAACGGCGCGGAGATCTGGCACTACGTCTGCTGCGGTCCCCGGGAGTACGGCTACATCAACCGCTTCATGGACTATCCCCTGCTCTCCACCCGGTACCTGCACTGGGGCAACTACAAGTACAACCTCACCGGCTTCCTCCACTGGGCGGCCAACTGCTACCAGCCCGGACAGGATCCCTTCGAGCTGAACTGCCCCGAGCACCACAACACCGACGCGGTCTGCTTCCTGCCCGCCGGAGACACCCACGTGCTCTATCCCGGCGAGGACGGTCCCTGGCTCTCCATCCGTCTGGAGGCGGAGCGGGAGAGCGCCGAGGAATACGAGCTGCTGAAGGCTCTGGCCGCGAAGGACAAGGCTCTGGCGGACGAGATCTGCGCCTCCGTGTTCCGCTCCTTCAAGGACGTGGAATACGACGTGGCGGCGTTCACGGCGGCCAAGCGCAGACTGCTCGCGGCACTGTCCCGCTGAGGGCCGGATGAGAAGCGTTTTCACCGAAATTTAATCCGCGGACTGAGGGCGGCCGGAAGCCGGTTTCGTTACAGGGGATCCGGCTCCCTCCGCCCTCTCATTTTTACATAGTTCGGTTGACAGACGCCCCTCGGTTTGGTATAATATTGATTGTAGACAGCGGATCCCCCGAAAACCCGGGAGAATCCTCAATTTTAGCGTTGAAACGGCATGGCGCGGCAGTGTATAATACCGGTATGACCGAAACCGGAACGAGCGCCGTTTTTCACGAGGTACGAGCATGAAGCAGATTCACCTGACCCGCGCCGTCTCCCTTCTCCTGACCGCCCTCCTGCTGTCCTCCGCCGGATGCCTGCATCTGGAGCAGGTGACGGATCCCGTAAAGCCGGAAACCACGGAGGCGCCCGGACAGGATCCCGCGACGGAAACGGACCCTCCGGAAGCCGAACCCCAACCGGCCTCTCCCGCGACGGATCCGGAAGCCGAGCCTTTTCTCCCCGACAAGGACGTCCTCAGCGAGGCGCTGGCTCTGGCCCTGACGGGATGGGGTACGGATTATCTGAACGATCCGAACGGCCTGTGGAGCGTCATCGGCTATTACGCCGCCCTGAGCGCGAGGCTGGAGGCTCCGGACGCGGTTCCCTGGCTCTCCGACTCCGCCTGCGAAACCCTCTGCGCCGTGCTGCAGTCCGTGCTCCGGTCCGGCGAGGATCCCCTTCCGCGGCCCGACTGGCTGGGAAAGGAGGGCGCGGCGGCGGAAACCCGGGACGGCGCGGACGGCTGGCGCTTCGACGACTACGCCCGGATGCTGGACGAAACCCTCGGCGTGTGGCGGGCTCTGGACCTGACCGTCGAATCCGGCACGCGGATCGTCACGGTGGAGGATCATCTGGACGACGGCGTGAGGACCTGCCTGCTGTACGCCGCCTTTGAAAATCCCCCGGACGCGGGCGAGAACGATCCGGAGCCTCTGGTGTATCTGGTGCTCACGGACTTCATCACGCCGGAGGGCCTGCCCGTCACGGATCCGGCGGACAATCCGGACGGCTATCCCGGCGGACTGAACGACGACGGACGGGGAGAGGACGAAAACGATGATCTCGTCTCCCTGCTGACCCGGGAGAACCTGGCGGAGGCCAACGGCGTGGAAAAGCTGCTCTTCACCTACGGCGGGTTCCACATCACGGAGACGACGGCCATGGACGGCGCGGACGACCTGATCTCGGATTCGTGGTATCTGGTGGACGATCCCGGCATTCTCTCCGTCACGGAGGGGCACGCCCTGAACGCAGACATGACGCCCTACACCTACACGAATTACTCCTTCTGGGACGGGGAGAACATCCTCTACGCCTCCGTGGGAGGGGAGGGAGTTTCCGCCTCCTTCTTCGTGGGAGAGGACACGCCCGCGGGGATCTATCCCGGAGACGACCTGTTCTTCTACGAGTTTTACGACGCGCCTGCCGAGCTCCTGGCGTCGGATGCCGAGACCGTGACGTTCCGGACCGCTCCCGAGATTCTGGATGGACGGACCCTGGTCTACACCGTCCTGCGGGATTCCCTGGCGGTGCTCTCCTTTGAGCGGCACGACGCCGACGGCACGCTGACCTACTCCCGCACTGCGGAATACGGCCGGGACAAGGTCGACGACTTCATGGCCCCCTTCCGGCGGGACGTCTCGAACCAGCGGATCATCCGCATCCGGGGGACCTTATATTCCCGGGACGCCGATCCCGCGGAGTTCGATTATTTTCTCCACGTGCCGAGGGAATGGCGGCTCACCGTCGTGGGACCGGGAGAGCTGTTCCTCTACGCCAACGAGAATTTCACAAATTCCGTCGACAATCCCATCGAGCCCGGCGAGGAGGATCTGACCCTCTGGGCCTCCAACGCGGCCGGATGACCTCCGGTCTCCCTGAACCGTTTACATCTTTATAACGTCAAATGCGAAAGACTTCGGATACATGAAACACAACTGGCGCACAAACCCGGGACCGTCGCTGAAGCGGCCGGTCTCAGCCCTTCTGGCCGCGCTGGTCCTGTCCGCGAACGCCGGATGCTCCCTGGGGGAGTTGTCCGAGCTGGCGGGACAGTTCCGCGAGGAATACGCGCCCGCTCCCTCAAACGGCGATTCCGGCCTGATCGAGGGTCCGCCGCCGCCCATCATCCGCCCCGGGGACGAAAAGCCCGGGCAGGAGACGGAGGGCAGCGCGGAGACCGAAACGGACATCCCCGTCGGGGAAACGGATCCGGAACCGGATAAGGACCCGGAGGATCCCGGAGAATCCCTGCCCGGCTCCCGGCCTCTGACCCTGAAAAACGCGGCGGCGGCCAACGAAATGTCCCTGCTGGTGGCCCGGTACGGCTGCGTACTGACCGAGGTGGGTACGATGAACGGCTGGCGGAAGGGCTATCACTACGAAATCGACTCCCCCGGCGGGAGGGCCTCCGTGGAGTTCTGCGACATGCGGGGCACCCCCTCCGGATGCTTCGGGACCCTGCTGACAGCGGACGGCGTGACCCTCTACGCCGAGGCGCAGGATTTCGACAATCCGGCCGTGTCCGTCTCCCTGAGCGAATCCGCCGCCTCCTTCACCGCCTTTGAGAATCCCTTCGCGCCCTATCTGGACGGCAGCATGCAGGTCCCGGAAAAGACCGGGGAGGAGGGAGAGGCGGACGGGATCCGCGTCCACTGCGAGACGAAGGACGGGACGAGACGGGCGGATTTCACCCTGGACGAGAGGTCCTTCGAGATCCGCTCCATCACCGAATACACCGAGGACGGCACCTCCGTCGAGACCGTCTACACCATGGGAGCCGAGCGGTTCGGCGCGGACCGGCTGACGGCAGCCCTGACGGACTACTACTCCATCTCCCCCGAGGACCTGACCTTCACCCTGCAGGACGTGCGGCAGGCCAACTCCCTCACCTCCCTGCTGGCCTCCTTCGGCTCCGCGGGCTACACCCTGGACCGGGAGGAAAACGGAAAGCCGGTTCGGGAGTCCGCCTCGGCCTACATGAACGGAGGACGGCTGATCGAGGTCCTCACCGTCACCACCGGCGGCGTGTCGGAGCGCCGGTATCTCCGGGACGGCATCCGCTATCCCGACGCGAACGGGTTCGCCTTCCGCTCCGCCGAGGAGACGAGCGGCAGGGACGATCTCATCTCCTCCTTTATCCCCGACGGGCAGGTGGGAAGCGTGACCGTGTCCGGCTCCTCCCTGCTGTTCACCGTGCGGTCGGTTCTGGACGGGGTTCCCGTTCTGGCCCGGGTCATCGTGGAAAAGGACTCCCTCCTCCTCCGCTCCTGCGAGGTGGACACCACGGGGACCGATTCACATTCCGTCTACGTCCTGACCGCGTCCCGGGGAGGCGAAAAGACGGATGAGGCGATCTTCAGCGCCCTGGGCGGCGAGCGGACCGTCACCTATCACATCGACTGGGAGAACGCGCCGTCGGAGGACATGACCTTCCCGGTTCCCGGGGGCTGGGCCTTCCGGCTCTCCTTCCTCTCGGACGCGGATTACTGGTACAACGCGGAGCACACCGATCCGGCTCCCGACACCTGGCAGGCGGCTGCGGACGGGATGGACCGGGAGATCTGGGTGAGCGGCGCGGTGAAATACGTTCCGTCGTCGGACGGCTCGGGACTGCCCGGTATTGCTCCCGCCGACGTGACGCCCGCCGTGCTGACCGCCGCCAATCAGGTCTCCACTCTCACGGCCCGGTACGGATCCGTATCGGAGACGGGAGGCGGCAGGACCCTGGCCTTCCAAAAGGACGGAGGCTTGTGGATCCGGTATCTGAAGGACTCCTCCGGCGAATCCGCCGAGGCGGGACCGGTCCGGATGAAGGCGGAGGACGGATGGACCTCCTACACCGCCTCCTACGGCGACGTGGTGAAGAATCCCGACGCGGAGTACGCCCACGACGACGCCATCGCCGCCCTCCTCTCCGACGCCCTGAAAAAGGGGACACTCAGAGAGCTGATCCCCCAGGGAGGCGCCGCGGGAGACCGTCAGTTCTTCGTCGTCCTGGACGGCGGAAAGAGCGTCCGGTTCACCGCGGACCGGGAATCCCTGGCCCTGCGCTCGTGGCAGACCCTGACGGACGGAGCCGTGACGGGGCAGCGGGACTTCTTCTACGGCGTCTTCGCCGGTGAGGATTTTATGAAGCCCTGGGATCATACCCGCATCGCCGCCTTCCACGTGCTGAACGCGGGAGACGAGGTCGCCTTCATCCGCATCCGGATCCCGCAGGGCGCGTCCCTCCGGATGGAGATGCCCGACGGCTGGAACTGGTTCTTCCTGGACGAGGCCCTCTCCGAAGCCGCTCCCTCCTGGATCCAGGTCACCGCCGGGGACGAGGACGCGGAGCTCTGGGTGGACAACCGGAATCCCGAAACCCGCACCGCCGAGCCCTCCGAGCCTCCCGCTCCGGAGCCGGAGGAGAATTCGTCCGAGGGCGGAGGGGACTGATCCCCGCCCGGATCAACAGGTTTTCTCGCCGGGGACCGATTCTCCGGCCTGAATATACATCACAAAAAATATTTCCAACAAAGGAGATTGTATCATGGGACTTATCGCAGCAGCACTGGGCTCCGTAGGCAACACCCTCGCCGATCAGTGGAAGGAATACTTCTACTGCGACGCTCTTGACGCCGACACCCTGATGGTGAAGGGCCAGAAGAGAACCCGTGGCAACAACCGCGGCAACGACAACATCATTTCCAACGGCTCCATCATCGCGGTGGCGGACGGCCAGTGCATGATCATCGTGGAGCAGGGCAAGATCGTGGAGGTCTGCGCCGAGCCCGGCGAATTCAAGTACGACACCTCCACCGAGCCCTCCATCTTCTCCGGCTCCCTGGGCTCCTCCATCCTCGACACCTTCAAGACCATCGGCAAGCGCTTCACCTTCGGCGGCGACACGGCCAAGGACCAGCGCGTCTACTACTTCAACACCAAGGAGATCCCGGGCAACAAGTTCGGCACCGCCAGTCCCGTTCCCTTCAAGGTGGTTGTGAACGCAAGACTCGGTTATGAAGTCCTGTGCGACCTCCGCTGCAACGGCACCTACTCCTACAAGATCACCAACCCGCTCCTCTTCTACACCAACGTGGCGGCCAACGTGGCCACCAGCTACGAGCGCTCCCAGATCGACCCCTCTCTGAAGGCCGAGCTCATCGACGCCCTCCAGCCCGCTCTGGCAGAGCTCTCAGGCAAAGGTGTCTCCTACGACCAGATCCCGGCCCACACCAGGGAGCTCAGGGACGCACTCAATAAAGTGCTTGTTACAGGAGACCCCGAGCATCCCGAATATGAGCGTATATGGAGCAAACGCGGCATCGAGATCTTCTCCCTGTCCATGGGCGTTCCCTCCATCCCGGACGATCAGAAGGAAGAAATCAAGACGTGGCAGAGAACCGCGATGATGCGCGGCGACGCCTTCGCTCAGTCCGCCTTCACCACCTCCACCTCCGCCGACAACGCGAAGATCGCGGCAGGCAACCCCAACGGCGCGGTCAACGGCTTCATGGGCATGGGCATGGCGAACCAGCAGGGCGGCGCGGCCAATGCGGCCAACCTCTTCGCGGCGGGACTCCAGCAGCAGCAGATGCAGCAGCAGATGCAGCAGCAGGCGGCTCCGGCTCCCGCGGCTCCCGCGGCCGACACCTGGACCTGCCCCAACTGCGGCAAGACCGCGTCCGGCAAGTTCTGCCCCGAGTGCGGCACCAAGAAGCCCGAGCCGAAGCCGGCCGCCGGAGCCTGGACCTGCCCGACCTGCGGCAAGACCGTCACCGGCAAGTTCTGCCCCGAGTGCGGCACCAAGAAGCCCGAGGAGACCCCGGACGGCTGGACCTGCCCCAACTGCGGCACCACCAACAAGGGCAAGTTCTGCTCCGACTGCGGCGCCAAGAAGCCCGCGGGCGCGAAGCTGTACAAGTGCGACAAGTGCGGCTGGGAGCCCGAGGATCCCGCTCATCCGCCGAAGTTCTGCCCCGAGTGCGGCGATCCCTTCGGCGACGAGGACGTTCAGTAATACCTGATCAGACTGCGGATCGGGGAGGGCCTCTTTCGGGATTCCTCCCCGTATCCCGCTTTTCCCGCATTCCGAAACGGAGGTGATCCGGATGAAGCGACGCCTTCTGACTCTTCTTCTGGCGGGAGCGGCCGCGGCGGGATCGATCCTCGCCCTTCTGGGATGCAGAATCGAGCCCGTCCCGTCCGGCGACGCGTCGGGAGAGGTCACAGCGCTTTCCATCGTCTCAAACGCCATGGACTACGGGGACTGCTATTCCTTCCGCCTGCGGAACACGGGGGAGGAGATCCTCTTCTCCTGCTCCGAGGACGACGGGTCCGGCCGCGTGGAATTCGAGGACATGCCGATGCCGCCTGCTTTTATGGAGCAGTTCACGCGGCTCCTCATGGACACGCAGCTCGACCTGATCACCGCGGACAAAGCCGGGAAGAAAAAGCCCTCCGCTCCCGACAAGACCTCGTGGACGGTTTCCGTGACGTGGAAGACCGGTGCGGAGAGGACCATGTACGAAAAGCCCCCGGAGGAAGCCGCGGTCCGCTCCTTTTTCTCGAAAGCCGCCCGGGCATACGGGATCCCGGAGGACGAGGCCGGAGCGCTGACTTATTTGTACATCTCCGCCTCCGCGTCGTGGATCGAAGGATCCTTCTCCTTCGACATCCATGAAAAGAAAGGCGGGTATCTCTTCTCCGCGTACTTCACCGAGGTCCTCTATGCCGAGGAAGGAAACTGGGAGGAGCACACCGTCGAGCTGAACGACGCCGCCCTCTCCGACGCTCAGATGGAAGCGATCCGGCAGGCCGTGCGGGAAAGCGGTCTCTATGACTCCCTCGCCTCAAACGCGGCCCGGTGGATCTCTCCGAAGTACGACGAAGCCGAAATACCCATGGACGCGACAACGTATCATATTTCGGCGGGCTGGGAGAGGCAGTCCTTCAGCGACAGCGGATGGGGCGACCCTCATTACGAACCCCTTTTGAGCGTCCTCAAGGAAACCGCGCGGACGCTCGAGTCCTGAAACAAGGAGGTAATGATCCGAATATGGCGGATTTAATGGATTATAAATGCCCTGCCTGCGGGGGCGCGCTGGAATTTGATCCCGCCCTGCAGAAAATGAAGTGCCCGTACTGCGACAGCGTCTTCTCCATGGAGGAGCTGGCCGCAAAGGACGAACAGCTCAACACGGGAGCTGCCGCGGTTCAGACCGGACCGGACGGAGAGCCCATGAACCCCGAGGACGCCGCTCCTCTTCCGGAGGACCAGCTCAACTGGAACACCGACGCGGGCTCCCAGTGGGGCTACGGCGAGACCGAGGGGATGCGGGTCTATGTCTGCAACTCCTGCGGCGGCGAGATCGTCGGGGACGAGACCATGGCGGCCACCTCCTGCCCGTTCTGCGGCAACCCGACGGTCATCATGGGCAACTTCACCGGCGCCCTGAAGCCGGATCTGGTGATCCCCTTCAAGCTGGACAAAAAGGCGGCGAAGGACGCGCTCCGGATGCACGCCAAGAGCAAGAAGATGGCCCCGAAGCTGTTCAGCGACGAGCAGCATCTGGACGAGATCAAGGGCATTTACGTGCCCTACTGGCTCTTCGACTCCTCCGCGGACGTAAAACTCCGGTTCCGCGCCACCCGCTCCCGCGCCTGGTCCGACCGGAACTACAACTACGTGGAGACCGAGGAATATCTGGTGGACCGGGGCGGCTCCATGAGCTTCGAGGCGGTGCCGGCGGACGGCTCCTCCAAGATGGACGACACCCTGATGGAATCCATCGAGCCCTTCGACGTGTCCGAGGCCGTTCCGTTCCAGACCGCGTATCTGGCGGGCTATCTGGCCGACAAATACGACGTGACGGCGGAGCAGAGCGTGGAGCGCGCCAACGAACGCATCCGCAAGACCGCGGAGATGACCTTCGCCGAGCAGGTGCAGGGCTACGAATCCGTGCGGCTCGACAGCTCCTCCATCCAGCTGAGGGATTCGAAGGTCCGCTACGCCCTCTATCCCGTGTGGCTGCTCAACACCAGCTGGAAGGGCAACAAATACACCTTCGCCATGAACGCGCAGACCGGCAAATTCGTGGGCGACCTGCCCGTGGACAAGGGCGCGTACTGGAAATATCTCCTCCTGTACGGCGGCGTCATCGCGGCGGTGGTCTACCTGCTGGTCACGCTGTTCCAGACCATGTAAAGGAGGAGACGACATGAAAAGACTATTTGTACTGCTGACGTCCGTCCTTCTTCTCCTCGGCCTGACCGTATCGGCGGCGGCTGCCGGGACACCTCCTCTGGTGGAAGGCAAGCCTCTTGTATACGATGAAGCGGGTCTCCTGGACGAAGCCTCCTTTTCCGCCGTGGAGTCCTATCTCGCGTCGGTGAGCGCTAAACAGAACGCGGACATTTTTATCGTGACAGTCAATTCCCTCAGCGAATACGGCTTCTACGGATCGGACGCGTCCAAGTATTTCGCCGCCGAATATTTTGAGCAGAACGGCTACGGCCAGGGAAGCGAGTGGGACGGCGTGGTTCTCGTCGTCGCCATGGCGGAACGAGAATTCAACATCGTCACCTCCGGCTTCGGCATCACCGCCGTCACGGACTACGGCCGCGAATACATCTTCGACCGGATCGCCGGATCGATGAGCGACGGGGACTACAAGACCGCCTTCACGGATTACGCCGGATATGTGGACTGGATGTTCGACCAGGCCAGGGCGGGCAGTCCCTACGACGTATGGAGTGAAGAAACGCCGGCAGTTCCTCCCAAGCCGTTTTCTCCGCTTCGTGTACTCGGTTCCGTTGTGACCGGACTGCTGGGCGGCCTCCTTCCGG
>Ga0256405_10008747_pt1 | contig 14281 bp, 10 predicted proteins | sample RumenRJG_02DNA_FD_189096 | JGI IMG/M metagenome (GOLD analysis project Ga0256405, IMG submission 189096) | Bovine rumen microbial communities from Lethbridge, Alberta, Canada - RJG_02 | ecosystem: Host-associated > Mammals > Digestive system > Stomach > Rumen | place: Canada: Alberta...
ATCATTTTGAACATCCACTCCAGCTCTACCCTTGCTTCATCAAGTATATCGGGAGCATTATCCTTATTTTCGGGTACAGCTATCGTGCCGTCAGTCCACTTGCGTGTATTTCCTCTCCTCTTGGAGAACTCATAAGCGTTCTGAAGTGTCCATACGGAGAAACCGCCTTCGACAACGTACTTACCGTGGTCGTTTGCAGCGTACCATCCGCCTGTAACGTCGATCTTCTTATCCTTCTCGCCATCAGAGAAATCGCTGTCATAAGACTTGACCCACTTGCTCTGTACATAAGCCATATCGGGGTTATGACCATATCTAAGGTGAGACAGTGCGGACTTATCACCTGATGTGATGTACTCAGACTTTATCGGTACTCCTGAGCGGTTCTGATAGAAGTAGTTCATGGAATCCCTCAGCAGCTGATCATCATAGATCTGTCTGTCTATCCTGAATGGACTGCTCTCGTTTATCGTATAAGTTTTCAGAGTTACGGGATTTGTCCATAAAAGCTTATCACCGCTGAGCCTTGTATCGTTTGCACACTTGTTAAGCAGAACCTGAGTGCCGCTTACGCCGACTGTATCCTTAACGAATATCGTGTACTCGCCCTCAGTTCTGAAATCTGAGAAATCAATGATATGTACATTAGAACCGCTGTCCTTGAGTCTGGTAACGATCTGACTACCTATGTTAACAGTAGTAGTCTTGCCTGTACCTGAATCAGGATCGCTGCCGAATACCTTTGTTGTGCCCGTGTACTTAACGTTGCCGTTCTTATCTCTGATCTCAAACTGCAGAGGTGAAGAAGCATCGGTAACGTAAGAAGCCCTCTTTTCCAGCTGAGGATAGTAACCGATCTGATTCAGACGAACGTTGCTTTCGGGTCTTACAACGCCCCACTCGTTATTGATTTCGGGTGAACAGCCCCCGCCAGTAGTGTCGATCAGAGACAGATCATCGAATTTGAGGACCGTACCGTTTGGGAAGCAGTCAACATCCTGATACAGACCCTGTCCGCCGTAGTGGAATGCCCACTCAGCAACATCAACATCCTGCTCAGCAGTAAATGTTGCATCAAACTCATTATGACCCTTCTGGATCTTTACGCAGTTCCAGCACTGATTGAATGTGCCGTCCGTGTTGTTGTTGTGCCAAACTTCAACAGTTCCGCCGTAGTTACCGATCTTGGTGTACAGCTCACCCTCATTGGAAGAATTGACCTTCCAGTGTACCTTGTAAGTATGACCTTTGTGTATACTTATATTTCTGCAACGTAACTGAAGATCCCATCTTGACTCGGGACCATCGTTGTTCAGTATCGTTACATTGTAAGTGCCGTCTGAAATATCGAAGTCCTGCCGTGCCGGTGCATTCTCTAATGTGCGCCAGGGAAGACCTATGCCTGCTTCGAATTCAGACCAGATAAGTATCTGTTCGTCTTCTGCAAACACACTCATAGGTGCAGATGCGGCTGCTGCCGATAAACCAGTGGTAATCGCCACAAGCCCTGCGGCGATACGTTTCATTGTCTTGTGCATAATCTCTTGACCCTCCTTTTGAAAATAAAAGAACTTAAATCTGATACGGCTGTAACTTACAGTAAGCGAAATATATACCTGAAACAGCCATAGCCACATTTTAACTGGGATGGACATTTCACAGTCATTACGCTGTTATGTCCGATAGACATTATACCACATTGCTTTTCAAATTGCAATGATTTCAATAATATCATTTCAATATTTTTAATTCCAAACCTCTGCCGCATCAGATTTCCGCAGTATATAAAAAAACAATTCGCAGATGCATATGGTATGAAACTTAAAAATGTTCTTCTTGATGCCCACGATAATCAGCTTATCAAGATATTCTGTCAACGCACCATAGTAGCGTTTTTCTTTTAAATGTAGATTACAAGTTGAAGTAACATCTGACGGCATTAACATCTTTAAAGGGTAAATCTCCGAAAAATCAGCGTGTCATTTCATATATCATTTCGATCAATTCGGGTATTCTGAGTTTCTTCGGACAATCTTTCATGCACGGTCTGTCTGTACATTTTCTGCAATTTTCGTACACCTCATCTATATTAAGTCTGAGTTTTTTCATTGCCCAGTACTTTTTTCCGAGATGAAAATAATTGTATTGTCTCAGCATAATATGTATCTCATACCCGTGGGGACATACACATCTCTGACAACGTGTACACTTTATGGGAGTGAATAATTCGGATATTTTTTCTGTCACTTGCTCAAAGGGATAGTATTTCTGTGTGAACTCTTCTTTCATTGCAGCGTCTGCCTGAGGTATCGTTCCTATACCTATCAGTGCACATGAGAACGGCCAATGAAGTATCCCGCTTATAAGTTCTGATGGTGTGAATACACTGAGAAGACATCCTGCGGCATATACCTTGTTGAGTATAAGTCCTTTTTCTCTGAATATTTCTTTTTCAGCAATACGGTCAATGATACCTCGTTCAAGTATGTTTCCGCTTGTCTGTATGACATCTACCCTGTCATCATAAGCAGCACGCTCGGCAACACTGTAATAGTGGGTAGCAACACCTGTATATTTTATTATGCCCGCTTTTTTCAGGTCACAAAGAGCATCGATAGCCCCATATCTGCTGAAGGTTTCTTCCTCGTTCTTTTCATCTACCTGATGTACAAAGTAAATATCAGGAGTAGTTCCCAGTGTTTCTACTGACCTCATTACTTCACGGAACATATCATTACCGTCCATGAAACGTGCTTTATCAGATATTATTATATTGTCCCGTCCGACTTTTTCAGCAAATACTCCAAGTTTATATTCTGCATCTCCGTATTCTTCGGGGATAGCCGTATCATAAAGATTGCACCCCAATCTGTAAGCGTGCATCATTATATCAACGGCTTCATCAACGTCAGGACTGTAATAATCAGGGAGAACAGGAACATTTCCACTCAGTACCGGTATTGTTCCAAAACCTATCTCCGAGACCATAAGTCCTGTTTTTCCAAGTTCTCTGTATCTCATAGCTTATCACACCACGCAAAAGCATCATCAGCGATCTTTACATTGTCAGGATCAACAAAAATCACCTCTTCAAGCTCGGTACAGAATGCAAATGCCTGAGGCCCTATTTCCTTTACGGAATCAGGGATAACAACTTTTTTCAGACTTTTGCATCTGAAAAAAGCTTTCTCGGGAATAACTGTCAGCTTATCTGAAATGTGTATTTCTTTAAGTTCACAGCAGTGTTCAAATGCTCTTTTGCCAAGAAATTCAAGTTTGTCAGAAATATCTATAGTTTCAAGACTCCTGCAACCGCTGAACGCATGGGCATCTATTCTGACTACACTGCCTGCATTTTTTACACTTCTCAGCCATTTGCTGTTTTTGAATGAAGACTTTCCGATCTTTTCGGTATCATCCGAAAAGACGATAGTTTCAAGAAGATTGCAATCCATATATACCTGATCTGCTATTTCTTTTATCCCTTCGGGGAACACAAGTTCCTTTATATTTCCCGTGCTTTCTTCAAGAACACCCCTGTCATTCAGCTTAAAACAGTTTATGCACTCGGAAAAAATACGTCTCACAAGTTCGGGATACTCTTTTTCGGTAACATCGCTGAATTTTTCCAGAGTGTATTTTCTCCCGTCGGAATAATGTATTTTTTTAAGATTGATACAATTTCTGAATGCAAATGCATCGACTGCAATGCGGTCGTTTTTCATTATCAGTTCTTTCAGATGGGTATTTCCTGCAAAAGCCCAGCTGCATATCCTGCGGATATTTTCGGGTATCTCGGCTGTTTCTCCGCAGCAGACTGCATCGATAAGAATATCGTTCACTATATTGTATCTTACTTCCTTACGTCTTTTTTCAAGCCAGCCTGTTCCCGAAAAGGTCAGCTTTCCGCTGTAACTGAAACCATCCGGGAAGATGATATCCACGACACGCAAATGGTCGCGGAACGCTTCATCTTCTGCTGATATGATATCATCAGGGATGCGTACTTTTGCTGCATCACCACGGTACTTTACTATACCATGACTCCTGTTTATCTCAAAGCATGAATATATGCTGCCGATGATTTCCTGAACTTTTATCGGAAGTTTATTGTCTGCTGTATTTCTGCTTTGCGAAAAACATGAAAAAGAATAGCTTTGTCCGTCAAGTACAACAGTATCCGCACAGGTACATCCCATGAAAGCACCGCTTTGCAGTTTTGTACCACTATCAAGGATCATTTTCCGCAAATTTGAACAGTCTGCAAATGCATGATATCCCACATCCGTATTATTTAAAGTTATCTCTTTGAGACTGTCACAGCGTTCAAATGCCCGCTCACCTATGATCCTTATTTTTTCAAAATCAAAGCTGTCTAATGATGTACATTCGTCAAAACATCTCCTGCCTATTTCCGAAACTTCATCGGATAGCTTTACTTCCCTGAGGGATGAACATCCCGCAAAGACTTCATCCTCAAGTACAGAAACACCGCTTATCTCAACTTTTTCAAGATTACGGCAGAAAGAAAATGCTCCCTTTTCTATTTTGGCTGCGGTCACTTTTATACTGCGAAGTGAACTGCATTTTTCAAAAGCGTATTTTTCAACGATACATTCGGGAGCGTTTATGACCACGCTTTCAAGATTCGGGCAGGCTGAAAATGCGTATTTCCCTATAATCGCAGGTTTTTCAAGAACGAGCTGTGTTATTTTTTCATCGTCACAGTGACTGTATGCGGCAATATCATTTGCCCCATATTCACGCTCTTTTATAGGTACAGCCAATGGTGTACCCTTTTCAAATCCGGATAGTTCAAGGCTCTGACATCCTCTGAATGCAGAAGTTTCTACTTTTTCAAGTGCGGCAGGGATGTTGAAACGGATAAGTTTCAGGCAGTTTTCAAAAGCATTTCTGCATATGCTGTGAAGACCTTCTGACATTACTATGGTCTGCATACATACACAGTTTCGGAAAGCATTTTCATGAATCTCGCGCACAGTATCGCTCAATATAACACGATTCACCTTATCGTTTCCTTCAAAACAGCTTTCGCCTATTACTTCGATCCCATCAGGTATGGTGATGCGTTCCTCATTGCCTGTATATGACATGAGTACCTTTCCGCTTATGTAAAAATCACTCATTACCTGATCGCTGATACGTCTTATTATATACGGAGTATCATCCGCGTAGCTGATACTGCCGAGATCGTATACCTGACTGCCGATTATGATTTTTTTTAGATTGCTGCATCCTCTGAAGGCATCTTCATCTATAATTATATCTTCATTTTTTAATTTGATCTGTTCCAGGTTGATACAGTTTCCGAAAGCATTGCTCATTATACGTTCAAGACTTTCGGGGAATGAAATGGACACGATACCCTTTTTATCAAAAAAGCAGCTTTTTTCAATGCATTTTATACCCTCGGGCAGTTCAAATGATTTAAGATTTACGTGCAGCTTATACAGTACTCCGTTCTCTATTTCCAGTGACTGATAAATACTTTCTGCAATTGAACGCACTACGGGATCGACAGTTTTATTGTCCATCAACAGTGATACAAGATCATCTGCATGATAAGAATAACCGTTTGAAAGATGGATATTTTTTATGCTGATACAGCCTGTGAATACATCTTTCTTAAAATTTGAGCAGTCGATCTCACTGTTCAGCGATATATCTGTAAGCTGTGTATCATTTGCAAAGGTCTGCATTTCAAGTTTTTTTACGCCGAATGCCTGTATGCTTTTTAAACTGTCACAAAAAAGGAAGGTGCCTTTTTCAAGAGTTTTCACAGAATCGGGAAGTACAACAGAACCAAGAGAATGACACCTGTGAAAGGCGAGTTCTCCGATTTTTTCCACACTGTCGGGAATATTGATCCGTTCAAGTTTTTTACATCCCTTGAATGCATTATCACCGATCTCCTTCAATCCATCAGGGAGGAAAATGTCAGTTATCCACGCCATTCCCTTGAATACTTCTTTACCGATCACTTTTACTCCTTCGGGAACAATTACATTGTGCTGTTCTCCGCTGAAGCTGAGAAGTACTCCGTTTTCGACCTTAAAAACTTCCTGCATTTTTATTTCTCCGTTTCTCCGAAAATCTTGATGAGTGTTTTTTTGAGTTCCTCCATACTGCCGCAGTTGTACATTTCCTGTTTGTATACCTTAGTACCGGGAAGCTTTTTCATGAAATATGAAGCTGTTTTTTTGATATGTTCCATAGCCGAAAGTTCATCAAAGCATGATATTGCAATATCAGACTGTTCCAGAATAAGTGACAGTTTTGTTTCATTTGTATACTTACCAGTCAGTCTTGCAAAAATAAGAGGATCTTCCAGTCCATAGCGTCCTATCATCACACCGTCTGCCCCTGTTCTGTCCATCATTCTCACTGCATCTTCATCAGAATGGATACCGCCGTTTGCGATTACAGGTATATTCACAACATTTTTCGCCGCCTCGATATATCCATACACAGGTTCACCTTCGTACATCATATCTCTTGTCCTGCCATGTACCGTTATCATATCCGCTCCCGAATCCTCGCACATTTTTGCAAACTCGGATACAACTATTTTCTTGCGGTTGAATCCCGGTCTGAATTTCACAGTCACGACTTTGCCGCTTCTTTTGCAGGCTTCGATTATTTTTGATGCCAGCGGCATATTGCTTATCAATGCACAGCCCTCTCCGCTTTTTATCACATTCGGTACAGGACAGCCCATGTTTATATCGACAATATCGAACCCTGCTGTATACTCACCTTTGCAGGCATATTCAAAAGCTGACGGTACAGAACCGAGAAGCTGAACTGCTTTCAGCGTTTCGGCATCACTTGTACAGAGAAGTTTTGCTGTGGCTTTATCGTTGTATTTCAGTCCGTTTGCACTGACCATTTCTGTAAAAGCAAGTCCTGCACCAAGCTTTCTGCATATCATCCTGAAAGGGTAGCTTGTATATCCTGCAAGAGGTGCCATAAACACATTTGACTCGGTAGTTATGTTTCCTATATGGAGTTTTTTCAGACAGGATCCACTGAATGTTTTCATTTTATTTCCTCATTCCAAGTTTGAAAGCTGAGCTTTTTTCAGTTCTTCCAACCTTTTTTTCAGTACATTATGACCTGCATCCGCTTCTTCGATATCTGCAACAGCCTTTTCCATAGGGCATATATCTGTTCCCTGACGATTTATTATGCGTTCTGTCAATATATCATAAGTACATGGGATACCGTGCTTTTCTAAAAAGATCTTTCCGCTTTCGGACATAACTTTTCCGTGAACACATACTATCCCAGCCTTGACAAAAAGCATCGCTGCCGCTTTGCCCACGATCACATCGGCAGCAGAATGTCCGCGTAGATCAATGCCCCCTGAAATTAAACGCAGCATCGGAGATATTCCTCTTCCATCATCTGTAAAGAATTTTCCATTTCGGCAAAGACATATTGAATGTCCGTCAAGATTTGCAATTGCAATTTCAATATCAGTCATTCTGATCTTCCTTTATCAGTAATTTTCTTGTTACGATAATGATAACAGGTGCGAGAACTGCCTGTAAAGCAAGTCCGGTAAAACCTGTCTGTATCTGTCCCCATATCATTTTAGCTGTAAATGGAGTAAAGCTTTCTGTTAGTGCTGCTGCACCGAGAAATATTCCTCTTCCGCAGATCTGTGCCAGTATGACCGCTGCAAATGCCCACGCTCCGTTTTCAGATATCTTCTTTGTAAAAAGTCCAGATACTATGGAAAATACAGCTAGTTCGAGCATCATAAAAGGGAGTCTTGCTGCCATAGGCATGGGGTTTCCCATAGCTGAAGTGATAAAAAAGCTAACAAGCGGAGACAGCACTCCGATGACTGAACCCCATTTTACACCCATGAGGCATCCACCGATAAGTACAGGCAGATACATAGGAAGCCACTTAACACCTCCGGGCTGACCCAGCGCCATATGTACAACTTGCGGCAAAGCAACGGCAAGCGCAATTATAAAAGTCGATACAAAAGCTTTCAGTGTTATCTTTTTACCGTACGATACATTTCTTATAGTTAAGGCATTTTCAAACATATTCTTTTTTCTCCTAAAGTCAAACGTGATCAAAAGTGATGCTCGTAATTTGCTCAATAGCGCCTTTACATTTATAACAGTATATCATATAATGGAAAAAAAATCAACAGATGTTGCAGTCAGCCTGTCAATGGTGATCCGGATGCCCAGCAGCGGTATCAATCAGGGCGCACAGGCACTTTTGAGCTACAAATACGGCAGCAAAAACTATGACCGGGTGATGCAGACCGCTAAAACTCTGCTCAGGTTTCAGTTTTTGTTTTTCGCACCGATGACCGCGCTTCTTGAACTGTTCCCAGAAGTGTTCCTGCGCATTTTCACCTCAGACCCTGCGTTCATCAAAGAGGAAAGCTGGATGGTAATGCTTTATACCGCAGGCTTCTTCGTATCCCGATACAGACGGTATTTCAGCAGATAACTCTTTCCACAGATCAGGAGAAAGACTGCCTTTACATGGTCATCATCAGAAAACTGGTGCTGCACATTCCGCTGTTATTTATACTTCCGATGTTCATGACGAATAAGATGCTTGCAGTTGTTCTTTCCGTACCGATCTCGGACATTCTTTCGGTGGTTGTGACCGTGGCTTGCTTTGTGCCTGGATTCTATCAGAAGATGAATAACTATGTGAAAGCGACGTTGTTGAATATATCAAAAAGCATATCTCCTGAAATTTGTGATAAAAACAATTTGAAAGATCACGGAAGTTTTGATAAAATTAGTACATAACGAGTAAGTGCTGTTGTATGTACATCACCTGATTTAAGTTCCATAATAAATACTCCTTTTCTTCTTTATTCCATGCCTTTCAGCACTTCTACCATGTCTATCCGCTTTATCCTGCGCAAGAACAGGAAGCTGACAAGAACTGATACTGTCATTACGAATATCGCTGCAATAATATATGTTGATGGAGAGATATAGCATGGCCAGTCTATTGCATCGCCGTTCGAGTCCATCATAGCCTGTAACGGAACACGTCCAAGGGGAAGTCCGCATATAACACCGATCAATGAAAGCCATAAATTCTGCGTGGAGAGAAGTTTGCGTATCGTACTGCTTTTGAAGCCGAGAACTTTCAATGTTGCAAACTCCTTCTCACGTTCATTAAATGAAAGATTACCCGAATTATATAGCACTATGACTATAAGCAGAACTGAGAATACGACCATGAAATACACAAGCAGATTCATGATCTCCATCATCTTGTCAAAAGCTTCTATCAGGTCTTTCATGCTGTGAACTGCGGATATACCGTCATTATCGGCTACATTTTCGCAATCATTTTTTGAAACAAGCATAACAGGATGGAAGTCCATTCCTGCCGCTTCATAATCTTCACGCAGAATAGTAATACCTGTTATATTCGGATGTCGTGAGATAAGTCCTATCTCGCTCTCGTTCCATGTGCTGCCGGTTGCAGTTTTCCAGTACACCTTGTCACCCTCGCAAAGTCCGAGCTTTTTTGCCTGTTTCATCGTAAGTGCGACTGTGCCCTCGGGGATTGACGTTGTATCCAGTTCCGTGTCGGACACACAGTAAAGCTGTTTTCCCTCGGTAACTGCAAGTTTGCAGTTTATGATACCGTCGGAAGTCGGGTGATCCTTTGCTGCAATTGACACCGCCTCCATAGCGATAAGCTCACCATCGGTCTCGAACTTCAGCTTCTCAGCCTGTTCGGGAGTGCAGCTGTCATTGAGAATGACCTGATATTCGTAATTCTGAATGTCACGGAAATACCAGTCACGGACATAATCGACCGTATCATACGCCCCAAGTCCCAATTCCATTATCATCATCCCCATACAGGTTCCGAAAACGCCCATAAATGCACGCATTTTCGAACGAGAGATATCACGTAGATTATATCTCGCGTTGAAGCTGAGTTTATTCCAGAATGGCAGCTTTTCAAATATACAAGGTTTCGCAGTTTTTGCAGCCGCAGGTCTTAAAGCTTCGGACGGATGTATTTTCAGTATCTGCTTGCAGCTGAAATATGAAGTTTCTGTGCATATCAAAACAAGAACTGCCGCAACGATGATACTTTTGCAACTGAATCCGGGCTTCCAGTCGGGAAGCGTGTAAAACTGGCTGAACATATTCACCATAAGTCTGCCGAATGTCAGCACGCCGAGGATAATACCGAGTGCACAACCGATGACCGACAGCACGAAACTGTAGCTGAGATAGTGGAACAGTATCATTCGCTTTTTCATACCAAGAGCGTTGAGCGTGCCTATCTGCGTTCTCTGCTGTGCTATCATTCGTTTCATTGTAGTGATGATAACAAGCAGGGATATAGCTACAAATATGAATGAGAATACGTACGAAAAGCTGTTATGCTGAGCAAGTTCGTCCGAAAGCTGATACCAGCCTCGGATACTGTTTCTGTCAGCAAGGTATGCATAGTTATCATCAAGTGCATTTGCAATATCATCCTCATAATCGAGCGATCTGCCGTCACAGGTAAATATTATCTCATTATTGATACGCATTTCTTTAGGCAGAACTTTTTGCGATAAATAAGCAAATCCGATATTATGAAAATCGGTATCAGTATCAGTTGAGGCGCAGGCGAATTCATATTCTGGAGTAACGATCAGTCCCCTGACTTCTTTTTCAATATCAAGCCCCATAACGTGAACTGTGAATTTATCACCGACTTTTATACCCCATATATCCGCAAATCTGCTGAACAGCCACAGTCCGTTTTCATCATTCGTATCGAAGTCTGCACCTTCAACTGTCCGGGGAATTGTAACACTTGCATTGCTCTGAAAATAACAGTACATCTCCGCTGTGTTATATTTTTCATCGGCTTTTCCGAGTGCTTCGGTACGCAGCTGAACGTCTTTTATTCCACTGATATCTGCAATTTTCTTTGCCTTTTCCTCACTGAAGTCTGCACCGTATATCCAGCCGTCAGCGAAGTTTGAACTTTTTTCAAAATCATTTCTTGCTATATTTCCACCGATAACATTTGCCTGAAATCCCGTGTAGCACCACATAGCGATCAGCGACAAAAGCATTATGGAAAAGAACTGCGCAAAGTTCGTTTTGATGTCCCGCAGCATTTTTCTTCTGAGCATTTCTGTCACCTCACCACTCGATGTCATTCACGGACATCGGCTTATCATTGGTCTTGATCGACTTGATTTTTCCATTTTTCATATGAATGATTCGGTTCGCACACTTTGCGATATCAGCATTATGGGTAACTAGAATGACTGTATTTCCGTGTTCTGTTGATAGCTTTTGAAGCATATCTATGACAAGCTTTCCCGTTTCTGAATCCAGCGCACCTGTCGGTTCATCGCCGAGAATTATCTTCGGATCTTTTGCAAGCGCCCTTGCGATGGAAACTCTCTGCTGCTGTCCTCCTGACATCTGCGTGGGAAACTTGTTTTTCTGATCGGCAAGTCCCACACGTTCAAGCATCTCATCAGGGCTGAGAGCAGATCTCTTTATATCCTTGACAAGTGCGACATTTTCATATGCGGTCAGCCCCGGAAGAAGATTATAAAACTGAAATATAAATCCGATCGTATCAGCACGATATTCCGAAAGCTGCCTGTCGCTGTATGAGGATATTTCTTTTCCGTCAACAATAACTTTGCCATCTGTGGGAACATCCATACCTCCCAGCATATTCAGCACTGTTGATTTTCCTGCGCCTGACTGTCCGAGGATAGCCACGAACTCACCCTTTTCAATGATAAAGCTCACATGGTCAACTGCAACCTGTTTTCCTTCGCCTTTACCGTAAATTTTCACAACATCCTTGAATTCTACCACTGACATTACGATTCCTCCCAATACATAAGTTATGTTTAACTAACTATCTATTCTACTATATCATAGACTCATTTGATTTTTGTAGCATCTTTATGCCGAACAAGAAGCATATAGCTTGGCGTATCCAACATCGCCGATATAATGTTATGTTTCCGTGCTCCGTTGACAAGCAGAATGCTTCCTCCGAAATATATCTTCTTTCTTCCTGACATTCAAGTATTCTGGATAAAAGACTCCGTTTTTTTCTTCATTATGTTGATTCGCCTCCGCAAAGCTGTGGGTTTGTTCAACCTAACTTATTAACTTTATTATAGGGAAACGCCGATGATACGTTTCCCTTGATCGGTTTTTTAAAGAACGAACAAAGACTTCCACCCCGGAAGATAGAATTTTTCAAGAGTATGAGCGTAGTGCATGGCTTCATCTCTTGTAAAATCATGTATGACTGTCTGTAGGATCGCTTCAACACTTGCCGTCACAAGCAGATGAAATTCCTTTTCGTCTACATCATTGACAGTGAACCCACTTTTCTTCAGCTCATTCATATATCTGAGCGTGACTTTTTCTTGAAGCTTAGCTATATCGTGGGTAAAGTTTTCGTATTTTGTACCCTGTGATCTACATACGATCAGCTTGAACTCGTCAAAATGGTCATAGATGTATTCCATAAATCTGACAGTTTCGGTTTGATCTTTCCATATAGATTCAGCTTCTGCCTTGCCGATATCCTCAAAATAGTATTCCTTTGTCCCGTGAAAGCACTTCATAAGCCCATCTATCGCAGGCTCGACCAGTGATGAAAACATTTCTTCCTTGCTTGAAAAATGCTTATACAGACCGCCCACCTGAATACCTGCTTCGGCTCCGATCCTCCTGAGCGAAGCATCTGCAAAGCCGTATTCCATGAATTCTTTTTTGGCAGCCTCAATTATCCTTTCATGGCTCTGCGTTTTATCTCTTGGCATAGATTAACCTCCGGGAAATTATAAATGAACAGTGTACACCAACATCATTAGTATACACTGTTCTCTTTTATTTGTCAAGTATTTTTTAGAATTTATGATTAATGCTGCAAATCAACAGATCTATTCTCCACAAGGATGATATCACCTTTTTATCCAATGATACTCTGACCTAAACTATATCTTCCCTGCCAACACAGCTTTAACCACAGACTGAAAACTGTGCGTAACGCTGACAATATCCAGGTCATAGACAATTGTTCGATCGCCCAGCAGGGCACTCATGAACAGCTCATGTCTCAGGCAGCTTTATAACCGAGCGCAGCAAAACAACACACTTCATTAAGCGTAAGGGTATAAAAACACCGCACATCTCGCAAATCAAATTGCAAGATATGCGGTATTTTATTGAACATATCAGTATATAGCGAATACGAATCTGTTTTACTGTTTTTTGGGTATGACCTCCCAGATCTCACCCATATTCATACGGGCATCCTGAGGTATGCAACCCTTGCAGACTGCAGCACATTCCTTTCCGCCACAGCAGCCGCTGCATTGAGCCGACTGCGAAAACGATACTTTGCGTATAAGCCCCATGTGCTCCAGATAACCAAGCTTTCTGCCGATATCCGAAACACTTGTCCCCATTTCTTCTGCCAGTTGTTCTATTGTCCTTGAATTTCCGTTACTTAATAATCCAAGTAGTCTTTGCATGATCCACCTCGTCAGAATATCAAAAGACCTATACGGTATGCTATGAATGCAAGTACAAGAGAAAGCCCTGTATAGTAGAGTGCTATCTTCGCCGTCCATTTTACGGAGTGTATCTCCTGATAAGTCGCTGCAAGTGCTACCAGACAAGGCAGGTTGAAAGTCACTGCGAATATGAAAGCCAGAGCCTGAGGCTGTGTAACATTGGCAAGAAGTATCTCGTTGATATTATTTGCCGTACCTGCTGCACCTGAAGTTGCAGCATAAAGCGAGCCGCCTGTGAATAGTGCGCTTATAACACCTATAGCGCCTTCCTTTCCGACCATTGAAGCTATGAATGCCAAAAACAGCGGCCATGTCAGTCCGAATACCTTGGTAACAGGTTCTATAGCTACACCGAATTTATAGAGCAGAGTATCCTCAACAGAGCCTGATGTGTAACTGAGCAGCCAGAATAATCCGCATACTACCAGTACAACCTTTGTTACGCGGAAGAATGTGTCCTTAGTCCTGCCCAGCACGTACCTGAAAAGTGTGCCCCACTTTGGTTTATGATAAGGAGGAAGCTCCATTATCATGCCGTATCTGTCCTCGGTCTTTATAAGACCTCTGCTGAATATCTTTGCTGTAAGCCACATATGCAGTATCATGGTAAGCAGTATAGCTACTATCACCAAAGGAGCTCCTGCACCGAAAAAGACAGTTGATAGCATTGGTACTATCGAC
>Ga0256405_10008748_pt1 | contig 14279 bp, 1 predicted proteins | sample RumenRJG_02DNA_FD_189096 | JGI IMG/M metagenome (GOLD analysis project Ga0256405, IMG submission 189096) | Bovine rumen microbial communities from Lethbridge, Alberta, Canada - RJG_02 | ecosystem: Host-associated > Mammals > Digestive system > Stomach > Rumen | place: Canada: Alberta | collected...
ATTGGGGATTGGGCCCAATCCCCAATCCCCAATCCCCAATCCCCAATCCCCAATCCCCATTATATATTATAATAATATATTAATCATTATTAAAAAAATATATAATATATATAATTTTATTATTAAATTAAAATTTTATAAAAATAATATAAAAAATAAATTATTTTTCCAAAAAAATTAATTTAATCTTCAATTTGGGTCAACAAGCATGCTCCTCTAAGAGTCCAATATTCCTTCTTGAATCTACTGGGTAAATCGACTTCAATAATTTTTTCATTACTATTTCCAGAGCTTGCAATAATACTCGCTCTTTTTCCCGTCTTGAACATAGGGCAACTATAAATATAAATTTCATCCTCATCTCCTTCATCATCATCTTCATCTTCTTTATTACTCTTTTTTTCCTGAGTAGTCTTAAGCCAAATCACAGGCATATTATATCTCATTTCTCCGGCTTTTTGATCAATGAGTCCGAGCTTTTCATCCCAAGAAGCCCCTTCCAAATATAATCCGTAAATATAAACACCAGCCTCCGGCCCTTTCTTTATTTCTTCTTTATTTATATTCATTACTTGATATTGCAATATTATATCAGAAACTGGGATTTTTGTCTCACGAGCATGATTTTGATACACGCCAGTAATGAACCCTTGTGGATAAAATAGACCGCTGATCCAAAATGAGGTAGGATGACCATTAATTAACCAATCTCGAATAAATTCGATACGCTTTAATAAATCGTTTTTCCATGATATAAAAGATTTAAAACTACTATAACCGACTTTTTGCCATGCAAGTGGGATTTTATTTATTAAAAGACTGTTGTAAATTTCATCTGATTCATAAGACATTATCGATGTACCCTCGATGGCGCCTTTTAATTCTTTCAAGGACGTTTCTATTTTTAATATTAAATTATTATATTTATCGATTTCTTGATATAATACTATTGTCAAAGGATGTTTTAATTCATTATCGTATATTTTATCATGTGCTTTATTTCTTTCCTTTTTATCTATGGGTTCAATTTGTTCACTGAAAATATTATTAATAATTTCCAACACGATTTCATTACTTGTTTTGCCTCCAGATTTTTTATTAACTTCTCTTGGTAATATCGAAGTCAAATTTCCAAGGAAAGCGTCGCTTTCTTTTAATTGATAGACAATATTAGCATTATCATTTAATCCGAAAATTTGTGGATCATCAGTTGTTGGTAATGTGGTTATATATTTTTGATATTCGAGTAAAGTTTTATAAGCGGGAATCATATAATCGCCGAATTTGAATTCCATTTCCTGGTCGAGTTCCTTGTCATTTTCGTCTTTGACCTTATCAAATAAAGTATCATTTATAAATTTATTCAAAGTACAATTCATTACAATTCTGTCAGTTTCATCAACAATGCTTCCACCATAAGTGACTTCACCAATTAAATATATGATTGAATCCCATGGAACTTCATCTACAGGAGCCTCGGATAAATAGATATTGACTAATTCAGATGAGGTATCGAAATCTCCCTGATTAAAATCATATCTAAGATTGAAACCAATTGGGCCGAATTTTTTACGCTCTTGTAACACGGCATGAAATAGCGATAAGCTATATAATAATTTTGTGAAATGTTGTCGTTTGATTATATTATCCTTTTCTAGTTTTTCTTGTTCTGCTTTGATTTCTTCAGGTTTCTTATCCTGGGTTATTATCGGCTTACTTTTTGGAGCTGTTTTTTCTTCGGTGATTTCATTAAATAATTTTTTTATGTTTGATTTAATACCACTCGGTGGTTCCGTGGTTAATTTTAATGAATTTTGTAATATACTTACAGGGAAAGTCTTTACTGGCATTGAAGTTAACCATAATCTGAAATTGGGATTTACCACAGTATCCATGGGATCCTTCTCTTTTTCAGCTTTGTTATCTTTTTTGTTACTTTGTTTACTATCAACTTGTGGTGATTTTGCTTTATTATTTTCTTTTTCATTTCCACCATTATTTTTATTATTATTATTGTTATTATTATCATTTTTCTTCGACTTTTTTTTATCCTTTGTATTTTGCTCTTTTGATTCGGTGGTTATTTCTATAGGCTTATCAGTATAATCTTGTTGAAGTGATTGCACTATTGCGGCTAAATCTGGCATAAAAGAGGTAAATAAATGACAATTTTGTAAAAGTACCCAAGCCCCATTTTTTATACCGTATTCTAAAATGGCCTTTTTGGCTTCTTCTTCTTGACCTTGACCTAAAGAAATTATATACTCTTTGAATTCATAGGCATTTTTCTCTTCTTCGGCTTGACCTTCTTCGACTAAAGATTTATTACTTTTTTTTTCTTCATTATTTGACTTATTTTCTTCAGCGTTATTATTTTCATTATTATTTTCTTCTTTTTCTTGAGATTCTTTATTTTCTTCTTCGGGATTTTGTTCTTCCTCATTTTGTTCTTCTTTTTTGTCTTCTTCATCTTCTTTTTCTTCCTTTTCTTCATCTTCATTATCTTCCCTTTCTAATTCAGCCAATCGTTCTTGTTCTCTTATCCGCGCTTCTTCCTCTTTGCGTTTAAGTTCTTCTTCATATCGTTCTTTCCTTATTTTTTCGAACCTGTTTTTAAAACTGAGGAAATCCTGAGTTGGGTCAGCTCCTTTTGATAATATGAAAATTATAGGAGTTTTCCAGTCACTTTCCTCGTAGACTTCTTCTAATCTTGATGGAGTTGTATCGATAAATAATTCACCTAAATCATTTTTGACGAATTCTCTCACGAACGAAAGTAGTCTTTCAGGCTTAAATATTTTAATAAGTAATAATTTCAAAAATTCCTTTGATAAAATCTTATTAAATCCTTCGACTTTTTCATAAATGGGTTTCAAATTATTATCAAATGATTCTTTCAAATCTGAAATTTCCTCAAAGGCGGTTTTTATCTGGGGTAAATTATTCTTGGTATATTCGACTATATTATTATAGCCGAATTTTTCTTCGAAATATAATAAAGAATCCCATTGGAATTCAGAAAAGAATGTCTTATCTGGATTTTCCGGTTTTTCTGTGTTATCACTGGACGAAGGTCCTTTGACGAAAAGGGCGAATTCATCATCGGTGACGATTTTATTAAATTTGAGAATATTTATATCTATTAAAAAGCTAAAAAGTGTCTTGTGATGTTCGAATATACCTCTTTTGATATTTTTGAAAATATCCTCGGTTATTTTCTTCTCTAAAAATTTAACTCTTTCCGCAAGGGTCTGTTTTACCCCTTCTTGTTTAAACATAATCGATGTAATAAAAATTTTTTTGAAATATTCTAAACTAAATTGATACATAGGGTCAATCTTACTCATAGAGGCAACCACGAAATAAAGAATACTTCCTCTTTCAGCTATTGGGACATATTCATTTCTTAGTTCATTTATTTCTTTCTCGATTTGAATGTTGTTTTTCATATTTACAGCTATTTCATCACTTAGTACCTTACCTGTCTCTAATTTAACAATGAGTTCCTCTGCATCAAGGATTTTATCTTCTGGTGTCTCTTTTAAATCGGTTAAAATCTCACGACTATTTGTCGCACTTCTATCATTCATTTCACCCATCTCTGCTATGATTTTATCTCTTTGTTCGTATTTTTCCCTTCGTTCACATTTGAATACTTCACTAAGTAATTGTTCACTAAGACCACTTTCTGTTACGGTGAAATTGAGTATATTTAATTTGATATAATATTCAGGGGGATAATGTGGATTGCTCATTTTTGTTGTAAAGATCATTTTGAATGTCTCGTTATATTCTTTATCACTGCCATTGAAATTCATTTTTTCAAGACCGGAATCATCGATAAATACAGCTTGGTTCATTATTGGGGAATATACTGTATCAATAACCTCAGTGACATTTTCTAATAAAGTCAGAGAGCCTTTAATTATGTCATTTCCTATTCCTTCTAATTGGGCCTTTAAATTTTCTTCTTTGCAATCAGCTTTATAAATATTAATTTTCCCTTTATATAATTTTTTTATCCACTGATTTCCTTGTAATTGCGGATCGATAAATAATGGGAATTTTTTATTATTAGTAAACATTATCGCATTTTCTATTGAAACAGCATCATTCGGTAAACCATTCATTGTCCATTGTCTAATTTCGACAGCATCTGACATTATTTTCTCGAGGGAATAATTAGGCGAAAAACTTATACTGTATTTTTTGCATAATTCTAAAAGCATATTAAGGCATCTTTTTCTATAACTGCCCGAAAAAGGTGACATGTATGATATAAACAAGGCTGAAATTATTATATCACCAAGGAAGTTATTTTCTTCATTGTGCAATTGAGCAAGTTGTTCATTCCATCGGATATTTTCATCTTTTAATAAAAGGATTAATTTAGACGCGTTATTTTTCCTTTTCTCGTTCAAATTTTTCTGCTCTTGTAAAGCGTCTAATGTCTCTTGAGATGTTTTCTTTTCTTCTTCGAGTTTATTCAGCATATCTAAAGCCTGTTCTTCTTCTTCTTTTAATTTATTAGCATTATTTTGCAATTCCTTTAATGTCGCTTCTTTACTGGCTAATTCTTCCCTTAATGGTTTCAACTTTTTATCCGTCTCCCAAAGTTGAATTACACCCTTACCCCAAATGTACAAAGTTTGATGAGTTTCCGATAACTTACCTAATTTATCTTCGATTTTGTCTAACTCAGTGTGATATTTCTCGAACACCTTTGGGATTTTTTCGTATATATATTTTTTGAATTCTTCAATTACGTTTTCTGTTATTGAATCTAAATTATTTTTTATATCATAAATTTTTTTACTTTCTTGGAATACTTGAAACGCGTAAGATTTTTCGTCTGATTTCGTATGACGACCATTCAGGAAATAAGCTAATGCTTCTGGGACTATTATTTTTAATTCATTTGTGGCTTTTTCTTTCGCGAACATTGATAAAGTATCCGAATTTAATTTCGTATCAACTTCTTTTTTTATTTTTTTGAAAAATGTCTCAACTTCGTTGGCTTCCCCCTTAATTTTCTTTGCTAATTCATTAACCTCGGCCATTTTTTCTTTGGTTTTTCCATGAGCTTCATTTACTTTAACTCGCTGTTTTTGAACTTCTTCTTTTTGGACTTTGATTTTCTTGACATATCCTTCTAAATATTTTTCTTTATCTGCAATTTCTGGTTCGATTTTTCTTATTTCGTCTTCTAATCTTACTATATCTTGTTGAGTTTTTTTTATTTTTTTAGTACCATCTTCTAAAATTTCTATTTTTTTCTGATTCTCGCTTTTCTTTGTTTGTAATAAGGTCATCAATATATTATTCATATCCAAAAATGTTTTCGGTGTGATATAAACTTTTCTTCCGAATTCATCCAAGAAATCATCCCTTAATGTTTCCACTTCTGCATGAGCTTCGCATACTAACTTAACTAATTTAGTCTTAATGTCTTCTTCATATTGGATACTACTAAAGGATTTTTTACAGCAACTTTCTAAGGCTTTTAATGGCCAGGGCATGAACCAATCTAAAATACAACAATTAATCAATGCGGGGAATTTTCTCATTCTCACTCGCAAGTTTTCACCTACGGGGGATGTGCAAAATACTATATGTAAATTAGACTTGGTATTTTCAACAAATAAATCATATGTTAAATCAGGCGAAGGTTGTAAATTACCCAAAGGCAAGGCGTATTCTGTTTCTAATAAACCAGGGATTTCTCCGTTACTTAAAAAGTTATTGATATTTTCTAAAATGAAATTATGTCCTACATTGTTATCATTAAGTAATAAAACGACCGGGAAATAATTAGATTTTTTTATTATATCTTTTATCACTTTTTTGAATTCGAATAATTTGAAATCTCTCGGTGCATTAAATGTCATATAGCGATCGCTTTGTCCCGTCATAATAAAGCTGGCCAATTGACATACAGTTTGTTTTCCACTTCCACCATGTCCTATAAGTACCATATTTCCATGAGGCATTCTTAACACACGACATACTCGTAATATATGCGTGACGAAATAGTCGAAAAATACTACATCCATTGGTGCTGTTTTGTTCTTGGAATTATATATCGAAACAAATTCATTGAGTTTTTTATAGAGAGTTTCATGATTTGTGATGAATTCGTAAGGTCGATTGGGTATCATACCTTTATGAACTTCACCGAAATATATTGGGGGACCTTTGTTATATATTTGATCATATGTATAATTCGTTTTAAATTTATTTCTTAATAAGGAACAAATCATATCACGAACTTCTTTTAAATCTTGTTGATTTGTTAATCTATCACAAAAGACTCTTTCGACTTCATGTAACCATAATTTAATATATGCTTCTGATGTCGTAAAGTATCTACTTTCTATCATTAATATACCTTGGAATATTCTTGAAATATCTCTTAAATTAAATATGTAATGGAATTTAGACGGTATTGGTTTCATATTCGTTAACATGAATTCATAAAGTTCAATAGTTGACGTGGTTGTTTCTATAGTATATTTCTTGACAACTTCACTAAAGATATTAACAGTAAAGAATCCTTTTAAGATATTTTCGAAAATATAATTCAATACTTGTTTATTCGGTTGTGGGAAACAAATTAAAGTAAAATGTCTAGTGAATCTATCAGTTAAAAGTGATCTTCCTCCGAAAGGTGGACCACCAGCTACTACCATATTAGTATTAGATATATGTTTCCAGAAGAAAAATGGCGCGGGACGATTATACCATCCACCTTGGTCCAAATATTGCCTTAATAATTCAATTGGAGGATGCGCACCCCATTCATTAGGTTCTGGCATGTTAATATCATCTATATATATTAAACACTTTTTACCTCCTTGACCCCAGAGGAATTTTTTACCACGTTCTTGTTCTAATTTATTTTCTAAACCTGACTGTATTTCTTTACTCGAAGTTTGAGCCGAGAAATTCATCCTTATAAATGTCCATTCTTCAGTTGCATTAAATTTCTTTATTATATTTTGTATAATAGCGGTTTTACCTGTACCAGTTTCACCAGTGACATAAACATTTTCTCTTAAATTCAATAAGGTTTCTAATATAAAAGAATATCTCAAACTATCAATGGTAGGGACATATATAGAACTGAAGGGCATTCCTTTAGTATATTTAAACGGATAATTTTCGGTGGAAAATCTCACATAATCATGTTTTTCAAAATCGTAATAATTTTCCATAACTACTTGCGAACTTTCTAATTTTATTTCGTTGAATTTATTCCTTATGAAACTTTCAACTCTCGGAGATCCTTTATTATTTACACAACCAAAGCATCCCCAAACCATACATAACGCGAAACACATTATTATCCATTTTTTATAACGACCTAATTGATCCTGATTATCCAGGCCTTCCATTCCCCGTCCAATAAATCCATTTTCTTTCGTAATATAAAATTCCAATAAGTGGCATAATGAACTTATCATACTTGCAATAGTCGGCTTCATAAAGCAGCATCCTGTATTATATAAATCATCCAAGTTATCAATGACATCATCAACCTTTCCTTCGAATAATTGATTTAAGTAATTTTGTAATTCATGAGGTAAGATGGATTCATCTGGGAAATATTTTTTCATCCAATGATGAGCATAAGGTCTCCAGCCTAATTCCTTTGGACCGAAATATATAACACCTAAACGAGATACAGTGGCCAAAGATGCCTTGGATAAATCTTCAACTTCGAAAAATATTTTAACATGAGATTTTAATTTGATTCTTTCACCATTTGCTAAACATAATGTTTGACTATCGTCTAATACTGAATTCATATTTTCGATCCATTTTGTATCAATTGGACCATCAAGAATAACAATGCGGAATCGATCTTCACCTTCATCGAGTAAAGCTTTTTTCATTTTCTTTGTGGCTATACCATATTCGAATATTTTTTTTTCTTCATTTTCTTCTCCGAATAATTCACCCATTGTTATACTTTTGGGATTAATTGTCCAAGATTTAATCAATTTGTATTTAGGATCGTATTTTTTCAAGAAATCATAATCAATCACGATTTCTTCTTCTTTTTCTTTTTTCTTATTTTCTTCGTCATTTTGTAAATCTTCTTCTACATATCGATCTTTATTTTCCTGTTTTTGCTTTTCTTTCTTTCTTATATTTTCTTGAATATTATCATAATGTTCACGCACTTTTGTGCACATTTTTTCCGTAACTTTAATTACTGTTGTTTTCCCTGAACCAGCTGGTCCTGTAAGACATACTCCTAGACGAATGTTCATAATATCAATTAATTGTTGACATTTACTTATTGTAAATGGAGAAGGATCGATGTTTTCTTGATCCATGATAAGATTTATTTGCTCATTGAAAAATTGAGTTTGGGGTTCATCTAATTCTACACCCGGGAATAAATCTGAAAGTAATGCTTTGAATAATTTAATATCATCTGCGATAAACTTAGGGAAATTTGCATCTTCTAAAGATGATAATATTATTTTATCCTCATCTCGTTTTTCCTGTCCTTGTTTCGATTTAATATTTCTTTTTAGATTTCCCGCCATGGATAAAACAGTTCCTAATGTTCTTAAGGTAAAATCATAATGATCCTGTTGAGATAATTGTTGCTGGGCTAAATCGTATAATTTGAATAATTTTTTACTTAATATATCAGACTCGCTAAATCCTTCCGAGTATAATTTAACTTGAGCAATTTTAGAAAACTCTGGTTTCATCATGGTTATCGGTCTGAAATTGGCTTTTAAATTATCAGGTAATTCTGATCTTCCACTATAGGTAGGATTCATTGTAATAAAAACTCCACTTTTTCCCACAAGGTCAATCGACTCTGTTAATATTGTTACTTTTTTCTTTTCACCTAATTGAGCTTGTCTTATGGTGAATAATTGTGTGGCGATAACTGATAAAACTTCTAAATTAATACGGTTAAATTCATCCAAACAAGCAAATGCTCCAAATTTATGTTTGCATAAACCACTAAAAATATTTCCTAATATTTTATAATCGATTTGTTCAGAACAATTAAATACGATACATTGTATCCCGAAAAACTTAGCCAAGTCCTTAGTTGTCTCAGTTTTTCCCGTTCCAGCTGGACCTCCCAAGGAACATCCTAATTTAATTTGGAGTGCACTGGACATTGTTAACCAGACTCTATCGGTTAAAGGTGATATAACTATTCTTGTACTTGGACCGAAATATTCATAACCATAATCAAATTCGTATTTGAGTTGTCTTATTTTTACCATCAAATTTCGCTCATCTCGTAATGAAGGATCTGAACTTTGGAAATATGAACGTAATTGTTTTTGCCACATGAAATCTTCCTCGTTTTCTAATTCTGACTCTATCAAACTTCCCAAAATATCCTTATAATGGACATGATGTGTAATTAAATTAGATATAGTTCGTCTAACGTTTCTAAATTCGCCCTTGAATTCTTTATTAACCATTGTCGAATAAGCCAAAATTGCTTTTTCGATTCTCGAATACCATAAAATTAAAGCATTTGATTCTTTGGCTAAATCCTTTATAGAATTTTCGGTTTCTTCTACAAATTTAATTTGACTTATGGTAGTAACAACCTGGGATAAATTGAGCTGTTGTTCTTCGTCTTCTTTTTTCTGATATCGAGCCTCCTTGTCTTTATCATCAACGACACCATATGTAATCCAAGTTTCATGACGAACTGGATCTTTTATATCCTCGTAAAATTTATAAGCGGATAACATTCTTTCTTTCATAGTCTCATTGATTTTTATTTCCAAAGCCCCAATCCATCTTGCTAAGTCATCGTCGACTTTTACTCCCTTTTGAAATTTGAGTTTTTCTTTTGCTAAAGAAATTATTGCAGTAATTTCTTTACTTGATGTTCCCATTGTTTGCGAATAAGTCAAGTCATATACATCTTCGAAAATTTTACTTAAATATGGTTTGATTAATTCTAAACCATCTTTACCTTTTTTATTTTCGGCGTTTTTACTACTATCTCCTGATGTTTTACTATTTGCTAACATATATAATAAATCATCGTTTGATATGAAGAAAAATCGCTCAAATTGAATACGCATTTGCTTTAATTGCTCTTCGATTTTGTGCTGGATTTGGTCGAGGATTTTAGATTTGGGAGTCATTGCTGTTTGTAAATCTAATACACGAGCAATTGCCCCCTGCCCAATTTTATTCAAAGCGCCTTTCCAATCGACATCAACTTTGTCGAAACTGGAATCTTGTAAACTACGTTTCATATCGCCACTATATATGATATTTTCTAAATGCTTAAACTTTTTTTGAAATGATTTTAGAAAATCTATAGCGTTTAAATACCTTTCTAAATCTGCTTTTATTATGAAGGGATTTTTTTCGGGTTTTGTGAATAATTTTGCATATTTACTTGATACGACATTATTTATTTTACTTTGGCAATTTTCTAAAGCGGGGATCATTTCGCTGAAATTATCAATCATTTTTTTTTCTAAATTGACTTTGATAGTGATATCTTTTCTATTAATGATAATTTCTTGAATTTTCAAGTCTAAATTACGATAATTAATTGCCTCTAATTGAATTTCTCTAATTTGCTTCTCGAATTGATAAGCCTTAATCGAAAGTAATTGATCCAAAGTATACGCTTGTCCTTGTAAAGCGAAAGTTTCTTCAGGGAATAAATTTTGAATTCTTTGCCAATGATCATTGGTTAAATCAGGACATTTTAAATAATCAACAACTCTCATACTTTCCGCGAAGCTTTCAACTTTCGATATTAATTCTTGTATTGCTGTTCCATTATCGCCTAAATTCGCCGCGGCTCTTCTTCCGATAGTTTCATAATTGGAGCATTTATCCAAAATATCTTTAGTGTCTAAATTTGCAAATTCGGTCTTTTTCCAATTTTCGCAATCTTCCCCAAATGATTGCAATGCATTCCACAAATTTTTCAAGATATCTATTATCTCTCTGACTTCATATACTTTACTAAAGTTATGTTCAGGTTGACCCAAAACACGCAAAAAGTCATTATATGTATCGGCATTTTGTTCTATTTTTTTAAATTCTTTATCCGCACGTTCTAATTCTTCGATGTTTGATTGAATAATTAATAAATTTTCTTGGGGATCTTTTGTTCCATCGAATGTGATAAATTTAGGGTCTTTTAATGGTTCGAGAATTTGTTGAGTATTTTTGTTCAATTTTGGGATGGAGTCTTTTTCTAAAGAGTTGAATAATTTATCTTGGGATTTATTTAAATTATCGTTTAAAGTATCCCATGTTGTTTTTAATTGGAATTTTTTACTATTGAGTAATTCGAACATTTTGACATCTTCTGTTGTTATTTTCTCGAATCCTTTATTTTTTAATATATTTACTATAGTAAACATCGAATTCAATTTTCTTTCATTGATATCATACCAAATATCCAAAACATCTTTAGCCTTTGTTTTTTCTAAGAAAGATCTTTCGTCAACAATATCTCCTGATATTTTAGTAAACATATCATCTATCCAAGCATCAGTTTCATGGGCTCTTTTATGAAGCTTATCAGGGTATTTTAATTTAAGGAAATCAATTGCAGAATTTTGCGCTGTGCGTAGTTCTTGTCTTAATCCTTCTTCTAAATTTAATTTAATCATACCTATTTCCTCGTCGAAAGGGACATATTTTTCAATAACTTTTTTCGCGTTTTCATTATAGACGAAAATCAAACGGAATATTTCATCACTATCTTTTAAATATTCATCCAATAAAATATCTTTATTTATACTTTTCTGTTTCCAATGATATTGTAAATAAGGATCAAGTCGTTCTAAATATTTATCGCATTTTTCATAAGCGAATTTTATTTTATTTTCTATTTCATTATCTTTTATTTGGAATATATTATCTTCTTTCAATATTTCTTCGACGTTTAATTCTTTGGGTTCTGCAGCCGCTTCCCAATCGGCATATTTCTCGTCCCAATCATCCATATATTTTAAATAGCTACTAAATCCTGGGTGGGCACGCCATCCTTTAACTTTAAGAATTTCCAAAGTGTCTTTTATTTCTTTCTTAAATTGGAGTTTTAGCGTTTCGCAATCCGGTTCATATTTAATGAAATAATGATGTGGGCGCTTTATTTCTTTTATTTCAATATCATCACTCGCCGCCATTAAATCAGCTCCTGACATTATTTCCTTTTGTGTTTTCCCTGCTTGTAATTGCTTCTGATATTCCATTTCTTCATAGTCTATTTGTATATGGGCAGTTGGGTCAAATTCCGCATCGGGTGTAGCCTTGACATAAAATGGTTTTACCTTTTTAACTATGTAGTCGACTTTTTCGATGGGTTTATCGTCTAATTTACATTGGACCATGAAATAAGGCACGACTCGATTCGGATTAATATTTTGAGGTTTGATATATTCTCCGTTTTTATTTAGGATGTTTTCTTTTTTGGGTGGAATTGTCTGCGCGTTGTATTCATCTAGTTTATTCAAGACATCTGTTATCGAGAAAATAAACATACGACGCAATAGATCTAACATTATATAATCAAATAAATAAGCTAATTTGACGAAATTTTTAATTTCATCTTTGACCATCATTTTATTTTTATAAGGGTAATTCTCGAATCCCACTATTTCATCTTCGTTCATCATTGCCTTATTTTCTGAGGTGGTTACTTTATCCATTCTATCATCGTTTTTTTCTTCAGTTTTTTCCTTTTTTTTATCGCGTTTATTTCCCGATTTTTTTTCATCTCCATGATTTTGTTCATTGTGTAAATCGTTGATTTTTTGATTTACTTTAGAAAATATACTTTTTATTGAAGTGCCAAAATTATTTTCACATTTTGTATGAATTTCATCCAATTTTCTTTTGGTTCTTTTTCTTAACTCGATTTGCATGTCTTGGAATTTCTTGAAAGAATTCGAATCAAGACCGACTTTCATATCGACCACTTTTAAAAAAAGAATTTCGTTACAAAATTTCTTGTGCTCGATTAATCTTGTGTTATAATCATCGTTATTAAATAAGAGACTATTTTGTAATTCATTTTGATATGCGATTTTTTTTTGTTTGAAAATATTTTTTCGCCACATTGTTATTATTCTCCAAATTTTGAAATTTTTAAAAAAAGGAATTTCTGCGATTACATCATATCTTTGACGTTCATTCATCCATTCCGCTAATTTAATAAATTCTCTGGGTTTTTTATCGATATATACTGTGAGACCTTTTGATGATAATGTATAATATGTTTTTTTGTCGGCAATTTCGTTGAAAGTTTTTGGTGTTAATTTGTAATAATTTTCACTGTTACTTGGTAAAAAATAAACGAAATCCATTTTATGATCTCGTCCTTTGAAAGCATCGCGAAGGAATTTATGGATTAAATTCATATATTCATCCTGGTCAGATTCGTCAATTTCTTTATTTAATTCTTTCAAAGGATTTTCATTTGATAATTTGATTTCTTCAATTTCATTAATATTTTCATCTTTTATTTCTTTATTTTTCGCTTCTTCCTTTTTCATATTATATTTCTTCCCTAAGTTTATTATAGTAGTAGTAGGTCTGGATAATTTCGGTTCTAATTTTGTTTCATTTGTCCATCTTGATTTCGTCATACCCATATTCGTGTCCTTACCATCGAAATCGTTGAAGCTTACTTTGAATCTATCTATCATATTATTTGTTTTGTTTTTCATATCTCCAGTGGTTGGGGGAAGTTTATCAATAATTTTAAATCCTGTGATGGATAATAAATCTTGCATATTTCCAGAAACATGGTTCGAAGTTCGATTTACCCCACCTGATTGCAATCCTTCATTAAAGCCCGTTTTTGTTTTATCCGGGGGTAAATTAAGCATATTATCTATATCATCATCAGTTATGAAGGCTTTTACTGCTTTTATTTTGGTTGGATTTTTTATTAAGTCGTTGAATTTTTCTGCCTGACCTTGGTCGTAAATTCTCTCGAGTAAATTATTTCCTTGGGGTTTGAGCGATTTTGTGTTATTAATATCATCCCCAACCCCCATATCTATACCTCCGCCTTCATCAATTGACTCACTGTCGTTCATGTTGGAACTTTTGTTCATTTTATTTAATTTGATTTAGATATTTAATGAAAAATTTAAATATTCAAATTTATTTATTAGTTATAAATTTAAAATTTATTTATTATTAATATATTGTTTATTATTTAATTAATATTTAATGGGGATTGGGGATTGGGGATTGGGGATTGGGGATTGGGGATTGGGGATTGGGCCCAATCC
>Ga0256405_10008749_pt1 | contig 14278 bp, 12 predicted proteins | sample RumenRJG_02DNA_FD_189096 | JGI IMG/M metagenome (GOLD analysis project Ga0256405, IMG submission 189096) | Bovine rumen microbial communities from Lethbridge, Alberta, Canada - RJG_02 | ecosystem: Host-associated > Mammals > Digestive system > Stomach > Rumen | place: Canada: Alberta...
CGTGGGGTAAGGGGATGGTGGCTACATATTGATGTTGTGCTGTTGCTTTTTACTGAAAGCTGCTACTAACGACTCATAAATCTACCCTTAATCGTGTATTGGATGATAGTTGCGGATTTTAGGATAATGAAACAAATGGTATGAAAATATCGCAATATGACTATTTGCAGGAAATCCCATATCGTAAACAAATTACAAACTATTACAACTATAAGGAAGAGAATGTTCTAGAGAGTTATATATCAACGAATTTCGTTTTTTGGTTGGGGAAATACCATTCAACGTCTTTGGAATACGCCTTCAGGTATTTAAGCCAAGATGGCGAAACCAGTTATTATGCTTTGCATGGCCTTAATGGAATGGGGATGGAGTATTCTTTGAATAATATTCCGCAGGTTGATATTCAGGATTCGGTAAAGGATTTGGCAAACAGCTACTGTAGTGTAGCTCAAAATAATTACCACGTCATTAGATGGCAATATAATTACCACAAGGACGGTGTATCCCTAGATATAAATGTGCCTTTCCGAATGGAATACCGTAAATATGCTTATGTTCAAGCATATACAGATACTTTAGTCAGAAGAAAACTTATAATGCCCGACGTGTCAGTTCGATTGGGTAAGGAATGGAATGGTGATGAAGGTAAGAATGTGTCCTGTAACTTGTCTTATAGATTGGCAAACAGTATGCCTGACATGTTGGATTTGGTTAATAGGTATAATGACATTAACCTATTGTATAGACGAAAAGGTAATCCAGAACTGAAGAATCGGATGAAGCATGTTTTCGAAGGAAATTTATATGTGAGGAAACGTATTGATAATCATAGTTTGAACTTATCATATACGCTGGATAAAAACAAAACTGTGAATTCTCAATTATATGACATGAAAACTGGTAGTATTACCACTATGCCACAGAATACAAGTTGCGACAAGTTTTTCAGGCTGAATTTGTCGAATAAGGTGTATATGGTGAAGAATATGTTCAATGTCTTTAGTGATTTCGGATTCAGTTGTAATTTGTTAAAAGGCTTTATTGATACAGATCAGAGTAAGGTTCTAGATGAGAAGGATGTACGACATCAGGTGATAAGTGAAAACTTCGGAGTTGGTTTTACTTCTCGCAATACAAAATGTATCGCTTCATGTAGCGGATATATTGAATACAATAAGACCAAAAGTGACATAAAGACAACAGGCAATACCCGTGTCTGTGATTATGGCGTGAAATTTGATGCTGCGATAGAATGTCCTTGGGATATACGCTTGAAAAGTAATTTAGTAACAGTAAACAGACAAGGGTATGATATTGATAAAGGCAATACTATGGAATTGATATGGAGTGCCTCATTGGCAAAATCATTTTCTGAGAATATGACACTTAGCCTTGAATGCTTTGATATTCTGAATCAGCGGAAATCGATAAGATATTATGTGATAGGTAACTCAAGGTCAGAAGTTCATACTAATGGTATCAGAAGATATGGAATGTTGCGATTTGTTTATAGGTTTAACTCCTCAAAAAAACAAGGAAATAGAGTGGGGGAATTATAGAATATCAACTGATTTCTAAAAATATGTGAATTTCTGTCTTTGTTTTGTAAACATTTCATATTTTTTTTGTAACTTTGCATCCTATGAATTTTGATAATAATTTTAAATATATATTTCTATCAGCCTTAATGTCTATCTTTTCACTCTCTGCGGGTGCGCAGGATGTGGAGTGTGAGGATACCTGCCAGCATATTCACGGAATAGACATCTCGCACTATCAGCATGGTGTGTTTTGGGATGCTGTAGGTAGCACAAAGATGGCATACGTCTATATCAAGGCTACGGAAGGTGGCGACAGAATAGACAGCAGGTATGAAGAGAACATACAGATGGCCCGTCAGCATGGGATAAAGGTCGGGTCGTATCATTTCTATCGTCCTAAGGCTGATCAGGAAGAGCAGTTGCTGAATTTCCTCACGCAATGCCGACCAGAGGAGCAGGATCTCATCCCGATGATTGACGTTGAGACAACCGCCCGACTTGATTCTGCGGAGTTCTGTGATTCCCTGTTCAAGTTCCTTGAATTGGTGGAGCATGTATATAAGCAGAAGCCTCTCATCTATACTGGTGCGAATTTCTATGACAAGTATCTTCAGGAGAAGCTTGACAGGTATCTTATCATGATAGCCCAATATACAGAGCAGGAGCCTGTGCTTGCTGATGGTCGTGACATTACCTTGTGGCAATACACGGGTAAGGGACGTCTGGCAGGCATCAATGGTCATGTGGATAAATCCCGATTCATGGGAAACCATACTCTGCGTGAGTTGAGGTTTAGGCAGAGAAAGAGCCCTTCGGCTGCCGTCCCTCGTAAAAAAGAGGGAACCGCAATGCGTACGGAGGAGGAATAGTAATTCTGCGCTCGAAACATTTAAGTGTAAATACATTAAAAACATCCTTCCCTAAGGGAAGGCTTGCTTAGGCTTTATATGGCAATTATAAAGTGTCCTGAATGTGGACATCAAGTTAGTGATATGGCTCCTACTTGTCCGGGATGCGGTGTGGAAATCGCTGGAAAAGTAGTGAAATGCCCTGATTGCGGTGAGATATATTTCCGCAATCAGATGGTTTGTCCGGCTTGTCATCGTCCTACTACTTCCACTCCGACACAGCGTCCTGTGCCTGTTCGTCATACAGAACCGATTACTCCTGTTGCTAAGCCAAAGCCAAAGCCAGAACCAGAGCCTGACACAGAGAAGAAATCATATACAAAGATCATCGTTGGGCTAGTGATTGCCCTTGTCTTGTGTGGTGGAGTGGCATACTATTATAACGATTTAGGTCGTCAGGAGAAATCGGATTATGCGCTTGCTTCACAGAGTAATGATCCTTTGGTAATAGAGGAATATCTGAATAAATATAAAGATACGAATCCTGAGCATCGTGACTCCCTTCAGGCTCGACTTGCCGTTATTCAGCAGATAGACAAGGAATGGACAGATGTGCTGATAACCGGTTCTCGTGATCAGATAGAGCAGTATGCCAAGACGCATCCTGACTCTCCGCATAAGGCAGAGGCTATGAATAAAGTCGATTCAATGGACTATGCCCACGTAATGAAGGACAAGACGATAGATGCGTTCGTCAATTATGTGAAACAGCATCCTAATGGCCGTTTCGTTAATGATGCCAATGCTGCTATTGATGCAATTAAGATGACTCAGCTACAACCAGAGGAAACGAAGATGGTCAAGGCTCTGTTTAAGAAGTTCTTCCAATCGGTGAACTCACGTAACGAGGGCGGTATGCTTTCTACGGTAGCCGACCAGTTGACGAACTTCCTCGGACAGTCAGGTGCAGGCAAGGCTGATGTTGCAACGTTCCTGAAGAAGTTATACAAGTCGGATATCACCAATATGAATTGGCATATTATCGACGACTATAAAATAGACAAGAAAGCTGGAACCAAGGGCGCTGCGGATTATACCGTGCAATTTACTGCAGAGCAGAATATTTCGCGTACAGATGCCACACAGCCTACATATTGCAGGTATCAGATCTCAGCCACGGTTAGTTCCGACGGCAAGATTTCGGGCTTGAATATGAAACGCTTAACTCAGCAGTAAAACTCACCTAAACAAACACGATCGTGCACTTTAAATGGATTTATAATACACCATCGCCGACTTTGATGCGACAGGCGAGCGAATTGAGCGAGAAACTCAATATCGCTCCTGTGCTTTGTCGTCTTCTTATTGAGCGTGGAATAACGACGGAGTCAGCGGCAAAGCGCTTTTTCCGTCCTCAACTCAATGACCTTATCAATCCGTTCCTGATGAAGGATATGGATATCGCGGTGGATAGGCTCAATGATGCCATGGGGCGTAAGGAACGTATCATGGTATATGGTGACTATGATGTTGACGGCTGTACGGCTGTAGCCCTCGTCTATAAGTTCCTTCGTCTGTACTATTCCAACATAGAATACTATATCCCTGATCGCTATGAGGAGGGATATGGAGTGAGTCGTAAGGCTATTGACATGGCGAATGAGAATGGCGTTAAGCTTATTATCATTCTTGACTGTGGTATTAAGGCTCATGAGCAGATAGAGTATGCCAAGACATTGGGCATAGACTTCATTATCTGTGACCACCATGTACCTGACGATGTCCTTCCTCCTGCTGTGGCTATCCTGAATCCAAAGCGTCCTGATGACTCATATCCTTTCAAGCATCTGTGCGGATGTGGCGTGGGCTTTAAACTGATGCAGGCTTTTGCCAAGAATAACGGTATTCCGTTCTCTCGTCTCATACCTTTGTTGGATCTCTGTGCCGTTAGTATTGCGGCTGATTTGGTAGAGGTGACAGATGAGAATCGTGTTTTGGCTTATCATGGATTGAAGCAGCTGAACCAGAATCCTTCTGTTGGATTGAAGTCTATTATTGACATTTGCGGACTCTCTGGCAGGGAGATATCCATGTCGGATATCGTCTTTAAGATTGGTCCACGTATCAACGCTTCTGGTCGTATGGAGAACGGCAAACTATCGGTCGATCTTCTTGTTGAAAAGGAATATAACAATGCTATTCAGGCAGCCAAGCATATTGATGCCTATAATGAACAGCGTCGTGATATTGACAAGCAGATGACCGATGAGGCCAATGGTATTGTTGAAAAGCTTGAGAGCCAGAGACATCGTTCAAGTATCGTGCTCTATGATGAGAACTGGAAGAAAGGCGTTATCGGTATTGTGGCTTCAAGATTGACTGAAATCTATTTCCGACCAACAGTTGTCCTTACTCGTGACGGACAGTTTGCTACTGGTAGTGCGCGTTCTGTTGCAGGTTTTGATGTCTATTCAGCCATAAAGAGCTGTCGTGACCTTCTGATTAACTTTGGCGGTCATACATACGCTTGTGGCTTGACAATCCGTTGGGAAGATGTTCCTGAGTTCAGCAAGCGCTTCTATAAATATGTGGAAGAGCATATCGAGCCAACACAGACGGAGGCAACCCTTACTGTTGATGCTGTAATAGACTTTCGGGATATTTCCCGTCGTCTTTATCATGACCTCAAACGTTTTGCTCCTTTCGGTCCAGGAAACGTGAAGCCTACTTTCTGTACCCGTAACGTGTATGATTTCGGAACTTCAAAGGTTGTAGGTCGTGAACAGGAGCATATAAAGCTTGAACTCGTGGATTCCAATTCCAATACCGTGATGAACGGCATAGCCTTCGGACAGTCGGCTTCCGCAAGATATATCAAGTCCCGTCGTTCATTCGATATTGTATATACCCTTGAGGAGAATATCTATAAGCGTGGCAATGTTCAGCTTCAGATAGAGGATATAAAGCCTAATGAGGATTAATAAGTAGCCCCTAACCCCGACCCTTCCCCCGCTCGGTGGAAGGGAGTAATTACCATTTATCGCAATGGAAGCTTCTTTGTTGGGTTGAAACTATCTACTCTCTTCCCCCGGGCGGGGGAAGGGTCGGGGTTAGGGGCTGCTCTGTTTGTTTTACTATGGACTACCTTTCCATTCTTCGACAATATTTCGGTTTCTCCGCGTTTAGGGGAATCCAGAAAGAGATTGTTGAGAGCATAGGTTCCGGTCATGATACTCTTGGATTGATGCCTACGGGTGGCGGTAAGAGTATTACGTTTCAGGTTCCGGCTCTTGCCATGGAAGGTGTGTGTCTTGTCATCACTCCGCTTATAGCTCTGATGAAGGATCAGGTGCAGCATCTTCGTGATAGAGGAATCCTTGCATCTGTCATCTATTCTGGCATGAGTCATGCGGAAGTCCTTCAAGTTCTTGATAATGCGGTCTATGGTGGTGTGAAATTCCTGTATGTATCGCCAGAGCGTTTGTCTTCCCCTCTTTTCATAGCAAAGGTTCAGCAGATGCGTATCTGCTTCATCACGGTTGACGAGGCACATTGTATCTCGCAATGGGGCTATGATTTTCGTCCTTCTTATCTCAATATTGCAGAGATAAGGAATATTATTGAACCGCAGGAAAATCCTTCTCTTCCTCCTAAATACACTATTCCTGTTCTTGCCCTTACTGCAACCGCAACTCCGCAGGTTGTGGATGATATTCAGGAACGTCTCTCTTTTTCTGAGAAGAGGGTAGTGCGGATGTCCTTTAAGCGTGAGAATCTGATTTATGTGGTTCGTCATACGGATAATAAGGAGGCCGAACTTGTTCATATCCTTAATTCCGTTCAAGGCTCAGCTATCGTATATACCCGTTCACGACAGAATACTAAGGATGTAGCAAGGATTCTTTCCTCAAATGGCATTTCCGCTACTTTTTATCATGCCGGACTTGATTTCGCCGTCAAGGATCAGCGACAGCAGGATTGGCAGAAAGATGAGGTTCGCGTAATGGTGGCAACAAATGCCTTTGGTATGGGTATTGACAAGCCTGATGTTAGGATTGTTGTACACATGGATTGTCCTGATTCCCTTGAGGCTTACTTTCAGGAGGCTGGTCGTGGAGGTCGTGACGGTAATAGGGCGTATGCTGTGTTGCTGTATAGCAGGTCTGACAGGCGTAATCTCCTTACTCATGTACAGACGGCCTTTCCTGAGAAAGAATATATCCGAAAGGTGTATGACGACCTTTCATATTTCTTCCAGCTTGCACTTCATGATGGGGAAGGGGCTCGCTATGAATTTAACATAGATCGTTTCTGTCAGGTGTTCAAGCATTTCCCGACTCGTCTTTCGGGAGCTTTGGCTGTTCTTCAACGAGCAGGATACATAGAGTATGATTCTGATCCTGAAAATCATCCTCGATGTCAGTTCCTGATTCCTCGTGATAGTCTGTATCAGCTTCATGGGCTTTCTGAGAATGAGGATTCTGTCATGACAGCCTTGTTACGAATATATTGTGGATTGTTCTCTGACCTTGTTTATATAGAAGAGGCTCGAATTGCTGATTACTCACACTTGCCTGTTGATGTTGTTCGTGTTGTCCTCAAATCGCTTGCCGGTCGTCGTATTATCAAGTATATCCCTCGTAGGAATGTGCCAATTATATATTACCCTCAGCAGAGGATAGAGTCTTCACATCTTGTCTTTCCGAAGGCAATCTACGAGGAACTTCAGGAAAGAATGGTTGCTCGTGTGAATTCTGTCCTTGAGTATGCAGAATCGGATGATGAGTGCCGTTCAACCATTCTTCTTCGTTATTTGGGCGAGAATGCCGAAACTGATTGCGGATATTGCGATGTCTGTGTTGAGAGAAGGAGAAGCGAAAATACCGTTTCTCAATCTCATGAGGATGCCGTACAGGTTATTGTCGATGCAATCAATGATGCTGGTGGTAGCTTACCTATTGCCCAGATACATAGCTTACCTTTAACTAAGCATCAGCTTGATGTCGCTTTAGAACAGTTACGTTCAGAGGGCAGACTTGTAATAAAAGGCTCAAAAGTCGCACTCGTCCCCTCTAACCCCTAACCTCTAACCTCTAACCCCTTAACCTCACACCCGATGCTAGCATCCCTTCTTCTAACAATCTTTACATTTGTAGAACTTAATTGCGAGAATATTTTCGACACTCGTCACGATTCATTAAAAAACGACTATGAATTTTGTGAGGGCGGTACCTATCATTGGGATTCCAAACGCTATTGGCGTAAGTTGAATAATATCAGTAAGGAACTCGTCTCAACAGGAGGTGAGTGGCAGGATTGGCAGGCACCAGATTTGATTGCACTCGTTGAGGTCGAGAATGATTCTGTTCTCTTCGACCTTACCCAGCGTTCTCTCCTCCGTACAGTCGGTTATAAGTATATAATGACAGATTCACCCGACCAGCGTGGTATAGACGTAGCCTTGCTTTATCATCCTTATAGCTTTGCTCCAGATACTTCTTATAGTCTTCGCATCAATCCACCAGAAGGCTTTGGCCCAACTCGTGATATCCTCTATGTTCGCGGAAGGATGTTGGGTGATTCCAAAAACGACGAGTTGCATGTCTTTGTTCTCCATGCTCCGAGCAGGCGAAAGGGCGAGAAAGCATCCGAGCCTTATCGCCTTGAGGTTGCATCCCGACTTTGCTCAAGCATAGACTCTATTCGTGCAATATCTCCAAATGCAAATATCTTTATCACAGGCGATTTCAACGATTATTCCGACAATCGCTCTCTCCTTATGCTGGCTGAGCATTCTATGGTTGAGGTATCCAAGGATGCGAAGGGGACAAATGGAGCATTGGGCACTTATCGATATAAAGGAGAGTGGGGGAGTCTCGACCATATTTTCTTCTCCCAGTCGTTCTTGGATAATTGCAAGATAAAATATTGCCGTATTCATGATTTGCCTTTCCTCATGGAAGAAGACCAGAAATTTGGAGGAGTATATCCTGCAAGAACATACAAAGGTCGCAAATACAATTACAATGGATTCAGCGACCACCTGCCTCTCGTCATCCGTTTTGAATACTAATTTAACGTCAATTCGACAAATTCAAGGCAAATGCATCTCCGATGCTGAACTGACAATAATTACCAATCTTCACAATCTTTTTCCAATAAGAAACTAGGCTTGCGCCCTGATGTAGAAAGTAAATTATAAGTAAATTAAACCAGTAAATTAATTTACTTATAAAATTTATTGCTCATTTGCTTTCCTATTAATATATTCGCGTAAGCGAGCCTTTCCTTTGATAAGATTGGGAACTTGCGTAGCTTGTTGAGGCTTGCGAATAATTATTGTCAGTTAAAAACAGCTTGCTGTTTGTCTTAAGGGCTATTATTCGCTGAAACTCATCAAGCTAAAGCAAGTCATCGAACTCACGTTAATTTACGGATGTTCTGCTCATTCCTTCCTATGTTTTCCTTCTCCACATAAGCGTTTTTTTTTAGAATTAATCGTTCAACACGTACACGCCCTATAAAAACGCTTGTAATTATACTGATAATTAATGAGTTAAGAGCGTGTATGTGTTTGTCTAACACATACACAACACATACACAAGTCGTCACGCTCTAATGTGTATGTGTTGTGTATGACTTGTGTATATGTTTGATAAACATATACACGCCACTAAACTGTCTGATTAACAAATTGTTATACCCTCATTTTTGCCCCCGTGTATATGTTTGGCGTTTTATTCTAAAAAAAAGTTCACCTGTTATCTTTTTATACCATAACAGTAAGTCCGTTCCAGGTCCGTTGTAAGTCCGTTTCAGGTCCGTTCCTTAGATTGGGAGGAAAATGGGACTTACATAGGACTTACATAGGACTTGTGGAATCCTTATCTGAAATATAAAAGATGGCATATGTGAAAATATTGCCTGCCGAAATTTGATGTCGGTTCATCTACATAATCGAATTTGAAAGGTAATTTGCGCTTCCTAACCCATAGAGAAAAAGCTTGTTCTATCTTATTTATGGAAATATTTTCACCCAATATTTTAGTCGTACCATCTTTCAGAAGAATATAGAACTTGTCTGTATGTATAATACAAGCATCCTGAGTCAAGCAATCTATAGTCATATAATCTTTTATGAAATCGGTAAACTCTTGTTCAGACATGAATTGAGGCTTAGAAATCACGTAACTTCTTTCTATTTCATTAGTTTCTTGCCAATGACCAACAAGATAATATGCCCACATTTCGTTAGCTATAAAACTTGTTCTTAATTCACGATTTCTTTGAATATTTTCTTCTTTAGAGATTTTATCACCATTGAGATCATAATCACGATAGGCTGTAATAATCGCACATGTTTGTTCATTAAGACGATTCATTAACCTTCCTAATGACCTGTGAACTACTTTATCTGACATAGTTTATTATATTTAAATTAGACATTCTAAGTGTTTTTACAATACTATTATACGAAAAGAAATGTGAGGAAACATATTTTTCTGTACCTTTCTGTGCAAAAATACCGCATACGAGTGTTAAAAAACTTGTTTTTCTTGTCATATCAAAGAAAAACGCTTATATTTGCAACCGATAATCTGTATATGAACACTTAACCTTAGTACTGTATGATAACCAAAACGATTCTTCGGTATGTATGGCTAATAAATACACTTCTTGAAGAGAAATCTCTTACTTTTGAAGAGATTGATTTATGGCAAGGTCGTGATCCCTATCCTCTCCGTTCATTTCATGAGCACAGGAAAGGTATCAAGGAACTGTTTGGTATTGATATAAAGTGTACAACAAAAAAGCCTTACAGATATTATATTGCTAATCCAGAGGCATTGAATACGGATAAAACGAGGAAATGGCTCTTGGAGTCTTTTGCCATGATGGGTAGGCTTGAAGAAGGCTATACTCTGAAAGACAGAATCATGTTTGAAGATTATGCCAAGAAAACTCTTGATAATCTTGAACTGTTTATTAAAGCAATGAAACGTAACTATGAGGTTGTGTTTGACTATTACCCTTTCGACAAACCAATGGAGTCGCTTCGTCTATATCCTTATGCTATGAAGGAATATAATAAGAGGTGGTATGTGGCTGGATATGTGAAAGAGAAGGAGGCTATACGATGTATTGCCCTTGACAGAATAGGGGATATCAATATCACAAAGAACACCTTTGAAATGCCCGATGATTTCTCGGCTCATAAATTCTTTGCCAATACCATAGGCATCTTTACCAATGAGCAACTGCAACCAAAGAAAGTAAGGTTGAGGGTAGGGGCAAAGGCTGTAGAATACTTCCGGTCGTCGCCTTTGCATAAGAGTCAGGAGGAGGTCGCAACGAAACATAATGAGTATAGCGATTTCCAATATCGCCTCTGTCTCACTCCAGAGCTATCGACTGCGATTCTCTCATACGCAGACCTTGTTGAGGTTCTTGAACCACAGGAACTTAGGGATGAGATAAAAGAAAGATTAGAAAAATGTTTAACCAAATATAAGTAAAATGAGTACAAAAGAACACATTGAACAGATTATAGAAAGAACTTATGAAATAGTTCAATCCGTCTATGTTAATCAGCAAGAAAATAATTGTAATTTAAGTGACACTTATGTACCACGTAGTAGAATAATCTTTCCTAAATATAGAAGTGGTGAAACTCGTTTTAGTGAACAAGAATTACGATTTGTCTTCGTAGAACAACTTAATGAAGAAATTCGTCAAGGTTGGGATGTTTATTATTCTGTTGAAACTCCTACAAACAAGAAATACAAATTTAAGGATGAACCAACACCAAAAGTTTTTGAGGCAAACGAAAAAGGTGGTCAATCTGCACAATTCGATCTTGTAATTCATGATTCGAGTTTCAACAGGATTGCTCTTATAGAGTTCAAAGCAAATAATGCTACAAAGGAACATCACGATAAAGATTTTCTTAAATTGAAGGAAGAAGGCTCTGCTGATACACTCACGTACTTTCTAGAGATTGTAAAATCTTCTGATTCTGGTACAAGTAATAGTATACAAGATAAGAAAAAGGATTTTGGAGGTGTCTTTAAATGCTGGTCATGTAGTAAGGGAGGTTATTTAATATAAAATATCATCGTCCTCTGCGGAGTTTTTGCATAGAAACCATTACTTTTATGCGGAAACTCCGCTTTCTTTTCGTATAATAGAATAAAGTAATCATAAAAATCAATTATTATGGAAAGAAAAGTCATTTATCAAACTCAAAGAGCAAAGGACTTTATTGCCAAGTATGCTCAGTATTGGGATGTGCCATTGATGTCGAATGAGCAGTTACGGGAATTGCTTCCTCGTGCGCAAAAAGGAGATGCAGAGGCTGAAGATACCATAGTTCGTTCGATGATGCGTTTCGTCGTTAGTGTTGCTAAGCAATATGTTGACAAAGGTCTGAGTGATGAGGAACTCGTAGAGGCTGGCAAGAAGGGACTTGTTATTGCAATTCCTAAATATGACCGTTCACGTGGTTTCAGGTTTATCTCGTATGCAGTATGGTTTGTTAGGAATAGTATTCTTCAAGCCATTGAAGACAAATCCAAATCCTGACGTTGTCGCTTTCATTTCCGAAGGTTTATGAAAAAATGGATCGGATATGATATTGATAGGTTAAGTCCATCTGCTACGGGGCTAAGCTATTCGGTATTGGTCGTTGCAAATAGGTATTTCGATTTGCCTGTTATTAAAGTCTTGGTGGATGGCGATAATGGGCAGATATTTACAATCGGGGAACCTGTTAGATGTGTGTATGAGTGTTCTGGCGTGTTTTCTGAAAGCGATATTGAGCAGATTAAGCGATGGATTGATATGAATAGGAAAACGCTTTTAGAATATTGGAACGGTGATATTGATTCTTCTGTCTTGGTTGCGAATTTACAAAAGATTTGACGTATGAATATAAAAATCCATAGAGGTCTTGATCAGATTGGCGGTTGCATAACAGAGATAAGTACCGCCACATCTCGCGTATTCGTTGATATGGGAAAAAATCTCCCTGGTTCTGGTCGGCAAATGTCGGAGGAAGAAGAGCGTGAGTATGTTGCAAACCTGTTCTCTCGGAACAAGAAAGAGAATGAGGCTGTGATCTATACTCATGCCCACGAGGATCATGTGGGTATGTTCGTGCATGTGCCAAAGAATGTGCCTCAATACATAGGTGAAGGGGGTAGGGAGATCCTTCTTGCCAAATACAGGACTTTGCTAAAAGCTACTCTAAATGCAGAGGAAATGGCAAATGTAAATGAGAAGATCAGAAGACTTGAGGCATTTCGTGTCTGGAAAAAGCCAAGAACAAGGCCGAAGTCTTTTCGAATTGGCGATATTGCTATTACTCCGTTCTTTAGTTGCCATTCCATATATGATTCGTATATGTTTCTGATTGAGGCAGATGGCAAACGGATATGGCATACTGGTGACTATCGTGAGCATGGCTATCTTGGCAAGGGATTGGAAAAAGTTCTTAGGGCTTATGCAAAGGATATTGATGTGCTGATAACAGAAGGTACAAACTTGAAGAAGCCTGAGAAATGTATCCATGAAAGTGAGGTTTCAAGTCGAATGTCGCACGTTATGCGGGCATTCAAGTATGTTTTCGTCCTTGCATCTTCCACGGATATTGACCGCTTGGCTACAATAAAGAAAGCTGCACGGAATGCCCGTAAGAATCTCTACATCAATTCTACGTATATGAAAGAAACTATGCGAATTTTTACAGAGCGTGAGTCAAAGGTTGCAGATGGCTTGTATGAGTTTCATCCGAAATTTGCAACAGAGCGTAGTTTTGACAAAATGAAACGTGATGGCTTCGTGCTTGTCACGGGTGTCAGTAAAATGGCTGATGTGGAAAGTATGTGTGAACATCTTCCTGACAATGAAACCGTTCTTATCTATTCTTCATGGGATGGATATTACAAGACTCCAGAGCAGGTCAAGGTGAATCCGATGTATAAGATGTTTCGTGATTCATTCAATAACGTGGTGGATATCCATACCTCTGGTCATGCTGATCGTGATACAATAAAGAAGGTCATAGATATAGTGAATCCAAAAGATGAAGTGATAATTATTCACAAGGAGGCTGATGCCTCATTGTGATGAATGTACTTGTACTAACGTGAGGGTAGTGGAAGGTGTAACAAAGACACTCTATATATAATATAAGGTGTAGTCTCAAAAACTCTCGTGATGGACTCTTGATATTTGTCAATTTTCGGAGGCTTTAAGAATTTTTCTTAAAATATTTTGGGAAAAATTTGGCTGGTTCAGAAAATTGTTGTACCTTTGCACTCGCTTTCCGAAAAAATGAAGGTGTTAAATCTTCTTGTTGTGAAAGCGCTAAGAAAGAGTTCTTTGACAAGATTTACATAAACAGGAAGTAGTAGTACAAGAAGCAAGTGAGAGATCACTTGGGTATAGAAACGAACCGATCAATTCAGCTTCCGCAAGGAAGCGATGAGAATACTTCTTAATAGATTAAGGATAGTCGTCCCGAGCAAGACAAAAGAATCTGCAAGCAATTGCAGATTACATTATAAAGAGATTTTACAATGGAGAGTTTGATCCTGGCTCAGGATGAACGCTAGCTACAGGCTTAACACATGCAAGTCGAGGGGCAGCATCAGGTTAGCTTGCTAACCTGGATGGCGACCGGCGCACGGGTGAGTAACGCGTATCCAACCTTCCCCCTGCTCAGGGATAGCCCGGTGAAAACCGGATTAAGACCTGATAGCTTCACTAGATGGCATCTGACGGTGAATAAAGGTTTCGGCAAGGGATGGGGATGCGTCTGATTAGCTTGTTGGCGGGGTAACGGCCCACCAAGGCGACGATCAGTAGGGGTTCTGAGAGGAAGGTCCC
>Ga0256405_10008750_pt1 | contig 14278 bp, 12 predicted proteins | sample RumenRJG_02DNA_FD_189096 | JGI IMG/M metagenome (GOLD analysis project Ga0256405, IMG submission 189096) | Bovine rumen microbial communities from Lethbridge, Alberta, Canada - RJG_02 | ecosystem: Host-associated > Mammals > Digestive system > Stomach > Rumen | place: Canada: Alberta...
GCGGACACGGTACGGCGACCGCCGGCATCATCGCAGGCCGCAAAGAACTGATCGACCGCTGCAGAATGCCCTTTATGCAGTGCTTCGGCGCTGTACTTGGACCGTTCGAAGCCTGGCTCGTGATGCAGGGCATGAAGACGCTGGCCGCCCGCATGGACGTGACCTGTGCCAATGCCATGAAGGTCGCGAAGTTCCTGGAGAACCATCCGAAGATCGACCGCGTGTACTATCCCGGTCTGGAGAGCCATCCGACCCACGCCATCGCCAAGAAGCAGATGCACAACGGTTTCGGCGGCATGATGAGTGCCGACATCAAGGGCGGCATGGACGCTGTCCGTAAAGTGATGAACAACGTCAAGGTCTTCTCCCTGGCGACGTCTCTGGGCAACGTGGACTCCCTCATCCAGCACAGCCCCTCCATGTCTCACTTCGACATGAGCCCCGAGGAACGCTACGCTTCCGAGATCTACGACGGCCAGGTGCGCCTGTCCATCGGCATCGAGGATGCGGACGACCTGATCGCCGATCTCGATCAGGCGCTGGCGCTGATCTAAATCAGGGTGGCTTTTTTCGGAACTCTCCGTCACAATGAGCCTTACAAGCTGTGCCCTACAGGCAAAGATTCTCCCAGATCTAGAGTAGCCATATTACCATAAAAATCGTATAACCGAAGGCACAGTTCCAGATATAAAACCTGGTCATGAAGATCGAAGGACATATTAAAGAGTTCTTCGATCTTTTTTAATTTGTATCGCAGTGTCTGTCTGCTGTAAAACAGTTCTCTTGCAGTTGCTGAAGTGTTGCAATTATTTCGGTAAAAAGTGTTTAATATATGAATGATTTCCTTTCTGTCTTCCTCTTTCTGATCGGTTAGAACATGGAGTTTTCTCTGCACCGTAGCGACAGTATTCTGATCCTTCAAAATCGGCAGAAGCAGTTGGAACAACCGTGTGTTTCCTGAATAGTACGTGTTTCCTGGCCCTTGTTCGACTCTGCATATGTTGGCACACAGACGGGCTTCCATAAATAGCTTGTCAAATTCCTTTTCTTGACGCAAGTCACTGACTCCCCAGGTGCAGTCCAAGCGGGGGTCATATTTTGTGATGGCTTCACTGAACCGTTTAATATAGGCTTCCGGGTTTTCTTTTTCGCCTATATAGGCTATAACATAACGATTCCTTATCGTTACCATGGCTGACCAGCGGGCTTGAATAATCGACTCTTTCAGACCGAAGATGTTATTGTCTAACCAAGAATTTGTAGCATATTCCTCGCTGCATATGCGTCCTACGATGCATCGATAAGGTACATTCAGGTGAAGCCCTAACATTCTCGCTTGTGTAAGGTTATCTTCGCTGTATTGGAATGATCCGCTGGCAAGTTCCCAAATCAGATCATCGATCAGTTGGGCTTGCGTATTCTTGATGATGTTTTTTCTGTCAAACCACAATGTGAGCGGTATAAGTATGTTGCTCGAAAAAGGTTTAAACGTTTCGATCTCTTGGGATGTTATATGTTCTTTTTTTAAGAAGATCTTTGCAAGGACATAACCACGCTGGGTGAGAGTCGTATATAGATAATAATTGTTCAAGGTATCTGTTGTGACAGGGCTCCGTTTGGAAACGGCATGCGTGGAATCTGCAATAGGACAATTTTGGTTATCTGTCAGCAAGATATCTGTTTGTAGATGATTCGAAATGAGCGTGATTGCCTTGCCTAGTGTTTCGTGCTGGAGATAGGAGGATAGGAGGGCATTCTGAAGGCCATTCCACGCTTCAGCTGCGATGACCTGCCGATTCTCAATCTGCATCTGAATATGGTAAATCATATCGGCAAAGCGGTACTGCCATGGAATTTGAAATAGAGTAAAATGCTTTTCTGCGGCGAAATCGAGGACACTTTTGGGGATGGTATATGCTTCGTCTAGGAACGAAAGGGCAATAGCAACAGCACCCCCTGCATAAATCTCCGTTACGAAATTTAAGAACTTTTCAGGTGTATTCCAAGAAGTTGCAGTGGTAAGAACAAACTCTCCTCTTCGGATAAAGCCTTTCGTGGTCCTCTCAATCGAGGTGACATGCTTTATTTCTACTTCATCCGGATTTGGACACATTGTAAAAACCCGTAGCGGGGGATACTCTGTCGATTCCAGGACATCCTTAAGGGAGAAGAAATGGTTTTTTGATAGTGCTGTACGAACAGTATCCATAGGTTTCACCTTTTATCTATTTTTCGATTTGGTTAAAAATAGTATAAATTATTTTGCATGTTGTATATTTTTCTTTGTGGTCTCATCTTATATCATAATAATCGACAAAACAAGACTTTTCCGCCATATCGCGAAAGTTTTAGTTTTGAGGTGGAGGAAAGGATCGATACATGATGAAATCTGAACAATCATATGATTCCTTGCTGAAAGTGTATTTCCCCTTTTATTCTTTTTCAGGCAGTCATAGGGAGATAGGACGTCAGTATGGGGAAAGCTGCAGAAAGTTGATTCATCGGCATCTGTCGCTTGTCGAGGATCGAATGAAGGCACGCGCAGGAGCCGGGAAAAAGCAGATCGAGGAAGTCGTGATGCAGTTCCGTTCTTATGTCCAGCGATATGCTGATTATTTTGATGAAGAGATCGTTGGACTTTCCGAAGGTGCAGATTTAACACTTTCGGAAGCGTATGCACTACAACTTAGAGCTGAATTGAACAGACAGCTTTCAGCTGGAAACGAGTGTACAACTTATGCTGTCCGCGAAGATAAGACAGGCAATCATATCGGGTTGATTGGTCAGGATGCGGATCTTCCAGCTTTTTATTCAGAGATTGGTATCGTAACGGAAATTTGTCCGGATGATGCTCCGGCAGTACTTCAGTTTACACCGGCTGGTCAGATCTCTTATATCGGAATAAACAATCAAGGAATGGCTTGTTTTGGTAATTTCCTTAGTTGCGATGGATGGAAAGTCGGTTTTCCAAGGTACCTTCTTTCTAGATTGGCTTTAACGCACACGAATGTGGAGGAAGCCTTGCGTCATCTCAGTACAATCAGCCGTGCATCTTCTAGGAATCTAATTATGATGGATGCAAAAGGCGAAATGGCTGATATGGAAACGACAGCGGATAGACATGCTATTTTGAGAGATCAAGATGGTTTGCTATGCCATTCCAATCACTATCTGAGCCCTGAGCTTTTATCAGAGGAACGCCATAGTGTAAAGGGCCTTGCAAATTCTAAAGCTAGATATGCTCGAATGTCTCAGTTGCTGAAGGAGCATATCGGTTGTATTGATGCGGACAAAATGGAAGAGATCCTCCGAGACAGAACCGGGGAATACCCGATTTGCCGTATGCTTGGAGATGAAGATTCGGATACAATAACGGCAGCATCCGTGATTGCAATGCCAACCAAAGGAGTACTGCGTGTTGCAGTCGGACCGCCAAATCTTTACGAGTATAAGGAATATCGATTTAGTGATAAAAGCAGATGTAAAGGAGAATAGGCATATGAACGGTAGAGTTGTGCGGGTCGCTGCGATCCAGATGGATTCACAAGATATAAAAGCAGATAATTTAAAGAAGGCTGAACAGTTGATTCGGGAAGCTGCTGGCAAAGGCGCCAGGTTGACGGTACTGCCTGAGGTGTTCAACTATTCCGGCACTCATGATGGCGTAGATGCTAATTCGGAAGTGCTTGGCGAAGGCGAATCTTCTACAATGCTAAGCAGTCTTGCCAAAGAATTAAAAATATGGATCCATGGAGGAAGCATTTTCGAGAAGATCCCTGGATCCTCTAAAGTGTACAATTCGACGATGCTGTATGATCCCGAAGGAAAATGTGCTGCAGTATATAGAAAGATGCATCTTTTTGATGTGAATGTAGAGAATGGACCGAGTTACCTGGAATCGGATGATGTGGTCGCCGGCAACGAAATCGTCGTTTGTGATACTGAGTTCGCAAGGCTCGGATTGTCTATCTGCTACGACATTCGTTTTCCGGAATTGTTCCGGGCGATAGCGTTGAACGGTGCACAGATCCTTACCCTGTGTGCACAGTTTACGTTGAACACAGGTGTGGATCATTGGGAACCACTTTTAAGAGCACGGGCGATAGAAAACCAATGCTATGTGATCGCTTCAGGTCAGATCGGAGAAAAAAAGGCATTCCAAAGCAATGGATGTTCTATGATTATAGACCCTTGGGGCACAGTTATTGCCCGGGCAGCCAGAAAAGAATGCGTGGTCCTTGCTGATATCGATATGGATTATGTATCAGCTGTTAGAAAAAGTGTTCCATCTCTGAAAAACCGCAGACCGGACAGATACGATCAGAATGTGACTGTTCTGCCGCTGTGATTTTAGAAATCATGTTATGTATCGCAACATTTGGAAAGGAGAACTGACATGAAACGCATATTGTCTTCGTTTTTATGCCTGGTTATGGTGTTTATGCTTGCAGCATGCACCAGTCAGGAACCTACTGAACCCTCTGCTGAGGGATCAGCAGAACCTGTTGCAACTCTTACCCAACTCAACATCGGCTTGGACAATGATCCTACGACGTTAGATCCCTGGGCAGCTACAGACACACTGGCTATCACAATTATCAATACTATTTACGAGGGCCTTCTAGGTTATGACGCGAATCGCAATATCATACCGGTTTTAGCGGAAGAAATGCCCGAAGTGAATGAGGATGCCACCGTATTCACATTCCATCTCAGAAAAGGCGTCAAGTTCCATGACGGAACCGAATTAACAGCCGATGCAGTGAAGATGACTTTTGAGCGCGCTCTTAATCCGGATAACGCTCTTAGCAGACGGTCGGTCATTGCCAGCATCGATACGATCGATGTCCTGGATGATTACACGGTTCGCTTGAACCTGCAGTCTCCGAACTCTAATTTCATCAATGCCCTGGCCTTCGGTTGCAGTGCCATTATCTCTCCCACACTGCTGGAGAGTGGGGAGAATATTGGCCTGAAGCCTTGTGGCACCGGTCCATATACATTTACGGAATGGATGGATGGGGATCATGTCTTGGTAACTAGAAATGAGAACTATTGGAATCAGAATAAGCTTGCGCAGTTCTCTAGTATCAATTTCCTGCCCAGACCTGAGGCGTCTACTCGTATCGCGGGTCTTCAGACGGGTGAATTGGATGCGATTTATCCGGTTCCGAGTGATCAGTTTGACTTATTAAGTACCTATGACGGGATAGATACGGAAGTTGTCGATGGTACGCTTGTACTGTTCTTTGAGATGAATAACCAGAGGGAACCCTTTAATGATGTTCGTGTAAGACAGGCATTTAACTATGCATTTGATAACGAGGCATTCGTTAGAGTTGTCGAAAACGGATTTGGTAAAGTCGCAGAATCCTGCATGTCCGCCAGCGGCTGGGGCTTTAAGAAGCAGCAGATGTATGATTACAACCCGGAAAAGGCTAAAGAACTGTTAGCTGAAGCTGGATATCCAGACGGATTCGCCTGCACTCTGTACATTAATACCACTTCAAAATCTCAGAAAATGGCAGAATTCCTGCAGCAGCAACTGGCCTTGATCAATGTGGATCTTACTATCGCTTCCTACGAAAAGGCTGTTATGAATGAAATATGCAGCGCCGATCCTGCTGAAAGTGTACATGATCTTCGTTGTGGAGGCTGGGGTCCGTCGATTGCAGATGCATATTGGGCTATGCGCAATACGCTGAACACAGCGGCTTGGTCCAATAAGGGCGGTTCGAACTACTCTTATTACTCCAACGAGTATCTGGATGATTTGATGCAGTCCAGTCTCTCCGTCTCCGATCAGGACGAGCTGCGTGCAATCTATGATGAGGCACAGCAGATCGTTGTGTCGGAAGCTCCTTGGATTTTCGTGGATACGCCGGGCTTGCTTTGGGCTAAAAGTTCTAAGATTGGCGGTCTTGCTCTGTCGCCTTCCGGCCGGATGGTATTTAATGATGCCTACCGTATCGCTGACTGATAGTTCCGATTAAGTATTTGCAACGATATTAATTAATGGGAAATTGTTGCTGGGTCATTTCGGCAACAATTTCCTTCCCATTATAGAAACTCTATTGATTGGGAGGCTCTGGTGCTGAATTATATCATTCGACGTCTACTGTTAATGATCCCAATCCTTGTGGCAGTTTCTCTCCTGGTTTTCTCCTTTGTACGTTTTCTTCCTGGCGATCCGGCAAAACTGGTGGCTGGTGAAGAGGCCACTCCGGAGACAGTAGAGGCTGTTAGAGAGGAACTTGGGCTGAATAAGCCATTGATCATTCAGTATTTCAACTATATGAAAGGGTTGCCACGGTTCAATTTCGGATACTCTTACCGCTCACAGAAGTCTGTAGCGGATCTTCTAGGGAATCGGATCATACCAACGATGAAACTGGCGTTTTCTTCTCTAATTTGGGCGGGTATCGTAGGTCTTACACTAGGTGTGATCTCCGCTGTGAATCGAGGCAAGTGGCCTGACCGCGTCACGATGCTGCTTTCCATTTCCGGAATTTCCATTCCTGCGTTCTGGTTGGGCATTTTGCTGGTTCAGTATTTCTGTGTAAGGAATAGATTGCTGCCGACGGGTGGATATGGGGGGTTAAAATACCTCATTCTCCCATCGCTCACACTCGGTGCTCATGTTGTCGCAACGATGGCACGTTTCGGGCGAAACAGCCTGTTGGAAACCATGAATCAGGACTATGTGCGCACCGCACGTGCCAAAGGTGCAAAAGAATGGCAGGTCATACTGAAGCATGGATTACGCAATGCGTTGATTCCGGTTATCACGATGTCCGGGATGCAGCTTGGATTTATGCTGGGCGGGTCGGTCGTTGTAGAGTCTGTATTTTCATGGCCAGGCATCGGAAGGCTGCTGATTAGTGCTGTTACGGAAAGGGACTATCCCGTCATTCAGGCCTGCATGCTGTTGTTTTCATTCACTTTCTTGATGATCAACATGATTACAGATATTCTATATGCTTTTGTTAACCCGCAGATCAGGCTGGAAAGCTGAGGTGGAACGGATGGAATCTTCTAATAGGATAGTGACAGCTGAACCAATCGTCTCCAAAAGCGTCTCTCCGTTCAGGCGCACGCTCAGAAGGGTGTTTTCCAATCCGATGGGGGTAATCGCTCTGGTTTTCATCGTGTTTCTGCTTCTGTGTGTCTTTATCCCCCAGTTGATTGCACCAGGATATGATATCTCAACACCAGACTATATGCATCCGTTGGAGAAGCCTTCTTCTGAACATTGGTTTGGGACGGATGAATATGGCAGAGATATCTATACGCGTATCATCTATGGTACAAAATATACCATGCAGATTGCTTTGATCTCCGTGTTCTCTGGCGCCTTTATCGGGGTCATTCTGGGCGTAACAGCCGGATATTATGGCGGAATCTACGAGACTGTTGTCATGCGTATCTGCGATATACTTCTTGCATTTCCCGGAATGCTTCTGGCTATTGGCATCATTGCTATTATCGGTACTGGTACTTGGAATGTCGTAATTGCAGTTGCCATTTATACGATCCCGATCTTTACTCGCATCATACGCGGTAACACGATCGAACTGAAGAACATGGTGCATATCGAGGCTGCCAGATCCTGCGGCTTGAAAGATTTTTGGATCATTACCCGGCATATTCTACCCGGAACCTTTTCCGTTGCCATTGTTTACATAACGATGCGTATTGGAAGCGCGATTCTTACTGGTGCGGCCTTATCCTTTGTCGGCTTTGGCGCGCAACCTCCGACACCAGAGTGGGGTTCGATGCTCAGCGTCGGACGTAACTATGTCGTGACTGCGCCTCACATTGCCCTGTTTCCCGGCATCGCCATTTTTATCACGTGCCTAGCTTTCAACATACTGGGTGATTGCCTGCGTGATGCACTGGATACCAAGATTGCAGATTAAAGGAGCATAGCAGATGGAGGAGAAATTATTAACAGTTAAAAACCTCAGCGTGCAGTTCCGAAATGAACGAAAATGGATGAAAGCTGTGTCTGATGTGTCTTATTCTATCGCTCGGGGCGAAACGGTGGGATTGGTAGGAGAGTCGGGATGTGGAAAATCCGTTTCTTCCATGGCCGTTATGGGATTACTGCCCGGTAAGGATACCTGCCGTGTTCAGGGTAATATCCAGTTTGATGGAATGGATCTTCTGGATGCGAACAAGGAAACAATGCGCAAATTACGCGGAAATCGGATATCTATGGTATTCCAGGAGCCCATGACTTGTTTTAATCCGGTCGTGCAGATTGGTAAACAGATTGCAGAAGCGATTAGACTTCATAAAAAGATGAGTCATTCTGAGATCGATGAACGGGTCGTTGAATTGCTCAACATGGTAGGCATCCCGGATCCATCAGGAGTTGCAAAAAGGTATCCGTTTGAATTGTCAGGCGGCATGCGGCAAAGAGCGATGATCGCAATGGCTATGTGCTGCGATCCGGAACTTCTGATCGCAGATGAGCCGACAACTGCTCTGGATGTTACAATCCAGGCCCAGATTCTAGATTTGATCCGTGATATGCAGGAGAAGACACATACAGCGACGATTATGATCACACATGATTTGGGCGTGATTGCGGATATTTGTGAACGCGTGATCGTTATGTACGCCGGGCAGATCGTGGAAGAGGCAGAAAAGTTTGAACTCTTTGATCATCCAGCGCATCCATATACAAATGCGCTGCTTCGATCCATTCCGTCAATATCCGATAAAGGGAAGAAGCTCTTTTCGATACCCGGGTCAGTGCCTACTCCCGGCTCAATTGTGCAGGGATGTGTTTTTGCTCCGCGGTGCCATAAAGCGACTGAACGATGCCTGCAGGAATGCCCCGAATTGGTTATGGCCAGCTCAGGTCATAACTGTCGCTGCTGGAATATGGAGTGAGATGCCATGAATGAACAAACAGCAAGAACAGATGATGTTCTGATCCGAGTGGAGGGTCTAAAGAAATATTACCCCATAAAAGGTGGAATTTTTCAAAAGGCAACCGGGCAGGTGAAGGCGGTGGACGATGTCAGTTTTGACATCAAGCGCCATGAAGTGCTTGGAATCGCTGGAGAATCCGGCTGTGGCAAATCAACGACCGGGCGAGTTATGCTAAGGCTTCAGAATCCTACGGCAGGCCGCGTCCTCTTTGATGGTGTCGATCTGAGCCAGCTTTCAGCCGAGGAAATGCGCTTGAAAAGACAGGAAATGCAGGAGATCTTTCAGGATCCATACGCTTCCCTGAACCCCTGGATGAAGGTTGGAGAGATCATCGAAGAACCGCTTTTTGCATTTGGGGTTGGTTCCAAGCAAGAGAGAAGGAAACGCGTTCACGAAATGATGGAAGTCTGTGGACTGGCAGAAAAGTATGCTGAACGATATCCGCATGAATTCTCTGGCGGTCAACGGCAGCGGATCTGCATTGCAAGGGCGCTAGTGCTTCATCCCAAGTTTATACTTGCAGATGAACCAGTATCCGCACTTGACGTATCGATACGATCTCAGATTCTCAATCTGTTCCAGGACCTCAAGACGGAATTTGGGCTGACATATATGTTTATTTCGCACGATCTGTCTGTCATGCGCTATATCAGCGACCGGGTTGGGATCATGTATTTGGGCAGAATGGTAGAAATCGCAGATTGTGAAACGCTGTTTACAAATCCACTACACCCCTATACGCAGGCATTGCTGTCTGCCGTTCCTGTTGCGAATCCACATGTGGAGAGGAACCGGCAGATACTCCAGGGAGATGTGCCATCTCCTTCTCATACGCCGAAAGGATGCGCATTTGCCAGCCGTTGTACGAAAGCAATGCCAGTTTGTTTTGAGGAACGTCCTACGGATCGGCAATGTGGGAATACTTGTGTGGCTTGCCACTTGTATAAATAGCAGTTTTAGAAAATGAAGAAAAGGAGAAATCAATGATTTTGACAGCAGAACTGAAGGAAAGATTTATGAAAATCGATCCAGCGCAGGTTGGTCATTTCCTGATGGGTGGCTATATGTTGCCTCGGATAAAACCCCTGTCGGAAACATCGAAAATAGTCGGACCAGCTTATACGGTTCGAACGTTGGGCAGAGATAACTGCGCAATTTACTATGCCATCAAACATGCACCGAAAGGTTCCGTAATCGTGGTGGATCGGGGAGGCGATTCCGTTTTCGCCTGCGCAGGAGAAGTTGTTACGTTAACTGCAAAAAGTGCCGGTATGGAAGGTCTTGTAATTGACGGTTTTGCTACGGACTCAGTAGCCATTAAGCGTATGGGCTTCCCAGTGTTTTGTACGGGTCTTTCCCCTGTCACAACCAACCCTGTCGGTGGGAGCGGTATAGTAAATGTACCTGTTTCCTGCGGAGGGGCCGTAGTGAACCCTGGAGATCTGATCTTTGGTGATGCGGATGGTGTTGTCGTAGTGCCCCCTGATGATGCCATCCGTCTTCTGGAACTGGCAGAAACTGAGACAGAAGATGAAGCAAGGGTAAAAGAAATCATCAAACAGACTGGAAACGTTTTATGGGATGTGGATGAACGGTATCTGTCGCATTTTAAATAGTCACGTAGAACATACGTTTTTTTGCGCAATTCGCAATAAGCAGCTTTAGATCTATGGAACAGGATGAGGTGAACAATGAAAAGCAATTCTATTCAGGAGATGAGTTGGGTCGATTTTAAGGAAATGCAGGATAAAACTAAGCTTGTAATTATTCCTTCCGGCGCAGTGGAGGTTTATGGACCCCACCTGCCGTTGGGAACGGATACGCTAGTTGCGATCAAACTGGCACAAGCCGCCGCGGATCAGGTTGGCGCTATTGTTGCTCCACCGCTTTGGGCCGGTCAATCCAATGCTCTTGCCGATTTCCCCGGAACTCTCACTATCCAGGCTGAAAGTTTCAAAGCCTATCTGCGTGACATCGTGAATGGATTCATCAAGTGGGGAATGAGGGATTTTCTCTTTATCAACAGCCATTTGGGCAATGTGCCGATCATCGAGCAGCTTGCTGGTGAACTGAGCCGTCAGGAAGAAAAAATCCGCTGTGCACAGATTGATACCTGGCGCTTTGTTCAGAATTTCTGTGATGGTGTTATAGAAACCGGTGCTGCTGCGCATGGTCATGCAAGCGAGACCGGCACATCTTTAATGCTGTACCTCTACCCGGAACTCTGTACAATGGAACGGGCAGTAGAAACACCCTTCAAAAAAGATTCTTATTCGGACATTATTCAGTATAAACCATTTCATGCCTACACGGAGACGGGAACACTTGGAGATGCCACGGTTGGCAGCGCAGAAAAGGGTAAGGCGCTGTTTGATAGAATGACGAACCGCATTGTCTCTTTCCTGCAGGAAGAATGGGATATTCAAAAGGGGTAGTGTTTATGCAGAAAAGGGTCTTGAGTACTTTTGAAAAAGGGAAGACAGCTATGTTCGCCTGTCAGTATGATCCCCGCTTCTCTTACTGCGCCTATATCCCTTCTGATTGGAATTGGGATGATGAACCACTAACTATGATAGTGGTAGTGCATGGATCAGCGCGAACCCCGCAACAGTATCGTGATTGCTTCAGTGAATACGCAGAGAAGAACAGATTGATTGTATTAGCTCCGTTGTTTCCCTGCGCCATCACATCCTTTGACGATATGAGCTCTTATAAATATGTATCTTATGGAGGTATTCGGTTTGATAATGTGCTTTTAGCCATGGTGGATGAGATGGGAAGGCGATATAATGCCAAAACAGATCGTTTCCTGATGCATGGATTTTCGGGGGGAGGCCATTTCGTACACAGATTTTTCTATCTGCATCCGGAGCGACTTTTGGGTGTATCGATCGGTGCCCCTGGCTATATAACGGTTCTGGATGATAACAAGCCATGGCATGCGGGAACAAAGGGTTTTGAGCAAGTTTTTGGCACCAATATTGACCTGGCTCGGCTCAGATCTGTTCCTGTGCAGTTGATCGTTGGCAGCGAAGACACCGATCCGTCTGATATCAATGAAAAGGGTGGAAACTGGATGGATGAGCTTGCTGAGACGGGAACGAACCGGATGGAACGAATAAGGTACTTATATGAAAACTACCAGTCAAAGGGACTGAATGTCCATTTGGACATTGTCCCAGGGGTAAAGCATTGGGGCTATTCTGTTGTCCCGGATGTGTGTACTTTCTTTGATACAGTATTGTCCTCCATGAATAATTAAGTCAAAGATCCCGAAGGAGCAGACTATGATAGGCTAGCTCTTTCGAGGCTTTTTAAGGGATCACGGTATGGAATTTGATGTTTTATGCGCTGCAAAAGAAAATGCAAAGATCATTACTCGATGGAGACGAAATCTCCATAGCATTCCAGAAACAGGTCTGTTTTTGCCGCGTACCGCATCTTTTGTTCAATCCTGTTTAAAAGAAATGGATATTCCTTTTCGCACGTATGAAACACATTCCGGGATCAGCGCGGTGTTAGGAGATCCGAATGGCGGCAAATGTGTTGCACTTCGTGCAGATATGGATGCACTTCCACTGCAGGAACAAACCGGTGTTCCTTTCCGATCTTGTAATGAAAACATGCATGCATGTGGTCATGACGCCCATACAGCAATGCTCCTAGGTGCGGTAAAGATTCTGAAGGATTATGAGTCGAATCTAAAGGGTTGCATAAAGTTTATTTTTCAACCGGGTGAGGAAACAGGAGAAGGTGCGAAATCAATGATCCGGGATGGTATCCTGGAAGATCCGAAAGTCAATATACTGATTGCTATGCATGTAGACCGTACTGCCAGCGAAACGGTAAAACAGGGAGATATCATCATAAAACGTGGTCCGATGCATGCCAGTAACGATACTTTTGAGATTACCATCATTGGGAGGGGCGGTCATGGTGGGTATCCGCACAGAAGTATAGATCCTACCATCTCAGCAGGTCTTTTGATCAATGCTCTGCAGAGCATCGTCAGCCGGGAAGTGGATCCATTGGCATCTGCTGTCATTTCTTTAGGCAATTTGCGTACTGCAACAGTTGCTCATAACATTATTCCAGAATCTGTTTTGCTTTCCGGGACCATACGCTGCGGCAAAGAAGACGTCAGAAGATTTATAAAACAACGTTTGACGGAGATCACAAAGGGTATTTGCAATGCCATGCGGACAGAATGTGAGGTGACGATCCGTTGTGGAGAACCCTCTGTTGAAAACGATGATTCTGTCGCGGACATCGTTGAAAATGCTGCAATCAAACTTTTCGGTTCAACACAGGTTCACTGCGTGCAGGAGCAGGTGATGGGGGCGGAGGATGCTGGATACTATTTTCAGGTTGTTCCGGGGTGTTTGTTCCGTTTTTGTAACCCGCTTCCTTTTTCAGATGGTGTGATTTATCCCCTCCATAACAGCAAAATGCTGTTGGAGGACTTGAGTCTGTATAAAGGTTCTGCGCTCCTTGTGCAGAGTGCATTAGATTATTTGGGATCTCCATAGAAGTTACAGAATAGTGTATGCTAACTTGTTAAGGTATAACAGAACAGGATTTATCTATTTGCAAGAAATGGAATATTGATCGATAATGCAGTTTATGATTTATGTAAATAAACTGCATTTTTATTTGCATTGTTTTTCGAACCCGCTGAGTTGGCGGCCTATGTTACCATGCGGTATGCTTTCGATGATGCCAATAGGTGAAAAACCAATAAAAAACGAGTATAATCTTTATTACTGATCCGTTTGTGGCTAAGTTCTTGCAGAGAACACATTTAAGTCTATGAATTACACTTTGGCAGATATGCTTCGCGACAACCTGATACCCGGCATCGAGCAGATGGCCTACGGCGGAGATCTGGCTGCCGCCCGGATCGAGACCGTTACCGTGCAGGAATATCCGGCGGACGATTTCGTGCAGAAGGGCGATCTGGTGCTTTCTACTGCGGAAGGGTGCACGGAGGACGAGACGAAGTTTTCCGCGTTTCTTGATGAGCTTGCGGACAGCGGCGCCAGCGGCGTGCTGTTTGCCTTCCGCGATCCGGAATACCGCTTTCCTCTTGCGCTGCGGCTGCAGGCGCAAAAGCGCGGGCTTCCCGTCTTTCGGATCCCCTGGAAGATCCGCTTTGCGCAGGTTCAGTCGGACCTCATCCGGCGCATCCACCGGCGCAACGTGGAATACCTGACGGAACGGAAGCTGAAGAACGACTTTGTTTGGAATCTGGCATCCGGCGGGGAAGATCTGCAGCAGATGGCGGTCCAGGGGCTCCGGCTGAAGTTCGACCTGAGTCTGAACTACGCCTGCATCC
>Ga0256405_10008751_pt1 | contig 14277 bp, 11 predicted proteins | sample RumenRJG_02DNA_FD_189096 | JGI IMG/M metagenome (GOLD analysis project Ga0256405, IMG submission 189096) | Bovine rumen microbial communities from Lethbridge, Alberta, Canada - RJG_02 | ecosystem: Host-associated > Mammals > Digestive system > Stomach > Rumen | place: Canada: Alberta...
ATTCACCCTTACTCATTACTCGAAATTTTCATGTTTTATTATGGAGGAATTTTAATGAGTAATAAGTAAGGGTGAATGCTGACATTCACAGTTTTTGGCAAAAGAAAATTATTCTTAATCTTTGAATAAGTTAATGGTTTTTAATTCTTTCACTTACTAAGTACAAGACCTATAATATATATAGGGATTTTTATTACATAAGGAACATTTATGACCTTTGTATCAGAAGATCCACTTAAACAGCCAAATAAAATTGATCCTTTTGTGGATGTACTGTTTAAGTACCTGTTTGGCAACCCAAGAAATAAAGAAATTGTTTTAGCGTTTGTCAACGCGATATTAGGGCGTAAGGACAAGGATAAGATAGTAGATTATAAATATCTTAATGTGGAATTGGCTCCAGAATATAATTTTGAAAAAATCCCAAGACTTGATTTACTGCTTGAGACCAACAGCAACGAGCAGATTAATCTTGAGTTACAGGCACAAAATTACTCTTACTATCCTAGCAGAAGCATGTATTATGCATCAAATCTCTACACCAAAGAGGTGATGAAGGGTAAGACCTATTTAGATTTAAAAAAAATTATCTGTATCAATATTGTTCGAGAACTTAAAAATCCCGACAATGAAGTGATAGCACCATACTGCTTTAAACATTTTTATAAAGACATTAGACTCTCGGATTTACAGCAGATTTACTTCGTGTCGGTTAGTGCACTCAAAGGGAGACAGCTCTCCTCGCTCACCGAAGTGGAGCGTTACATCAAGTGGTTTGACAGGGAGTTGTCTAAAAAGGAGCGTGAGGATCTTACAAAAGGAGATAGGATTATGACAGAACTTGAAGAGGCAGCGGAAAAATTCTTTTCTTCCCGAGAACTAAGTTATGAATATCTGGCAGCTGAAAAAGCCATGCTTGATAGGTTAACTGAAGAGAAATACCTAAGACAGGAGAGCCAAAAAGCCAAGGCCGAAGGTAGAGCCGAAGGTAGAGCCGAAGGTAGAGCCGAAGGTCTAGCTGAAGGTCGAGCTGAAGGTCGAGCTGAAGGTCGAGCCGAAGGTCGAGCCGAAGGTAAGGCTCAAGGCATAGTCGAAGGTGAGGCTAAAGAAAGATTAAAAAATGCCCGCAATTTAAAGCAGATGAATATACCCATTGAAACCATCACCAAGGCTTTGCATCTTACCAAAGAAGAGGTAGAAAAACTTTAAAACTAAGCCTATTTTTTTAAACCATGATAGACTGACTATTTTAATGGTCATACTATAAAGTGGTCAGTTTTTGTTTTTACTAAAATAACTACATTTGGCAGGATTTGGTTTCTAAATGCCTCATTATATCTTCTTATTTCATCTTTAAAACGCGACTTAACTTAATTTAGAACATAGTATTTTTAGGATTGACAATGAATAGTAACAGTCAGTTCTAAAATCGGAAAATATATCTTTGCCGTTTTTAATTTTTGGTGTTATCTTTGTGACTGCCTGCTCTTTATTATTTTTGTCGATTATACTATGCCTGAAACTACCTTTGACTATAAGAATTTCTTAAAAACTGTTCCTAATCGTCCCGGTTCCTATCGTATGTACAAGGATGAGAATACGGTTATTTATGTTGGTAAGGCTAAGGACTTAAAAAAACGTCTTTCCTCATATTTTTTAAAGGAAACAACTCTTAAAACTCATGCACTAGTCTCGCATATCCATCATATTGAATTTACCGTTACTTTTTCAGAAGCAGAGGCCTTAATTCTTGAAAATAATCTTATAAAAAAGTATCAGCCTTATTACAATATTCTTTTGCGCGATGACAAATCATATCCATATCTTATTCTGAGTAAAGGCAAGCATCCTGCTTTATCCTATTATCGTGGCAAAAAACGTCTTGATTGTGAATATTTTGGTCCCTATCCGGATGCTACAGCAGCAAAGGAAAGTCTCAAACTTTTACAAAATCTATTTCCTATTCGTCAATGCTCAGACACAGTGTATGCCCATCGTTCACGTCCATGTCTTATGGCGCAGATTGGCAAATGTCTTGCTCCATGTGTGCCTATGAGTGAGGAAGCATATCAGGATTACCTAAAGCAGGTTGAGTATGTGCGTCTTTTTTTAAAGGGGCAGAATCAGGAAGTTCTTAATGAAATTACTTTGAGAATGGAATCTCATGCCGAAAAACTTGAATTTGAAATGGCAGCAAAACTTCGTGATCAGCTAAAAAATTTAAGGAGAGTACAGGAATCGCAGTCAGTCAGTGGTGACATTATGACTGATCTAGATGTTGTAGCGCAGGCTATCGCCGAGAATATCTGCTGCACTCATGTGCTCTTTATAAGAAGTGGGCGTATTATCGGCACACGTTCATATTTTACCAATATCCGCTGTTTACAGTACGATGATGCTGATCAATGTACTGATGATTTAAAGGATGATGAGGTACAAACAGAGCAACAGGCTACAGTTTCCAAAAATTCTTCTGAGGCGACTGAAGAAGAACAGCATCAGACCTCTTTTGAGGAACATGATCCGCTTTATGCCTTTTTAAGTCAGTTCTATTTGTCTGATGCCCGTGAAGGTATGTATCCAAAGGAAATTATCACTGCAGAGAAGGTGATTGATGAGAAGGTAATTGCTGACGCAATTTATGCTGTGTCGCAGCACGAAGTTCATTTTCTACATAATGTTCGTGCTGAACGAGCCCGTTATTTAAAACTATGCGAAGAAAATGCCAAAGCATCACTTACGGCTAAATTAAAGGACAAATCAACAGCAGAAAAACGGATAAGAAGTCTTGAGACTCTTCTTGATCTTAAAGATTTAAATTCATTTGAATGTTACGATATCTCACATACCATGGGGGAGAATACCGTTGCCTCCTGTGTTTTCTTTAATCGAAATGGACCTGATACTTCTAAATATCGACGATTTAATATCAGCGGCATTACCCCAGGAGATGATTTTGCCGCAATGCATCAGGTTTTAATGCGTCGTTTTAAAGATCCAAACAATGCGCACAATCCTGATGTGGTATTTATTGATGGTGGTAAAGGACAATTAAAACAGGCTGAAGAGGTACTTGCTGGTATTTTCAGTGGTTGCACGATAAAGGCGCCATTAATTATTGCCGTGGCCAAGGGTGAAGGCCGAAAGGAAGGTCTTGAGACCCTGATAAAGGGCTATACTCATGAAGAATATCATTTGTCGTTAGATTCTCCGGCCCTGCAACTTATCCTTCATATTCGTGATGAATCCCATCGCTTTGCCATTGAAGGACATCGACATCGTCGTGGAAAGGCCCGTACTCATAGCGTACTTGAAGATATTGAAGGCATTGGTTCTAAAAGACGGCAGGCACTCTTGAAACATCTTGGAGGAATGCGTGAAGTCTATAATGCCAGTGCTGATGAACTGCAAAAGGTTCCAGGAATTTCTAAAAGCATGGCTCAGGAGATCTATGAGTGTCTTCACTCGCTTTAAAGCATTTTTCTGAGTTAAAAAAAAACTCTAAATTGAAAAACTGCAATTTAGAGGTTCAAGCAAAACTGCTATACCTAAACTTTGATCCTATCTAAGATATCTGAAAGGTCTTTTAGCATTACCATAGATTTATCAACTTCATTCTTAGCCACGGACACATCCTCAGATAACTGTTGAGATGCCGAGGTAATATCCTGCATGTTTCCAGAAATCTCGGATGTTGCGGTAGTTTGTTGTTCTGCGGCTGTAGCAATCTGCGTTATTTGAGAATTAACATTTCCCACCTGCATGGTGATATCATTGAGAAGTTCCTCAATAGTTGAGGTTTCAACTGCAAGATTGTCCATATTTTTTACCGAAGACTGCATAGATTCATTTGCAGTATTGGCATTCATCTGAATTTGGGCAACCATCTTGGTTATTTCTTGAGTTGAGGTAGAAGTACGTGAGGCCAAGGCACGCACTTCATCAGCAACCACTGCAAATCCTTTACCTGCCTCACCGGCACGGGCTGCTTCAATTGCAGCATTAAGAGCAAGAAGGTTGGTCTGTGAAGCAATATCATCAATAGTCTGGACGATAGTGCCAACTTTCTGAGCCTGATCTACTAGTGCCTGCACATTTTCAGCATCCTGCTTAGATTTGAGCACCTGATTTTGAATTCCTTCAATTGTCATCTGTACCTTTTGAACGCCGGCACGGGTAGTATCATTGGATTGTGAGGAATTGGCAGCAGCTGATTCACAGTTTTTGGCAATATCAGAAGTTGTTGAAACCATTTCATCAGCAGCAGCCACTGTCATGGAGCGGGATTGAGAGTCCTGCGATCTTGTATTCATATTGTCTGTCATTCGGTTAATAGTATGGAAGGCATCTTCAATATTACCAGCAGATTTTTTAATAAGTACCACATTGTTCTGCCAATCTTTTCTCATTTTTTCAAGTGAGGTTAAAAGTTGACCGAATTCATCGTTACGATTTTCATTAGTGATTGACTGAGAAAGATCACCGCGAGAAATAATGGCTGCCTGTTTTACAGCATAGTTTAGTACTCGTACAAATGAAGCAGGAAGTTTAAAGGCAATTAAGAGGGATAACAATACCGCAATTGCTGTTACTGCAGTTACAATCCAAATCGGACTTGGATCAGTCAGTTCATCTATATGCTCATCCACTCTTTTAAGATAAATACCGACTAATTTGTTGACAAGGCTAATAGCCTCATTGACAGCAGGGAAGACCTCATTTGAGTAGCAGGCACGCACATCTACCGAGAAACCTTTATCCACAAGATTTTCCATCTTGTTTTTCCACAGATCGATTGCCTTAACAAGATCGTTTTTTAATTTATTGATATCCTGAGTATCAGACTCTCTAAATACTGTTAACTCACCTATAGCCTTATTTAAGGCCTCAATTTTTTTGTTGGTCTCCTGAGCTGACTGTGGATTGTAATTGGATACCGAGTTGTTATACATCACGAGATCATCGCGAAAGTCAGTAGCAGCAAGCGACACATTCACAATGCGCTGATAATGGTTTTCAATGACACCCTTAACAAAGGATGCTACTTTTAATGAAGAAGAGGCATTGGATATGGAGACGATAGCTATAATCAGTGTTAGAAAAATGACAATAGCAAAGGACAGTCCAAGTTTTGCCTTTACGCCAAGACTATTTTTGTTCATAAGCAAACTCTCTACGTTTTGTTACTCTCGGGAAGTAAATCATGGTTATATGGGAAGTATTTTATGATTATAAAAGATTATAAAAAAAAAGTATTTGGTTTTTAAAAAGAAACCGGATCAAATCAAAAGAAATTTTGAAAAGTTTATCAAAAATCACAAAGTTATGTAAAAAAAGACATTTTTTCTAAAGTTAAAAAAAGTAGTGACCGAGCACTACTTTCTTTGTCTTAGGTTCTAACGCGACATTACGTATTTCACAAATTTCAGTTTGGTTGCATCATCGGCACTATTGTACATTTTTACCAGTTCATTATAAGTTACGTGGTTTACCTTTCCACCTTTAGATGTGGATGATGTCGACATGGCTGAACCGCCTCCCATTGGTTCGAGTGTTAAGCCCTGCTGAACCATAACCGAACCACTGCTATCAGCACGGATGGTAGGAGTACCATAGGCATTGGTGGAAAGTCCACGCTGACTGCCAGGTACATCGTTAGGTGCATACAGTCTGCCTAAAGATGCCAACTCGTTTTTGTATTCGCGCATCATACTAAAACCTCTGTCAGAAGTCATGAGGAAATATGAAGCATCCTGAGGTGTTAGTGGCTTATCAGTGGAGGTGTTGACCAGTTCAATTTTCTGTTCATTGGCAAAACGCTGTGCATCATCAAAGGAGGTTAAGGTACGATGAGTAAAAGAATAGACATCATCCTTACCAATATTGTAGATATCAATAACCAAAGGACTAACTGACTGCACAATACGTCTGTCTCCGGCTCCGGCATTAAAGGAATCCTTAAAAGAAACAACAACTTGATGACGGCCTGGAGTCAGCTCTATAGTTTTGGTAAAAGAACTGTAGTTACTTGGATTAGTATCACCATCAACAAATTCCAGTACATAATGAGCAGGAATTTTGAAGCCTGCGCCTAATGTTTCAAAACTGCACAGTGCTGCAGCAAGTAGTAGAGATGTCTTTAATTTTTTGTTAAGCATAAAAGTACCTACCAAGTTATAAAAAAGAATTTTGAAAATAATACACGTTTTTTTTTAAAAATCATAGACCAAACCAATTACTGCCTTATTTTTTCCCATGGCTTCATTTTTAATCTGTTGTTCTCCATAGAAACGCCCAGGTTTGGAGTTAACATCAAAGGCGGCTTCTGCAAAAATTTTGAAGTTTGCATTAAGGCGATAATAAATACCCAAAGTCAAATCTGATCTGATATTGTCACCATTGTAACGTTTTGTTCCGTAACCTAGGTTAAAGCAAAGACCGTTATCAAGTGTGTACGAGGCTACTCCTTCGTAGGAAATTAGCTGATGGGAATAGGAACCGTACTTGGTATATGTAGCATTTAAGGCCAGATAAAGCCCTTCACCGAAGGTGCCATAGGAAATAGAAATGCCTCGGTCAACTTTGAAAGTAGGTGTATATTCGCCATAGGTAAAGAAACTGGTGTTGTCTCCAAGATTATGAATAATTTTATTGGTTGGTGCGTAATATCTGGTCATAGCGCCAGCCGCATCCTTTGCCAGGTAATAAAAACTCATACCATAGGCTATACTTAACCCGTTACTAAGACGGGTCGCAAAAGCAAAGGCGGCTTGATTGCTGATATTGACAGGAGTTTCGTTGACTTTACTTGAAAATGCCTGATAGGAAGCACGAAAATCCCAGCCAAGTGCGGAAATAGAATACATGATCTGGCTGCTGTGAAGGTCGCCTAATGCATAATGATCGTTTACATTGGTGTCAAGTTCAGTAAAGATATCAGTAACACCGGCTACAGTATAATATGCATTGTCACCTCGGCCGAAAGTTAAAATACCGTACTGTGCGGCATCAAAACCTACGTATTGAGCTCTGGTCACGATTTTTCCATCAGATTTTGAGTCAGTTCCAGCCGGCATGATCCATTCACTAACCGCTATACCAGAGACGGTGTCATTAATTTTGGTTCTCCCAGCCACACCAAAATAGGCTGTTGTTCCGATTCCACTTTTGTCACTTGGTTTACGTTTTAGTCCATCAATATGTTTGGAGCCGGCACTATTGGTGTACATGGCAGAGATATGACCGAAGATATCCATCTGGTTACCATCCTTATTGTAGATGGTAGCGGCATTAACGGTTGTATTTCCTAATAATGAAGCGAAGATGATAGCAAGAGGTAATTTTTTCATAATATATTTTTACAAAAGACTTTTTTGTAATCTGCAAAGTCTTTAGATTTGTTTTAAGCAGGAGTAGTATTATACACTGGTGTATTATATTACGATTCTAAGCAAAAATTAAGGATTTTAATGCATTGACATCTTTTGCCATAAGTGTGGTGCCCCATGTCTTTACATCTTCGCACTCATAAATACCATATCCCCAAAGTGCAACAATACTGTCCATATGTGCAGCTCTAGCCGCTAGAATATCGTTTTTATGATCTCCTACATAAATACATTCTTCAGGATGTAGGTTAAGTAGGGATGCTGCCTTTAACAAAGGCTCAGGATGAGGTTTAGAGTGAGTTAAAGAATCACAGCCTAATATCAGTGACAAATCATTAAATTCACTGAATTTTCCAAGGATTTTTTTGGCCATATATTCATATTTGTTAGTTATGACCGCTGTCTTTATCTTTTGGCTCTTGAGTTCTGCCATAAGTTCACTGATGCCGTCAAAGGGGCGGGTATAGACATCTATATGAGAGGTATAGTATTGAGCAAAACAATCCCGCATGGTGGTTTCCACTCCGGCTAATTCCCACTCTTCTTTGGGAACTGAAAGTTTTAGCATTTCTCGCATGCCGGCTGTAACTTTTTTTATGAGGATGGATTCATCTAATGTCTTGTAATTAAACTTATTGAGTGTATAGTTACATGCGGCCATTATATCTTTTGCCGTATGTAAAAGTGTTCCGTCAAGATCAAAAAGTACAGATTTATATTTTGGCATTTTGCGAGTTAACTTAAATTTTGGATAGCTGTCTTTTAAGATTTTAATATTATAATAACTGAGATTTACAATCTGATAGTAGTTCGAAAGTCTTTTTTATTATAACAGACCCAAGTGGTGCCACAATGATAGTTGATACTTCTAAAATTGAAAATTTCGAAAACCGACTTAATTATATTAAAAATTCGATTGCCACTGTTGCAGATTTCCCTCAGAAAGGGGTCATGTTTCGTGATATCACTACTTTATTAGAAGATCCTGTAGCACTTAAGGATTCAATTGACCTTCTCTATGAAATTTACAAGAACGAGAAGATTGACTATATTGCTGCCGCAGATGCCCGTGGCTTTATTTTTGGTTGCGCGCTTGCCTATCGTGTTGGCTGCGGACTTATTCTGGTTCGTAAGAAAGGGAAGTTGCCTCGTAAAACGATTTCAGAAGATTATGATCTTGAATATGGCAAGAACACACTTGAAATCAGCGCTGATTCTTTAAAAAAGGGTGACCGAGTGCTTCTTATTGATGATCTTCTGGCTACCGGCGGAACTGCAGGAGCCATGATTAAACTGGTGCAAAAGACTGGCGCAAAGGTTATCTCTTTTGCCTTTATTATCGAACTTGAAGATTTGGGCGGTGCTAAGAAAATCAAGGATCTTTATAACATTGATTCCTTTAGTCTTGTAGGTTTTAAAGGAAAATAAATTCATGAGTGAGGCTTTGCATCCGTATCTTGCTTTAGCGCGTAAATACCGTCCTGCCACCTTTGATGATGTTGTAGGTCAAGAACAGGTTATTGAGGCGCTTAAGAATTCCATTAATGCCAAGAAGATCCATCATGCCTATCTGTTGACAGGCACTCGTGGAATTGGTAAAACTACACTGGCACGCATTATTGCCAAATGTATCGAATGTGTTGATGGGATCAGTGCTCATCCTCATGAGCATAATGAGGAGTGTGATTTCTGCAAGGCTATTGCCAACGGTAATTTTCCGGATGTAATTGAAATTGATGGTGCCTCTCAGACGAAGGTAGACGACACGCGTGCTCTTTTGGAAAATACTCAGTATCCCCCTTTGCAGGGCCGTTTTAAGGTCTATATCATCGATGAGGTACATATGCTCTCGACGAGCAGTTTTAATGCGCTTCTAAAGACGTTAGAGGAGCCTCCTCAGTATGTAAAATTTATTTTGGCAACTACTGATCCTCAGAAGATCCCGGCTACGGTTCTTTCGCGCTGTCTTAGACTGCAGTTAAAAGCCTTAAGTGTTGCTGATATTACCAATCGTATTCTGTACATTGCTGACAAGGAAGGTATTGTCTGTGACAAGGAAGCGGCTATAATTATTGCACGAACTGCTCGGGGTAGCATGCGTGATGCTTTATCCTTATGCGATCAGGCTATTGCTTTAGGAAACGGTTCTTTAAAACGTGATGCTACGCTCTCCATGTTGGGTACAGTAGGTGACGGTGTTTTAGTCCGTATTCTTGACTTGCTCAAAAGCAACAGTACACAGGAGCTCGGTGAGGTACTGTCTACTGTTCGCAATCTTAGCCCTAACTATAAGAATTTACTCAATGAACTTATCATGACCTTCCACGATCTGGCTCTTTTCCAGATGATTGGAGGTGAGGATAAATTTAACGTTTTCTCTACCTCTCCTGATCTTCTCAAGGCTTTTTCTCAGGATTTTTCTGCTGAGGCTCTGCAGTTATATTACCAGATTTGTCTTGAAGGAATTGAAGAGTATCGTTTTGCAATTGACGGAGCTATGGCTTTTGAAATGACAGTCTTAAGACTGTTGTGCTTTACTCCCGAAAAAAAAAAGATTTTATAGGTGAGGAGCCTTTTGACGGAGTCTATCTTAATCCTTGCAATCAGAGTATTACACCTAAGGCCATCTTAGACTTATCTTTAATCTTAAATGCTCAATCTGATTTTCTAAATGTTTTTTGGGAAAATGAACAGTCAAATACTGTACCCCAAAAACTTGTCAATGATGTTGCTTCCACAAATTCCGTTAACTTTAATGAAGATAACAGCAAAGCAGATGCTGCTGCGCTAGATGAGTCTTTACAGAAACTTCAGAATATTAACGAAGAGCACAGTATAGCAGATGCCCCTGCGGTGGATGAGCCTTTACAGAAACTTCAGGATAATAGCGTTACACAGACATCTTCAGTGCATGATAGTCCTGTAACAGCGTATTTAAATAAGAACGATCAAGATGCTATTGTTCCATTGGAGCCACAGACTGAAAAAATATCTCAACAGAATGTTTCTGAAAGTCAAAAAAACGATATTGCTAGAAATAAATCAAGTGCCACAGATGACTTTGATGTACTTATCAGTGCTCTTGAGAATTTAGGGGGAAAGACTGCTCAAAAGAAGAGCAGTAAGTCATCTCTTTATCATGAAAAAATCAAAAAAATTATCCAGGATGCAGACGATTCGCTATCACGGCCTAAATTAAATATCGAGCCTCATACCCTTGAAACCTCAGAGGCTTACAGAAAAACCTTATCTTCCATTAAAGAAACACTTGAAACTTCAAAGATTAATCTTGACACTATTCGCGAAATTGCCGATTATCTTGAACGTCTTAATCAGGCTGAAAAGACTCTCTTGCCTCAACATAACAAAATTATGAAGACAACTTCAAGTGTTGAAGCCATTTATGATGTTGTAAAGAGTATAAATAGCAGTGGTGGAGAAAAGAATATTACAACGCCGGAAGCTAAAAATGATAAAGATAATAATTTAAATGATGAGGCTAACCTCTCCCAAGATAAATTAGCTCTCAATAACAGTACCGCAGAATCTTTTGAAGATGACGTCTTACATTCTGAGAAGGTGGAAAACAATGCTTTAGTATCAAATAGTTCTGAAGATCCTAAAGAAATGGAGAAAGTGCCCAATGAGTTTATCAAGGCTCAGGACGGCCTTTTAAACTTGCCTACTGACTTTGAAAATTTGAGTATCGATGATAAATTAGCCGTTGTACAACAGCAGTCTTTGGCTCAGTTAGATTTTTTTTATGAAAAGTTTGGAGATCTGAAAGCCAAAACTCAGGAATCTAATCGCAAAGCGCTTGACGAAAACTATCGAAAATATGCCGATGAGAAACAAGAAAAAAATGACCTTGAAGATAAAAAAAGTGTTGCGACATCTTTAGATAATGCACTTGCTTCAGGTGATACTGATGATCATGAAGATTATTTTGATAATGGGAATTTGCTGTCAGCATCTGATAATTCTTCCTCTGAAAATAATTCGGATAATCAAGATGTTTTGGCTAATAATGACCAGCAACAGATGTCAGCGTCAGAGGAATTGAATAGTCAAGAACCTACTCCTATGGGTGAGGGAGTAAGTCTAAAATGTGCATTAGATGAGGCTTTAAATTCCCATAAAAACACTAAGATAGGGGAGTTGTCGCCTAATGAGCATATTAAGTTATCCGATGATCTTGTTAATGCTGTTACCCTTTCTTTAAAACATGAACTTGGCAATAACGTTAATATGGCGTCTCTTTTGGCCAACAAGCATATTGAAAATGATAAGGTAAAGAGCCTTGTTAACACCAGTTCTCCTGCTGATACCGATAATAAAGAGCAGTTTTTAGATAATAACGATATTGATAATGAAAGAAATGAAGAGCAGGATGAAAGTGATGAAAGTGAAGAGTGTATCCCACCTAGCGTTACTGTAAGTAATGACAGTTATAATACGGAAAGTCAGCATCATATTTACGAGAAAGAAAAAATTTTAGATGGCAATCCTGCAAGTCTACATCCGCATACCATGAAGATTATGGAGGATTATGATCAATATGAAAACCGCAAACTTGGCCGACCTTTAGTGGCTCGTGATTATTATGGGACTGTAATGCAAAAAGATGATTGGTTCGCTACCATATTGAATTCAGGATGTAATGATGGACCTGTTTTTGCCGCTCTTTGCTATTCTCGTCGTGATTTAGACGAAAACGACCGCTACCATTGGACTCTTACGGTGTTTAAAGATTTTGAACTTATAGTATCAGCTCCTGACTTTCATCATAATGTTCGTACACGTTTTTCTATTTTTTTAAAGCATCCAATTGAGCTTACTCTTAAAATTTCTGACACTATTCCGCAAGGTTGTCCTGAAGATCTTGCAAGAAAAGCCCTTATAGAAGAAGTCGAAAAAGAAAAGGCCGAGTTTAAGAAAAATAAACGTCTTATGAATTTCTTTAGAAATCTTGGTGAAGATATTGATACTATGAATATCACCATTTATACTCAGGAAAAAAATAAGAATACCTAATCGTGCGGAATGCTTTAAGGCAAAAACAGAAAATGCTGTATGGCGAGGATAATCCAAAGTGGTTCAATCAGCCCCTAAGTCTTGTCGATTTACTCATGGATAGCAATGTCGATAAGGCAGCATCACATATTAACCATATGTTAAAACAGTTCTTAAGTATAAGACCCTATGGCAGTGAACTCAATTACAATGGCTTTATGCTCAAAGTTACAGGCCTTGCCGTCTCTACAAGAAAACTTACGGTACACTAAGAGTTAGAATCAGGTGAGGGGGTACCTACCTCGTTATGGATGATTTTGTAAACGAAAACTGCTGTCTCCTGGAACTTAAAAAGGCCGTGATTCTTGATAAATGTTATGCTGCCGCACAAGAGGCCACATCACAGAAAATCAACAAGAATTATGCAGAAGAATATATCTGAAAACGCTATAAAAAAGTCTATGTCATCGGTATTGGTTTTGCCAAAAAAAATGTTGCAAGATCATGTCCCTTAGCAATCTTGCAGACAAAGAATATTAACTTAATTCCTATTTGAATTGTGATGAGCTCAACATAAGAAGAAAACAGCCTTTAATTCTGAGAACAAATTGTCTAATTCTCTATAAAAAGTAGTGATCCGTAACATTAAAATGAAGTAATCATATTTAATTTATTGATATTGAAAAAAGGTACATTTATGCAATTTTTTGAAACTAAAAATGGTGTTAATATTCCTCACATTGGTTTTGGTACTTGGGCTGTCAGTGAGGGTGAGGAAACCATCAAAAGTATTATTATGGCTCTTGAGGCTGGATATCGTCATATTGATACAGCCATGGCTTATAAGAATGAGAAAAGTATTGGGATTGCCTTAAAAGATAGTAAGTTAAAACGTCAAGAATACTTTGTCACCAGTAAAGTATGGAATAATTATCGAGGTTATGACAAAACCAAGGAAGCCTTTTATTTATCGCTTGAGTCCTTGAATTTGGACTATCTTGACATGTATTTGATTCATTGGCCTTGTAGCATACAGCATACTTCTGAATTTGATGCAGTTAATGCTGATACTTGGAAGGCACTCTGTGATCTTTATGATGAAAAACTCATTAGAGTTATAGGTGTTTCAAATTTTAAAGAACGTCATTTAAAGCCATTGATGTCGAGTAATATAAAGCCTATGGTCAATCAGATAGAATATCATCCAGGCTATATTCAAAAAGATGTTGTTAAATACTGTAGAGAACATGAAATTTTAGTTGAAGCATGGTCTCCGATGGGACGTGGTAGAATTCTAGAACATCCATTGTTAAAGGAAATTGCAAAAAAATACAGCAAATCGATTGCCCAGATCTGCCTTAGGTTTTGTCTTGATACAAATGTGCTGCCATTACCTAAATCAGTGACACCAGAACGCATTAAGGAGAATCTTGATATTGATGATTTTATCCTTGATGATGCGGATCTTTTGGCCATTACCAATATGGAAGAGTGTGGATGGTCCAATCTTGATCCTGATACCATTACTTTTTAGGATGAGAGCAGGTAAGATAGGCTATATGCTTTATGAAATATCTTAGGATTTCTCGTATTTTGTCTTTAATGTGCGCTTACAAAAAATATATCTAAGAGTAAAAATGTAGATAAAGAAAGCAATATCATCCGTGAAGAAAAAATAAATAATAAAAAATCCCTGACAGGTTCTAAAAAATCAAGCAAATCAGATACAATCAAGCAATCAGGCAATGGTGGAACCGTTATTTCAAGAACTGATTCTATTGAACCAGAGGATGGTTATGCAATCAATCCAGTGAATGGCGAATATATCAAAGTTTATTCCATGAAACATCGCATGAGAATGAATGAATTACTGCAA
>Ga0256405_10008752_pt1 | contig 14276 bp, 12 predicted proteins | sample RumenRJG_02DNA_FD_189096 | JGI IMG/M metagenome (GOLD analysis project Ga0256405, IMG submission 189096) | Bovine rumen microbial communities from Lethbridge, Alberta, Canada - RJG_02 | ecosystem: Host-associated > Mammals > Digestive system > Stomach > Rumen | place: Canada: Alberta...
GACGATTGGCCGACTGGGCATAATAGATCAGATCCTCATCCGTTTCAATCGTCTGTGCGACTGCTCGCTTCCATTCTATCTCTGCCATACGGATCTTGCGCAGACGTGAATAGGCATAGCCACGCCAATAACAGGCTTCGATGTTGGAGAGCGTGCCTTCCTGCTGGTGCTGATCTGCCAGACTCAAGATAGAATCATAGTTGCGTGCCTGATAGGCAATGTTTATCAGACTGTCAACAGCCACATGACGTTGTGCGACATGGTGTTCCCTGCAGGATGTGAACAGCATCGCTGTCAGTGCCACAAGCAGGATTATCGATTTATTAAGTTTCATCATTGATTAATCATTTGGCTGCAAAATTAAGAAAAAAATTCAAATTAGTCAAGTAATCGACAAGAATTTGACGAAAAATAATCCCCGCCGATCGGCGGGGATTATTTTTTTCTACTTCGTATAACCCTGTGCGGGGTTCTCATACATGGAGATGGGGATCCTGAACTGCTGCATCTCATCGAGGTTGTGGACGGGGTGCTCCATATCCTGCGGGATCGGACGCTTCGAGAAGGTCTGGAAATAGAGCAGACAGGCATCGCGCCACCACTCTGAGTCACGGGCCTGGATGCGGAGACGGCGCTGCACATCACAGAAGCGCTGGCAATCCACATAGGGTTTCATGGCATCCCATACCACGAGGAACTGACGGGCCTGATGCACACCCTCATCGTACTTGTGGCACAGTTCATCCCAGAAGGTGCGACCACTCTTCATCTTGTAGTCCCAGGGCACATGATGGAACCAGGCAATCACGTTTTCCGGACAGGTGTTGATGTCGTTGAGGACACTGCAGAGCGAATCAGGATACTGGTTGACGTTGGCACTGCCGTTCACGGTACGATCGAAACCGAGTCCGATGCTATCGGCCTTGTGGTAATATGGCGGTGTCCAGTCTGGGCGCAGACCCTTCGGTGCATACCAAGGCTCGGGACCATAGTGATGACCTCCGGCAAAGATATGATGGATACCCAGCGGCATCATGTAGTTGACACAGGCCTCACGACTGTCGAGCATCACCTGCTCCATCGGTTTGAGAAGTTGCTCATTGTTAGAGAAGGTCTGACGCAGCCACTCGTCGGCAATCTGCTCAGAGGAAAGCGAAGGATTCCAGGCCAGACGACCGAAAGCGTACCAGTTGGACTGGGCGAAATGGTGTCCGCACCAGTTCACATCGTCACCGATATTGGCAACGCCTGCCATCGCCTTCAGACTGGCGGGCTTCACGAAGGAGAAGAACTCCTTCCACATCGGCGCGAGATACACCAGATGGTTAGAAGCGCCCAGATACTCCTGCGTGATCTGGAACTCGACCATCATCGGGGTCTTCTGCAAGGAAGTGAACAGCGGGCTGTAGGGCTCACGGGGCTGGAAGTCGATGGGACCGTTTTTGATCTGGATGATCACATTGTCGGCAAACTGACCATCGAGGGGCATAAACTCCTCACAGGCCTGGTTGGCACGATCGCTGCTCTGGGGGTTATACACGAAGGCGCGCCACATCACGATACCCTTATGGGGCTTCAGTGCACCGGCCAGCATATTGGCACCATCGGCATGCGTACGTCCGAAGTCCATCGGACCAGGCTCTCCCTCAGAGTTGGCTTTCACGAGGAAACCGCCGAAGTCGGGAATCAGTTTGTAGATCTCGTTCACCTTGTCCTTCCACCACTTGATGACCTCGGCATCGAGGGGATCAGCCGTCTTCAGACCACCCACCTTGATGGGCGATGCGAAGTTGATGGAGAGATAGACACGGATGCCATAGGGGCGCAACTGGTCGGCTATCGACTTGGTCTTCTGCAGACTCTCCGTGGCGAGGGCCTCAGGTTTGGCGTTCACATTGTTGAGCACTGAACCGTTGATACCGACGGATGCACAGGCACGTGCATACATCTTCATACGGGCTGGGTCGGGATCGAGGAAGATGCTCTTTCCTGCAAAGCCACGCTCCACGGTGCCGTTGGGATTGTCCCAGTGGTTCAGGATGCGCAGACCGTACATGGGCTGCTCGCTGATGTTCAGAGAGACTGTTGAGGCATCCGTCTGCTGCAGGCGCAACAGATGATAGGCGCCATAGAGCAGACCTGCATCGCTGGCAGCAGAGATGACGGTCTTTCCGCCCTGGGTCTTGATGGTATAGCCGTCGGCAGCGATACCTTTCTGGCGTTTCAGTACCACGGGACCACCCTTCCAATAGGTTTGCAACTCTGTCATAGCGGTGCCTTTCACACCAGTAACCGCCTTTGCGGCATTGGTGGTGTCAAGACGCAACCACAAGCGGCTACCGTCCTCGCATTGAGCAGTAGCTGAACTCCATCCTGCAAGCAACAGGACGAGCATTGAGATCAGTAATTTCTTCATGTTCATTTATAGGATAGTTAATTATCTGTGGCAAATATACGCAAAAAAATCCAAAGCACGATGATATTTCGACAAAAAGTTGTATTTTTGCAGCCGCAACCCATAATATTAAGGTGGGAAATGCGTTTTAAAGTATAAAAAACAATAAGAATGAAAATAAGAAATGTCATTATTGTGTTATGGGGCGCGATTATTCTTACCTCATGTGCAACACCGAAAACAGTATCATATTTCCCAAATCTTTCTGATGGCGACAAGATGATTGTCAAGGAGAGCAAAGGAATATTGCTAAAGCCTGCTGATAAGATTTCGATTATAGTAAATACAAAATCGGTAGAACTTAATAACGTATTGAACCTACCTGTAACATCGCAGATTATTGGTTATACGGAGCAACAATCCATTTATCAAAGCAGAGGTGCTTCCGGATATACGATTGATCCTGAAGGTTATATTGACTTCCCTTTGATTGGTAAAGTAAAGGCGGCAGGTATGACCCGTGCAGGATTAGCAGCATTACTCAAACGTACAATGGCAGAAAAAAACGTCGCTACAGACGCCGTTGTAACCATTGAGTACATCAACCTCGGCTTTTCGGTGCTCGGAGAGGTTAAGAATCCTGGTTTCTACTTATTCGACAGTGACAAGCTCACTTTGCTGCAGGCACTCAGTAAAGCCGGAGACATGACGATCTACGGTGACAGGATGACTGTAAAGGTGATCAGACAAAGGGAAAACGGCGACCAGGAGGCTTATGTCCTAAACATGCAGGATGCCGATGCCGTCATGAAATCACCGGCCTATATCCTGCAGCAGAACGATGTGGTATATGTACAACCCAACAACTACCGCAAACGCCAGTCGGCTATTGCGAGTGATATCACCAATGGTTCATTCTGGCTTTCTGCCATATCTGTGCTAACATCTGTTTTAGTACTCATCTTCAAGTAAAAAACTGCGAAATGGCTCAAAATAATACATTAACAGTAAGCGAATTCTGGAAAGAATGCCTTGCAAAGTGGAAATGGTTCTGCTATTCTGTCGTCATTATCATGCTACTTGCCATTATCTATCTGGTGGTAACTCCTCCCCAATATACAAGGAAAGCCCAGGTTCTCATCAAGGAGGAAAATGGTATGGGTGCAATTATGGGACAACTCGGCGGCCTTGCGGAATTAGGAGGACTCGTCGGACTGAACATGGGTTCTGCCAATGTGTATAATGAGCTCTATGCCATGCAGTCGCCCTGGCTGCTGCTTAATGTTGTACACCAATTACATCTTGACATGAGCTATACTATCAAGGGAATTCGCAACAAGGATCTCTATGCCGAGACACAGCCCATTATCGTAGATTTCAAGGACATCACAGAGGAAGATGATGTAAGAATGAAAATAGACCTGAATAAAAACGGAAATGTCAGGGTCTATAAATTCAAGAAGAATGATGATACATTTGATGATGACTTAACCGGAAAAGTAGGCCAGACATTTAAAACATCGATAGGAAATGTGGAAATCAAGGCTACTCCATACCTTTCCAAGATGAAAGACGATGAAGTTACCATCACTGTCAAACGAATTGAGCCAATGGCATTGGTGGATCATATCAAAAAGAAACGTCTGAACATTGTCGTGGGGAGTAGAGATGCTTCTATCATCGACATCAAATATAAAGATGTGTCCAAGAAACGTGCTACAGATGTGATCAACACTATCATTGCTGAGTATAGGAAAGAGCTAACAGAAGAAAGAGACAGGGAAATGGCTGTATCTGAGCAATACGTCATTGAGCGCCTCGCTTCTCTCCAGAATGAACTAAAGACTTTGGATCAACGTGTAGCAGATTACAAGAGCAAGACAATGGTACCCGATCTTGAGGTCATGGCAAAAGTCTATGCAGAAGGAGCTAAAGACATTTCTCAAGCCCATTTGGAAGTTAGCAATCGTCTTTATATGGCACAGGCCATTCGTGACTATCTGCGTGACGAATCAAAAAAAGACGAACTTTTACCAGCACTTCTTGTTGCAGACAACAAAGGACTGGCAGACCAGCTTCTTGAATATAATAAGCTTCAGATTCAACGACAAAAGATTATCGCCAGCTCAAATAAGAACAATCCGTTTGTAGCAGACATCGACAAACAGCTTTCTGCGATGCATGATGCCGTACTTGTATCTGCAGAAAATGCCATCAAGCAGTTGAAACTGCAGCTGAAGAGTGTTACTGATATGGAAGAAAAGGGTAAGCAGATGATTTCTTCGGCACCCAAGAAATATATTGGTGGACTTACCGATGAACGTGACTGGCGTGTGCTCAACGAGGTCTATGTCTTCCTGCTCCAGAAACGGGAGGAAGCTCAGATGTCGAAAGCCCTTCGTACAGACATCCGCATACTGACGCCTCCCCTTGGCGTAAAAGAACAGAGCTCGCCGGTGAAGAAGAATGTCATCGCCGGTGCTTTCCTGCTGGGATTATTCCTGCCTGCTGCTGCCATTTTCCTACGAGAGCGCAAACGTAGAGAGTCATAAGGGAACAGACATGGATCTCCTGATCATCGCACTTGTAGGCATCTTGCTCCTCCTGTCATGGAAATATATCCTCAGGTTGGAGCCTGCAGGCGTATTTGCTTTGATATGGGCATCTTCTATTCCTGTTGTCCTTCTGTTACAATATTATATCAGCTTACAGCTGACAGGCATCCTGTTTATTGTAGGAGGCGTGATCTTCTTCATGTTTGGGACGATCTTCTGTGATACCATCTACCAACCAGAAGCATCAAAAAAGGTTTTAACATTCAGAAAAGACAGGGCTTTCCCCATTATGCTTATACTTGTGATAGGAGCCATGGTCAATCCCCTTTATTCCATCATCCTTCATGGTTTTAGTTTAGAGGCTCTGCTCAGCATGCAAGAACTTCTTAACATGAACAGGCAGATCTCTGAAGACCGCTATATGAATGGTGGCGTGACGAATGCCGTCAACCAGCTGTTCCTGGTTTTCTGCTATGTAGCCCCACTATTCGGAGGTTTTTGTTACCGCTGGGTAGGGAAATGGACAAGATTCGTCTGTATTCTGACATTGATACCAGGCATTTTTATCGCTATGACCCAATCCATGAAAATGGGCATGATTACAGGTTTTGTACTTTGGTTTTCCGGCTATCTGGTTTGTTCTTTCAGTTATGGGATAACGATTCAGATAAAACTAAAGTATTTATTATATGCAGGTTTTGGTGTTATTATCTTCTTTGCCATCTTATTTTCTTCAATGGTATTCAGAACTGGAGAAATCAGCGAAAGGACTATTACTGATATCAGTCAGAAATTCCTCACATACGCATTAGGGCATTTCCATTGTTTTGAAATGTGGTTTACTACATACGAGCCCACTGTATATTCCTATGGCACCAAGACCTTTTTAGGAGTTTCAAATGTTATAGGACTTGAAGACAAGATACAAGGTGTTTACCAGGAATACCATCAGATAGGCCAGAACGGCTACTATGGCATTTCCAACATCTTCACCATTTTCAGATCACTCATCGAGGATTTTGGGGAATCCGGCACTTATCTGGTGATGTTTATCCTTGGCTTCTTCTCCAAGCTTTCTCTCAAGAACCTGATCAGCAGGAGAAACATTTTTGCCAACCAGGTATTGATTACTGCTGCTTATGCCTATCTCCTTTGGTCATTTGCCACTTCCTTCTTTGCTTACACCAGCTATATCGCGACATTCTTCGTGGCCTATTTCCTGTTTATGATACTTCAAAAAGAGTCTGAGCCATGCTAAATATCATCAAAGAGAAATATAGTTCAAAGATGACAAAGGATGTCGTGTGGACCTTTATCATACAGATGATGATCATGCTCTGTTCTTTTGTCATTACGAAGTTGCTCAGCAATCGTCTGAATATGGATGAATTTGGCCAATACAATCTGATAAAACGTTCCATCCAGGTTCTTTCGTTTATGATGTTAGCAGGTGTAGGCATCACGCTTCCACGATATATTCCCCTCTATCAAAACGGGATTCCAAGAAAAAGCATATACCCATTATTAAAAGCATCACTCATTTTTATATTATGCGTATCTTTTCTGGTTTGTCTATTCTGTGGAGTGTTCAGTGGAGAGATGCAGCAAATGATTATTGGAGATTCAAACAACAATCTACTATATACTATTATTCTTGCATACGCCCTTCTATTGGCACTTACACAGTTTACATATGCCTATTATCGGGGTATCAGTAATTTCAAATGGTATAATGGTGCCCAACTGGGGCTTCAGTTAGCCATTATCATGCCATTGATATTCCTGCCCATCCTGACAACAAAGCGTGTGTTTGTCTCCTGGCTTGTCATTACCGCCCTCTTCGTCGCCTTCTACTGGGGAAGGGAATTGTGGGAAAAAGAGATCTGGAGGCGCCCTATACCCTATCAGGAAGGGCGTTCCTCCCTTTATGAAGAGCTGAAGACCATCGTCAGATATTCATCAGGACGGTTATTGGCAGATTTCTTTTTATTCTCCCTCTCTGCATTTCCACTCATTTACATTAGTCATCAGCAAGGATTTCAAGCTACAGCCCATTTTTCAATAGGAATGACATTTGTCACGATGGTAACGACACTCTTCTCATTTATGGGAATCATTTTATTGCCATTTGTTTCTGAATGTATAGCAAAGAAAGATATGAAGAAGGCCTGCAACTTTATCAACAAGTTGCTTCTCCTTTATATTTCAACTTCTATCCTCATATCTATTCCATTCTTTTTATTTACCGACTTCATGACCTCGTTTTTCTTCTCTGAGGAATATCTCGTCACCAAAGATCTCTCACAAATACTACTCCTCTCAATACTACCTCAGGCACTCTATCTCCTCTATCGAAATCCGATAGATGCCATTTCGGTTATACCATATAACACCATTATTCTTTGTATTTGCCTTACTGTTATGGTGTTTACCTTCTCTTACTCACAGAGTATCACTCACCTCGCCTGGGCATACTTTATCGTATCATTACTACAGGGAGGGCTTTCTTGGTTTACATGGACCATCTTAAAGCACAAAGGCGTATGATCAGAATCGCATTATTTTGTGTATCATTTGAATCCGATAAGGAGAAGGATCAGTTTCTGTCATCCATAGAACAGGCAAAGAAGATAGCCATGGAGCTTGTTTCAGTTGACGTGTTTGTGGCATGTAATACCCGAAACAACAATCCAGGTTATTTCGGAGCTGTAAGATTATTGATGAACCATGTAGATCTTGATATCTATGATTATATTATCATCAGCAATGTTGATCTAATTATTGAAGAGGATTTCTTCATAAAACTTGCGAACTATCAATGTGAGAAAGATATCGGATGGATAGCCCCCCAGATATGGTCGGAAAAAGAAAAAAGAGACAAGAATCCCCGACAGACAGTCAGATATTCCCTCAGAAAACTCAAACTTCTGAGATTAGGGTACCAGTATCCCTGGCTTGACACGCTTTATACCAAGACACTTTATAAAAGAAAGAAGATGGATAAGAAGCGACCTAGACTGGTGTATTCCGGGCATGGTTCCTTTATTATACTGACAAGATCATTTATTGCCCGTTGTGGCATAATTAATTACCCAATTTTCTTGTTTTGCGAGGAAATCTATCTGGCAGAGCGATGTTTGCAGGCTGGGCTAAAGGTCGTTTATTCTCCAAATATGAAGGTTATTGATATTGAGCATGTATCAACTGGAAAAATGGATCATCGTACCTATTGCCATTATAATCTTGAGGCCATAGAGTACATAATTAAGACCTTCTATTGAACTTTCACCCCCAAACCCCTTCAAAATCGAAAAAAAACTTGTACCTTTGCACACGATTAAGGAATAAACGTCGTTTATAATATAAATGAAGATTCGGAAGGTATCAGTCATTTGCCCTGTATTCAATGAAGAGAGATTCATTGAACCATGTATTATGTCCATACTAGAACAAGATTATCCCCAAGAATATATTGAGGTTTTTTTCATAGATGGGAATAGTACAGATAAGACACGTGACATTGTTAGCCGATACGCAAGAGAATATTCATTTATTAAGATTTTAGATAATCCCAAGCGGTTTGTCCCTTACGCCTTGAATATGGGCCTTGAAGTTGCATCGGGGGAAGTCATCATGCGATTAGACGGTCATTGCACATATCCGACGAACTACATTTCTGAATTAGTAAAGTACCTATATCTACTGAATGCAGACAATGTCGGAGGTGTCTGGAATACACAACCTGCCAAAAACACTGTTATATGCCAAGCTATCGCCCAAGCATCAAGTCATCCTTTTGGCGTGGGAGGTTCTATGCATAAGATTGGTACTTCAAAAATTATAGAGACTGACACTGTGCCCTTCGGCTGTTACAAACGAGAGGTTTTTGAGAAAACAGGATTGTTTGATACTGATTTAGTCAGGAACCAGGATGATGAGTTTAATGGGCGTTTACTGAAATTGGGCGGAAAGATATTCCTGATCCCACAGGTGATCATCAACTATACGGCCCGTGACACCATCTCAAAAATGTGTAAGATGTACTATCAATATGGGCTCTACAAGCCTTTGGTCAGCAAAAAGCTGGGGGCACCTGCCACGATCAGGCAATTTTTCCCTATTGCTTTCCTTCTATGGCTGGTCTTAGGGGGGATTGGCAGTTTCTTCTCTCAATTCATCATGTGTATTTACTTGGCTGTTTTAATACTCTATACATTCATCGGCATAGTCGTTGGCAGTATGAGTGCCATCCGAACGCATCAGTTACTCTTAACACTGGTCATGCCATATATATTTTTTAATATACACGTTAGTTATGGTATAGGTTACATGATTGGAATAATCCACCTATTCAAAAACGAAAAGTATTCAGCAAAATCAAATAGATAGATATTATATATTATGACTATTCCATTTTCGCCACCAGATATCACCATGCAGGAAGCCCAGGAAGTAACTGCAGCCCTTCTCTCCGGTTGGATAACAACGGGGGCACGCACTAAGCTGTTTGAAGAAAAGATTGCCCAATCCTGTGGCACTGAAAAGGCTGTGTGTCTCAATTCCGCTACTGCGTGTTTGGAAACGATACTTCAGATTCTTGGCATAGGTAGTGGAGATGAAGTCATTACAACTCCCTACACCTATACGGCAACAGCTAGTGTGATATGTCATGTTGGAGCCAAAATCAGATTCGTTGACACACAGAAGGACTCTTTTGAGATGGATTATGAACAAGTGGCAGCATGTATCAACGAACGTACAAAAGCAGTCATTCCCGTAGATATCGCTGGCGTACCTTGTAATTACGAGAAGATCTTTGCTGCAGTTGAGAGCAGACGTGAATTGTTCCATCCTGAAAACGAGATCCAGAAAGCTATCGGACGCGTGGCTGTCGTTGCGGATAGCGCCCATGCCTTCGGTGCTCAGTGGAGAGATCAGAAGGTGGGAGCCATTGCCGATTTTACAGCATTCAGTTTCCATGCCGTAAAAAATCTCACTACCGGTGAAGGAGGCGCACTAACTTGGCGAAATATAGCTGGCATTGATAATGACAGCCTCTATAAGGAATGCCAATTGTTATCACTCCACGGACAAGACAAAGATGCACTTGAGAGAAGTGAACATAGTTCATGGGAATATGATATTATCTATCCTGGATACAAGCGCAATATGACAGACATCACTGCGGCAATCGGATTGGCGCAGATGAAGCGTTTCCCCGGCATGCTGGCACGCAGAAAGGAATTGATAATGCATTATAATGAAGCATTAAAGGATGAGAACGTTTATATTCTCTCTCATTATACTGACGAGTATGCTTCCTCAGGGCACTTGTATATGGTCAGGCTGCTTGGACGAACGAGTGAAGAGCGTGATAAGATTATCAAGGATATGGCATTGCGAGGTATTGCGACAAATGTACACTTTAAGCCGTTACCTATGATGACCGCCTATAAGCGTCTTGGGTTTAACATTAATGATTATCCTAACGCATACCATTTCTTTGAGAATGAGATCACGCTCCCACTCTATACGAAATTGACAGATGAGCAGGTAGATTATCTACTGAAGAACTTTAAGGAAATTATACATTGATAAGACTATTAGACATCATCTTCTCCACATTGGGAATCATCATACTGCTCCCGCTTTTCATGATAATCTGCCTGATCATAAAGGCAGACAGTAAGGGAGGCTGTTTCTTTATCCAGGAAAGGATAGGGAAAGACGGAAAGCCTTTTGGAATTTATAAATTCCGCACGATGCGAAGTGGTGCAGACTCTGCAGGTCTTCTTACCATTGGTACAAACGACAAGAGAATTACTCATGTAGGAAGTTTCTTACGTAAAACAAAGATAGATGAATTGCCCCAACTATGGAATGTACTTAAAGGTGAAATGAGCATTGTTGGTCCAAGACCAGAGGTAGAAAAGTATGTTTTACTATATTCAGAGGAGCAGCGGAAGGTTCTTAACATCAGACCAGGAATTACAGACTACGCCTCCATTGAATATGTAAATGAGAATGAAATCCTAAGTCAGACAAACGACCCTGACAAAGCATATATTGAGGAGGTGATGCCTCATAAAATCGAACTCAGCATGAGATATCTGGAACACTATACCGTCAGTGAATATCTCAAGATCATTTTCCTTACCTTAAAAAAGATCATATCATGAAGAGACTTATAGATTTCTTGCTGGCGTTTATCTGTCTTATCATATTCTCTCCCCTCTTCTTGATTTGCTATATCGCCATCCGCATTGAAGACGGGAAGCCCGTCATTTTCAAACAAGAAAGAATTGGAAGAAACGGAAAGCCTTTCAACATTTATAAATTCAGAAGTCTTACTATTGATGGAGGAAATGAAGAGGACTTACTCATTGGGCAAACAAAAAAGAAAGAGTTTACACATATTGGCAAGTTTTTAAGAGAACATCATCTGGATGAACTACCACAACTGTGGAATGTACTCATTGGTGATATGGCTTTCGTAGGACCACGCCCAGAAAGGAAATACTATATTGATATGATTATCAAATACGATCCAAGATACGAGCTTTTGTATCAATTACGCCCAGGTGTTACCAGTTATGCCACGCTCCATAATGGTTATACGGATACCATGGAAAAAATGCTTATCCGCCTGGAAATGGATCTTGACTATTTAGAACATCAAACATTATTGCTTGATGCAAAGATCCTCTTGGAGACCTTTACAAATATTATAATTGGAAAGAAATTCTAGTTAAAACTTACGAAACCATAATTGCAGGTCCTGATTACGCAGAACCATATCATCACCATTAAGGGTTATAACTTGAAAATACTCCTGCTCTTCATTAATACCATAAGGGAGGATCAGATACATCGTTGAACTACTAATCGCAGGATCACCCTTCTCACGGTCCCTGAGATGAGGATCTGACAGATCCAGATGATTATCATGGTGATTGAAACGAAGATAGAATTCCTGTTCATCACCTCTTAATTGAAGCAGATCTTTCTGGAATGCCCAGAACAACTTCTCTTGCGACAAATCCAAACTTCCTGATGTTGATAACGTATCAACACGTTCCAAATGCCAATAGCCATCAAGATCTCCATTCTTCGACGACTCTATATCACATGAAAAGAACAATAACAATGTTGAGAATATATAAAGTATCTTCTTCATTTTCTAATAATACCTGATTTAACTAATGTCAACTGAACGCCGTAATTATCTCCCCTGAGTTTTCCTTTATCCATACCAAATCCACCACTAAGACTCCAACCTCCTTTTATTCTCCATGAGACTTCTGCAAGTAAACTCAGGTCATATTGAGGGGATGTATAGGGATCATCATATGTTCCCAATCCAGTCTGATATGTGGCTAAAAACCGATAACTTAACGATGAGACAGGTTTTCCTCCAATTCCGAGATGCCATGCTACGAAACGATTGTTAGCCACATAGATGCGACCATTATCATTATATAATGGAGATAAATATAAGGGATTACCCATGACTTGGCCCCAATGTTGCCAACCAGTGAAGATATGATGATTATAGTAGTTGTCATTGCCACCGATATGATCACTAAAGGCTTTTGTCCTGTCATGATACACGGGCCCGCTTTGATATTTTGTGTAGATATACTCCAGCACGATATCATTCAGCCAGTCATTCTGCTTCAGTTTTAGCTCAAGTCCTAACAGCATATCCTTAAAGTCGTACACCAGATACTTGCTCTTCTTACGGGTATTCCATTCCTCGCCTTCCCCATAGCCGTCGTAGTCAAGCATAAACATACTTGAATGATCCTCGAAATAATGATCAATATAGGCACTGATAGCCCAATTCCGGGTATCATAGTTGAACCGGGCAACCCACGATCCTAAGATGTTACCGCTGGCATTACGGTAGGTTGTTTCATCCGACTCTCCACCACCTGGGATAAACGCATGCCAAAACGACTTAAATCCACTCTCATTTGACACCCATCCCCAATTACCGGGGGTGATCTCAACATAAGACTTACCACCGAACTGGCTGGCCATCTCAAGGCCGAATTCAAAGGTGATATTCTTTGGGCCGATGCGCAAGTAGCCTGCCTTGCTGTGGTAAAGGGTATTCTCGGTATAACGGGTATTCGGGGCCTTAAAATCCTTCTGCCACCCATCATCGGTAGTCATACCATAAGCAATATGACCCTTCAAAGCCAGCCAGTTGCGGGTGCCGGGAATCGACCAGTAGTCAGGAAGGGCTATCCTTACCTGAGGCACCGGACGGGCGTTGATGCCTAATGTCTGTGAACCTGAGCTCAGCTCCTGGTTCTTCAGCTCCATCGGCTGTTCCTTCGCGCCGACGGTGAGGACGCCTTTGAGCCAGCGTGCCTCGATATAGGCCTGCTGGATGACAAGTGTACTGGTGAAACCTGCTGCCAATGCCAGATCGACACCATAGCCCACCCCCCAGCGACGTCCATCATCGTTGGAGAGAGGCCGCATGATGGCGCCTCTGATATAGCCATTGGCTTTCTTCAGGGAACTCAGACCATACTTATTAGCATTCAGCCATAGGGGAGAATGATCGCCACCAGCCAAGGTGCCTTGCATCTCAGCCCGATACTGCAACGAATCAAAGAGTGAACGCTCCTGAGCAGAAACACCCCCCACGCTGCACAGACATAATAAAAGAGGTAATAATCGTCTCATAACTGCGGACAAAGGTAAGGTAAAAAGCTCAATTTACCAAAAATATTAGCCTAAAAATAAGGATATAGGGATTTTCCCCTATCCGTTTAGGGAAAATCCTTTGCAAACCTCCCGTTTTTGTCGTTCCTTTGCAGCGAGAATCAAACAAAACGAATGTCGAACAAGTTAAAATGATACGATTATGAAGAAGATGTTTTTCGCACTGATGACCATGCTGACAGTCAGCATCTCAGTAAACGCAATGAGCTACGAGCAGGCTCGCAATGAGGCCCTGTTCCTCACTGATAAGATGGCTTATGAGCTGAATCTGACTGACGAGCAGTACGAGGCAGCTTACGAGATCAACCTTGACTACCTGATGGGTGTAACGGGTCGTAACGATGTGTTTGGAACCTATTGGGAGCGTCGTAACCTCGATCTGAGCTACATATTGCTCGACTGGCAGTGGAAGTCCTTTATCGCAGCCACCTATTTTTATCGTCCACTCTATTGGGAAGCAGGTTACTGGCACTTCGGTATCTATCGTCGTTATCCACATCGTGACTACTTCTACTTCGGTCGTCCTCACTTCTATGTGACCTATCATGGCGCACATGCCTGGCATCGTGTAGGCGGACATGGTTACT
>Ga0256405_10008753_pt1 | contig 14274 bp, 25 predicted proteins | sample RumenRJG_02DNA_FD_189096 | JGI IMG/M metagenome (GOLD analysis project Ga0256405, IMG submission 189096) | Bovine rumen microbial communities from Lethbridge, Alberta, Canada - RJG_02 | ecosystem: Host-associated > Mammals > Digestive system > Stomach > Rumen | place: Canada: Alberta...
ATTGTATATATGCTTTACTACATTCTTCAGCATTTTTAGACCTGTCTTCATATAAAGTTAAAGAATACCAACCTTTAGTATTTAATTGTTTTTCAATACCGTCTGTTCTATTAACTAAATGGAAACCTAATCTTAAATAATGTTTTAATTCTTTCTCATTGTAGGCAATTTTATAATAATCTTCACCAACATTTTGCCATCTATTGTAGAGTTGAATTGCTTTACTAAGACTTTGTAATCTTGTAGGTTTATTTGCATCTTCTGGGAAAGCATCACAATCTTCCATAGCCCAAACATTATAACCTAATTTATAATAATCACGCATCCAATTTATAAAAGTAATCATAAAATCTGTCATATGACCCCATTCCCATGGACCGGTCTCTTTTAAGATTTTCTTTAACTCTTTTTTATATTTGCGCATCATTTTTTGATAGTCTTTTTTCTTAGTGTTATGTTTCATCTTGTTTTAGTTTTGTTTTCTTTCAACCTTTTCAATATCTTGTTTAAGTTCTTCTAATAAAGCATTTTCGGCTTCTTCTCTAGTAACATATTTAGGACTTCCGATAACAGTTAAATTATTACCACCACCAAATTGTAATCTAAATAAATTACCATTAATAGATAATTCTATATTATATGTATCAGAGCCAATACTATAACCTCTACCATCAAGCCATTTAAAGTTTTTTGTTTCTAGAGCTTTTTTATAGTCAGCAAGGTTATTTTCATTAATATACCAATCATAACATTTAGTATCAAAGTATTCTTTAAGAACAAATTCAACTTTAACATTAGTTTGAGTGTTATGAGTCTCACTGTTTGCCAACTTAAGTTCTAAGTTTTCTTTTTCTAATTTTTCTAATCTTTCAATGATGTATTTTTCTAAACCGCTAAATTCCATACTTTACCTCCTATTAATTTAAACACTATAATGGAAATCTTTTCTTTCTATTATTCTCTTAAAGGCAATTTCTTTAATCTTATATTCTTGAGTGATATCTTTATTATATCTTTCAGTATCTACAATGTTTCCTTCTTCATCTTTGATTTCATTTTGACAATGTTTCAAAATTCTAACATCTGTAATGTTATCAAGATTGCATAAAGAACAGCCTCTTTGTAAATCATAACTTAAATCATCTGCAGGAATAAAACTAAAATTAATATTAAGATTGCCATCATCTCCATAGACATCACATGGTTCAGACTCCATAGAATCCATATAGAATCTCTTAATAGTAGTTCTTTCTCCATTTGTGAATGTTATAAAGATATTGTATTTATCATCAGTTGTACTGCTTTGAATAATGTTAAGGTCTTGAACTGCTTCACTAAAAGGAGTACCTAGATTCAATTCAAATGCAATAGCTCTTAAACAGTCATAATTAATATCAACATGAGCTGCAAATGCAATGACATTATCAATTTCTTTCCAATATTGTTTTTCAAGTTTATCTTGTAAATATTCTCTAATCTCAGTGCTTGTAGGATATTTAAAGATAATGTGATAATGAAATCTACCTGGTCTATTTACTAAGAAATCATTTAATCTATATAAACTATTACAAGTTATCACATAAAGTTTTTTACCGATACCAAAACCATCTAATAAAGTTAATAGTTCAGTTTGTCTGTCGTTACCATTATCCATTCTGTCATGAGAAGATACATATGTCTTATCAAACTCATCAAAAATAACAACAACTTCTTGTTCAATTTGGTTTAAAAAGTCTGCAATACCTGGTAAGTAATCATTAACCAAGATAACTGCATAGCCTCTTTCAACAGACTTTTGTGCTAATAATTTAGCTGCAATAGATTTACCGATGCCTTTATCACCTGAAAAAATAACACCAAGATTTCTATCAAATTTTGGAAATGCATCTAAAATTTTATTTACTTTTTCTTGATGACTTCCATAAGTTTTTTCATTTAATGTGATATTTGGAAATGCTTCTAAAAAGAAACCCTCCATCTTAGCGAAATTAACTCTATAAACACCTACAGGTAATGTATCAAAAGTTTTTAAGTTATCACTGTAAATTCTATAAGTACTATCTGTTTGTATGATTTTCATAATAAATTACCTCATCTGTTCAATATATTATACAATAAACTTCATTATAATTCATCTTCATTTAATACTAATACATTTAATTTACCTGAACCTGCAGCACAGGCATCAAGTCCTATCAATTTATATCTTTTAGATTTAAAGATTGGACAATCATAGACACTTTTCTTTTGTTTTGTTAAATGATTAAAGAAATCAGATGTATGCCAATGACCACAAACAATTGTTTTACCAGTCTTATTCCAACCTTCTTTTGCTTTAGCCCATGGACAACCCCACATAGCATCTTCCCATTCGGTATCAGTAGCATTTCTCCAATCTTCTCTATAGCCTAAATCTTCTACATAATACATTTTTAAAGCTTGTTGTAAAGGAATATAACTATGAACAAAGATATAATGTTCAGTTTCCCAATAATTGACCCACGCATCACTCTCAATCCATTTAGTGACCTCACTTGTATCAACAATTTCTTGAATTTGTTTCCAATACTCTTGTGGGTAATTACTATAATTTGTATAATAATCTACGTTCTCTAAAAAAGCTTGACGATACCAATAATGTCTATCTAAAACATTAGGTTCAAAACCTGCTATTTGACAGAATGTTTTAACAGTACCATTACTATAATCATGACTTTCTGGGAAATATTTATTTAATAACTCTTTATAAAGTAACTCATGGTTACCTCTAATAAGTATAAGTCTTTCTTTAGGTAAAGAACGCAAAAAATTATAGACTTCTAGTGTTTCATTGCCTCTATCAAAAACATCTCCACAAACAACAAGAACATGCTCTGGATTTAATTCATCAAATCCTTTTTTAGTTAATTCTTTCATTAGTGGAGTATAGAAACTGTGGATATCACTAGTTATAAAATATCGCTTCATCTTCTACATCCTCCTCTAAGACTTCATATTCAGTATAATAAGCATGGTCTTCTCCACCACACCTATTATCTTCTCTTTCAGCAACTTTTTCAGCAAGTTCTTTAGTGGCATAAACACCAATTAACTCTTCACCTACTGTAATATCTTCATAGTAATCATCATAATAACCATCATCCCAGCATAAATCATTAGAATGATGTTCAGTTATTGTTCTAAAAACTAAATAAACTTTCATATTAATATTCTTCTACTTTTGCATGAAGAGTTTCAATACCATCATAATCATCAATCATGTAGTTACCATTTGCCAATTCATCAGGAATCTCAACAACTTTTAATGTACCAGCAAAACCACTTGCCTCTTCACCAAGTTCTTCAACAATTTGAATTAAAAGTGGGTCTTCTCTATGATGTTCATCTAAATCTAAAATTGAATCATCATCTTGCTCATCTAAGTTTTTAAGTGTTTCATCACCTAAATCTTTAAATGAATAGAAATAGAATAAAGAATTCTTTTTAATAAACTCTTCATAAGAAACTTTGTTATAAACAACATGAGGTTTTTCATAATGACCAATGTAGTAAAATAATTCTTTACCTAATCTTTCAGCATAGAGTTTATGTGCTTTTGCTGAAACAGTAAAACCACCAAAACCTTTATTTAAAATGACTTTAACCATAATTAGTCCTCCCACAAATTATAACTATTATCTATTTCAGTATACTTATTAACAAATTTAGTATCATCTACTTTATGTTGAGGTTCAATATAAATTGCAACATTATTATTGAATAAGAAATCTAAGATATCAGCAAACTCATAATGCATATCACATTCAAGCACAGAGAATATATTAGCATCATCAGATAAATTAATACAATCACCTAATAAGTCAAAAGCATTTTTAGGTTTATGTTTGATAGAATACATTGGAAGTAGTTTAATACCTTTGCAATCTTCGTACACAGTCTTGATAACATATTCAATATCTTTATATTCTTTTGATGATTTTAGACATTCTACGCATTGTTTCCAAATTTCTTGATAGTTTTCTTTACTTTCGGATAATTTCAACTGAGAAAGATTTAAAGATTCACTTACTTTATTTCTCATTACAAGTGTAAGTAGTAGAGTAAGTTTATCTTCAAACCCACATATCTTTTGAGGTTTATCACCGAATCTACCTAATCTAATATGAACATAATTATCTTTGCATAAATAATTCACTTGAGAATATTCAAATGAATCTTGACTAAATGTTTTCACTCTTTTATACACTAACTTGTTCATCTATTATTTCTCCATCAATAATATCAAAATCGTATCTCAATGCTTTACCACATTTAGGACAATAACAAAATTGTTCACTTAATTCTTCTTTTGCATTGATGAGTATTTTATAAACATCAGGATAACTTTCACCAGGATTAAATGAGTAGATAACTCTTCCACAAGAAGAACAACAAAGACTATACACATTTGCAGTGATAGTCCTTATTTCATTATTAACAATGATTTGTTGTGTAGGTACTTCTACTTCTTTAATTATTGCTTGAACAGGTAATTCATCAATCATTGATATTTCTCCTTGCCCAACTATTCTTTTCAAGTTTAGGCATTTCTAATAATTGCTTTTGCATTTCTCTCTCAAGTTTTCTAAGTTGAGATTTAAGTTTATTAATTTTAGGAGCATATTGTTTTTTAATTTTATCATTATGCTTCTTAACTTGTGCTTTTTTCTTAGCGAGTTCTTCTTTTTCTTTTGCTACAAACTCTTTATATTCTTCTTGTTGTTGTCTTGTTTGTGCAAACATTTCTTCTTCAAGAGCAGTTGGCATTCTCCAATAACCGTAGACGCATCTAGTACCATTTCTAGAGCAATCATAAGTATCATAGAGTTTACCATCTTTTAAGCATGAAAGATGACCACTAAGATTTAAGATGTAACTACCAGTAGAAGGAAGTTCACTCTCTTTTAAGTGTACTTGACAACCTGTGCCAATACCCATGCAAGGTACCCATACCCAACCAAGTACTCTTTCAATATATCTTTTAACAGTGCCTGTATAGACACCATTTCTTGCACTACTTCTTTTTGCTTTTCGTTTAGATGCATGTTCTTTTTTTGCTTCTTCATTAATGCCATTGTACACTTCTAAATAATCCATGCCAGTAGCATTTGCAATCGCTCTTGTGACACAATCTCTAACATCGGCTTTTTTAAAGTAGTTTTCTCTACCACCAGTTGAATAAACAAAATCCATAACTTACCTCACTTCTTGAGACTACACTCTCAATCGTAATTATTATACACTTTATTTTCAACTTTGTCAAATACTAAAGTTCTGGTGGCTCAGGAATTTCTAGTTCTGCTTTTGATTTAAAGTTACTTGCATCTTTAAAGTAATTGACACAAATATCTAACTCATTGATTCTATCTGATAAAGATAACTTTTCAAGTGGGTTAGTTGTTTTTTGTTGAGCATCAACCAAATAGGCTCTTCTATCTTGCAATGCTTTTAAACCATAAGCAATATAATCTTCTAAATTGTGATTCATATTAATCTCCTCTTAATTATTATACAACAAACTATTCAGACACAGTAAACTTATGAATAGGTACATCAAGAAATGCCATATTCTCATGTACTTCAATGTAAGCACTATCGTTCCTTGGAATAATTACTGTAACAAAATAATTTAAAACATAAGAAGGAATATTGTCATTAATTGGGCCCTTATAAATTCTTTCACCAAAGCCAGCATAACAAATTGTAACTGTACTGCAATCTAGAACACTTAGTAAGTCTTTAATTTGCATAATTTACCTCCAATAATGCTAAAATTAATAGTGTACTCAACTCAACATAAAAGTTCTTATCCTTTCATCTTCTATGCGAGTTGAGTACTTTTTTAATACCTTTTAGATGACTTTTTCTTTCTTTGAATTTCTCTTATCTTTGCTCTCTTAGATTTCTCTTTACGCTTTAAAGATTTCTTTAAGAAAAATTCTCTTCTTCTACATTCTCCAATAATGTCTTCATTTGTTACTTGCTTTTTAAATCTTCTAAGCATAGCATCAAGAAACATATTAGCAGATGCTTCAGGCTTTTCAGACTTTCTAATTTCTTCAAAGTCATGAGCTGTTAAATAAACTTTAGCCAATTAATATCACTTCCTTTCATGGCCTATATATTTTCAATATCTTTTTCTAAGATATCTAAATATGCATGTAATTTTTTAAGGTGGTCTTTTAAATCTTCTTCAGACAATTCACCATTATTAAATCTTGTTTCTAGAACATCAACAATTTCTTTACACCAATTAAGTTCAGTTAATAAATTACTTACTCTCATTTTCACCACGCTTACTTTCTTTAATTACATTAAGAATATTAACATATTGTTCATTCATGTAATTACACCAATAATCATATGCTTTCTTATCTTGTTTGTCTAGAATCCAAGTATTTGGGTTTTGTTTGTGGTTCTTACAAACTCTAACATCATCAAAGAATTTGTCTCTAATTGCATTTGTTACAAATAATCTATTGATTGTACCTTCTTTAGATGGTGAGTTTTTTCTATAAGCAACTTTAATTGTACCATTTTTGATGTCTCGGATTAAAAGACTTGTGCCTGGAATTACCACATCTTTGTCAATAACATATTTCTTCATTTCATCAATGAAGTTTTTTGAATTTGTTTGTTGATGACTATGTGCTAATGCCTTGAACATAGAGTCTGTTTCATCACCACTCTCATAATTAATTGTTACAACATGGCCATCTTTATTGAGTTGTTTGGCTGATGTTGCTAAGAGATAAGCATCTTTATCACTTAATTCTAAAAGTGTGTAAGATTCTAATTCATCTTGACTTTGAACATCAATAATTTCTAAAACACCTGGTTTAACTTTTCTTGCAATCATATTATTACCTCCGCATTATTCAGTTAACTTTTTAATACCTTTACATTTTGGGAATTTACTACACCCAAGGAATCTACCATATTGACCACTTCTAATGACCATTGGTGCTCCACATTCAGGACATACTTCATTAGACAACTCGGTAGAAGATACTACCTTCGCATCTTTAATTGCTTTCTCAAGTTTATCATAAAATTCTTGTAAAACATTTAGAGATTCTCTTTTTCCTGTTGCAATCTCATCTAAATCTTTTTCCATTTCTCTTGTATAGTCAAGATTAATGATAGATGGGAACTTATCATCAAGGAATTTGCTTAATTCAATGCCCTTTTCAGTTGGAATGATAAATTCATCTTCAACTCTACAATAACCCCTTGAAGGGTCTAATAGAGTACTTAAAATTGTTGAGAATGTTGATGGTCTACCTATACCGGATGCTTCCAACTCTTTAATAAAGGTACTTTCTTTGAATCTAGGTCTAGGTTTAGTTTCTTTTTCAACAATTTCTAATTCTTTTACCTTTAATTGTTCATCTTTTTTAAAAGTTTCTTTGATGACTTCATCTTTTTCATCATCATATCTATAAACTTTCTTAAAACCATCAAATCTTTCTTCTCTTGATGTGAATTCAAAGAGATGTTTACCACTTGAGATAGTATAAATTGTTTCACTTGTAATACTTGGCTTCATCATAGTGGCAACAGTTCTCTTATATATAATATCATACACTTTAAGTAAAGTTTTATCAGTAATATACTTACTCAATAAGTCAGGTGTCATGTCTAAATCAACACATCTAATGGCCTCATGACCATCTTGAGCATTTTCTTGCTTCTTTGCTTCTCTAATAGGTGCATAATAATCATTACCATAAGTATTTTTCACATATGCTTCTAACAAAGGAAGAAATTCAGGCGCAAATTCAGGACTATCAGTTCTAATATAAGTAATTAAAGCAATGTGTTTATTACCGACATCAATACCTTCAAATAGTCTTTGTGCAATTTCCATTGACTTCTTGACACTAATACCTAATTTACTTGACACTTCTTGTTGAAATGTACTAGTAGTGAATGGTGCTTTAGGATATTCTTTCTTATCTTTGTGTTCTACATTAGAAATAACAAATGGAGGTTCACAACTATCAACAATGTTTTGTGCATCTTGTGGTACAAAGATTTTGTCTATCTTTTGGTCTTTTGTACCAATATACTTTGCTTTAAATTCAGTATTGTTTTTAGTAAAGTGTAACCATAACTCATAGTACTTTTGAGAAATAAAGTTTCTAACTTCAGCATCTCTATCACAAATAAGTTTAAGACCTGCACTTTGACATCTACCGACACTTCTCGCTTGTATCTTCTTTCTTGCAATACTAGATAAACTATAACCAATAATCTTATCTTCTATTGCTCTTGTATGTGCAGAACTAACTAAATCATCATCAATCTTTCTAGGATGTTCTAATGCTTTTAAAACTGCATTCTTAGTGATTTCATGAAATGTAACTCTTTCATACTTCTTATCAGGAATACTTAAAAACTTCTTTAAAGACCAGGCAATTGCTTCACCTTCTCTATCAGGGTCAGATGCAAGAATAACTCTATCAGCAAGTTTAACCTGCTCTTTAAGAGACTTTACATGCTCTTGAGTATCTTTATCACTAGACACAGCAAAGTTCGCTTTAAAGTTGTTTTTAGGGTCAATACCTGTATTCCAGTAATTACCCCCATCTTTGATTTGTGAGATGTGACCAAAACTTGCCATAACAACATAGTTAGATGGCAAGAATGGTTTAATAGTCTTTACTTTATTTGGTGACTCTATGATTAATAAGATTCGTTCACTCATATTATATTATACAAGATGTTTATGCAATTTTATCAACTCTTGTTCTATAGTGGAAGCATTGGATATTCCAACCACCGGCACTAAATGTTTGAACTTTGGCTTTTCCTCTTTCACCAATAATAATTCCGTTAAGTTCACCAGCTCTAATTCTTAAATCAGTAGCATCAGTAATAATACCTGTAATTTCAGTAACTTCTTTAACTAATTGGAAATATCTTGCTTTACAATCTTTTAAAAGAATTTCTTCTAACTTTGCTTCATCAATATATCTTTGACTATGCTCTTTTGTATAATCTCTAGTTGCACATAATTTTGTATATGGATGAATATTTTCTTCAAGTTCTTTTTCTTTTCTTCTTAATTCATTATATACATTATTGTACTCTTCTCTAGTCATTTCGCCATTATAAACTTTATAAGAATTGTTATTATGCCAATCGCACATTTGGCTATTGACTTTATAGTATTCATTTAAGACTTCAACATTTTTTCTAATGTATTCAGCAACTTGTTCTTTATAGTTAAGTAAGAAATCCCAAATAACTAAGATTCTATTATTATTAAATTCATCTTCTTTAGCAAGTTCTAAATTTAAAGCATTTTGATATTTCTCAAGTGTAAGTTGAGCATCATGTAAATCTTGAATAGCATAATCTAATTCTTTATTACAATCTTTAATATATTCATTCCAGAGATATTCTTCATCTCTACCCATATTTAAAAGCCAGCCATCTGCTTTTAAGAATGCTTCTCTGGTTTGAGCATTTTGCCACTTTTTAATTCTTTTTTCAATCTTTTCAATTTTAATATTTGATTTTTGAATTCTATCTTGTAATTGTTCTTTAGTCATACTAATCACCTCTACACATATAATTATACATGTATAAATAAAAAAGTCAACTTCTTTTGTTGACTATTTATCTTTGACTGAATCCCAAACAAGTTTTGATGTAGCATCTCCAGTACTTATAATTCTTCCATAGAAGTCTTTGGTCACACCTTGTTTCTTATCATATTTACCCAAAATTCTACCGAAGAAGTCTTTAGCAATCTTACTACCATCAGCCAATTCTTCAATACTTCCAATTATACGCCCATAAAAATCTTTTACAACTTCCCTTGCCATATATCTCTCCTAATAATTAGATTCTTCACTATAATCCATTAAATACTTAAAGGGGTCAATACCATAACTCAATGCTTCTTCAAATGAGATTATTTCAACATTCTCAGTTTTAACAATAAGATTATGAACTTTTCTATTTGCTAAAAATTTTGCTATCATGCTATTGCATGACTTCTCTGAAAAGTCAAATCTTTTAAATGTAATTAACATTGTATCTGGCAATAATTCACAATCAGGTACAAGTGGACCAAATTCAAGTGATGTTGTCTCTCCTAAAGAAGTTCTCAATACTAATATGTATAATGTATTTAAACTTGTTGTCAATTTAAGACAAACATTTCCCACACTCTCTAACTCAATTTCATTAGAGAACATACTTACAGGATTATAATTAAATACTTTGCCCATCTTCTTGTTTTTCTTTTTCTACCTCAGCTTCATTAACTCTCTTCATCTCTTCTTCTGTGAGAGGAATTGTTTCAATTTCACCAAGTTGCATCTTTGTCATAAACTCAATTGCAGTATTAAGTTTTTTTGCATCTTTATCTTGTTCAATCTTTTCTTCAGCAATCTTTTTCTTTGCTTCTAAATTTTCAAAATACATTTTAATGATATCTTGTTTTTCTTCATCACTTGCTTTATCCCATTCAGGTAAAACAATAAGACCAATATCTTCTAATAAAATACCATTAAGCAAATCATTCATTTGTTGAAAAACTTCAGCAACGGCACCTGTAAATTTATTCATATCACAAGTATCAATCATATCAGGAGTTTGATATGTAGCAAAGATTTCATCTGCTCTAGGGACAAGATATTCTTCTTCATCACCTAAACCAATTGCTCTTTCTCTACTTAAATGCATACCATTTGTTCTAATGATTGCAGGATTAATAAATGCTCTAATATCACCATCAGCAAATTTAATAGCAAAGATTCTTTCTTTCTTACCTAATTGAGGTGCAGATAATGCGACGAGATTCTTATTAGCAATGAGAGTGTCTTTCAAATCGTTAATCATACCAACAACTTGTGGTCTAATTTCAGGATTTAAAGCAATCTCATCTGCTCTGTCTCTTAAAAATTCTTTATCTTTATTTATTACTAAAACATAATCAGCCATATATTATTCCGCCTCTGTAATAATCATATTATAATTATCATTTGCTAAATCACCTTTTAATGTGATATCAAAATCATCAGTTAAATAAACCATAACAAGAGATTTGTCTGACATGACCATGCCTTCAGGGTCTAAATCAGCACCATCATATTTATCAAGTAAAGTATAAAGTCTAGAAAATTCATCACTATCTTTAGCAGTGATGACATATTTACCATTAACTTCTTTGCCTCTATTTAACAAACCTAAGTCTTTAAGAAGTGCATTCAATTTATCAGTGTTCATCTTTCAACCCTCTCATAATTTCTTTGATATGAGATAACGCATCTTTTGATTCATCTATAATAGCTTCTTTAGATGAGAATTTAAGACCATCATACCAAGATTTATTTATCTTCTCTTCATACATTTCTTTCTTACTTCTATTTGGTTTATTTAATAAGAAAAGAATATAAGCAACTCTTTCATAATTTTGTTTAATGACTTCAACTTCTTCTTTAACACTAAGATATGTAGATTCTTCTACTTTACCTTCAGATGCTAAAACTTGAAGTTCTTTAAGAGTTTCTTGCATTTCAACATATGTATTTTCTAATTCTAAGAAATAATTAATGACATGTCTTTTCGCCATAGTACTTCCTTTCTATATTATACAATTAAATGTCTAAATTAATACTATAGTGAATAACATTGTCTTCATCAAACACTAAAAGCATTTGACTTGGCTTTGTATAATAACGCTTACTTGCGGCATAATCATCAGTACCAACAATACTACCATTACAGAACACTCTCATGTTTTGGAAGTTTTTAACTTTTTCTTGGTGATAATGGCCTAAGAGAACATAATGAATATATTCTTCTGTAGCACCTATAAAGTTTTGGAATACTTTACTTGTGCTATCATTATGTCCGTGAGCAAACATAACTTTTTTACCATTTAATAATTCAAATTTACCAATTTCATAATTTAAACCATCATTAATAAATTTAATGTTTGTATTTTTTAATCTTTCTTCAACATACCAGTCAATAAGTCTATAGAAATTTTCTTTTTCAATAGCTTCTTTTTTATTTGCGATTACTCTTGCGTGATTGTCTGTACAACTTCTATAGATAACTTCAGGTGCAACATCTTGTAATTCATTTAAAACACCTGAAATAATTTCACTTGCCTTCATAATTTGTTCAACAACATCAAATTCTTGTTCAAGTCTAATTGTTGTATGAATAATGCCACTAATCATATCACCAAGATTAACAACATTTAATCTTTTAACTTTATGTAATAAGCAATATTTTCTAACATCATCAACATATTTACTAACTCTTTTTTTAGCAACTTCTAAATTAAATACATTACAAAAATCATTAAATTCAACACCGATATGAAGGTCACTAAATAATGCAATTGCTTCAACATCAGCACATTTTTTACCTGTATATTTAACCTTTTTAAATGGAGTTAAATTCTTTGCCGCAGTAGTAATAACTTCTTTTAAACTATCAATACGAGAATCTTCTCTCATCATTCTATTAAGAGTAGTCCACTCATCTCGTACTTGTTGCTTTTCTTTAAATAATTCTGCTCTTCTTTTGACTAGAGAATCTTCATTATTTAAATCAACAGGTTTAGAAACCATACCATTATTTCTTAATCTTCTTAAGACAAAATTTCTCAAAGATTCACCACCTTGTGTCCAATTAATTTTCTTTGCAAGTTCAGCCCAGTTTCTTTCCGCTTTTAACAACTGTCTATGGGCAATACCTATTTCAAGAATATCTGCTTCAGTTAAATCTTCATTTGTTTCTGTCATCTTCTTTTCTATTAATGCATCTAATTCTTTTTTAGTCATTTAATTCTCCTTCATCAGATTCACTTACATCTGCACTTGTGATTGAGTTTAAGAATGCCTCAAGAGATTTTTCATCTCCTAGTAAAGTATTGACTACTTCTAATACTTCTTCACTAGCATCTCTATTTAAATTATTTATATTAACAACAACTTTTTTATTGTCGTTATTAACCTGAATTGTTGGGTTATTTTCAACTTTATCAATATATGATTGAGTTTTATCTATATTGCCTCTAAAAGCATTCATATAATCAATGAGGTCTTTAGTTGACAATTCATCAGGTCTCTTTCTTAATCTATCGCCTGCTTGTTGCAAGACTAAATCATACAACTCACTTTGTTGCATGACTCTAGCCATCTCTTTCTTTGTGATATTTAAATTAAACAAATTTGTTACATCTTTAAGTTCTTCAGTAGTTGTTACACTATTTATTTTATTTAGAATATCTTGTTCAGTAGGGACAACTGTTAGTTCTTGTTCCGATTGCACCGATTTTTCTTCTTCTTGCATTACATTAAATCCTTATAAGTTTGTGTAAGTTTTGTACTTAAAGATTTCTCAATTTCATGTGTTAACAAGTTGTGCTTATTAACAATAGTATTAATCAATTCTTCTTCAAATTTAGCACTCGGTTTAAATCTAAACTTCAGTTCATTGTTTTCAAATTTAATATCTAAATCTCCAAAATTTAAATTGATTTTTGCAATGGTTTCATTTTTAAGAAGAGCATCTTCAACCGCATCACAAATAATCAGTTCATAGATATCAGACAATCTTGAAAGATATCTTTCAGGTACTGTAGTAAGTTTAGATACTAATTCATTTGCAATTATTTCCATTTGCTTTCTCCTTATTCTTTTTTATTCTTGATAATGCTTTTACAACTTTAACATTGCTTCTTGAAAGAATATAGTTATAAATATTTCTCATAGCAAATTGATATTGCTCATAAGAATTATCTAACTTTTCTTTAACACATTTTTGAAACACCACATCCGATTGTTCAATGTGATTCAAGTCATACAAGATATTATACAAATTAATTTTAAATTTGCTTTGGTCTTTTAAATTCATATGTAGAAACAACCTCACAAATCTTTAAATATACATCACGAAGTTCTGCTTCAGTATACTCACCTGTTTTTATATCTTTGATTGATGTTGTTAAATCTTTACCTTCAATGTTGACAAGTTGATAAACAAGTAATCCTGAAACAACTAATTGTAAATCTTTTATTTTAGGAATAGTAATAGTTAAACCACCAAACACACTCAAAAGATTAAATAAACTATCTTTGTTAAGAACATAAACAAGTTCACTAAGAGTTGAATATTTAGAATCATCTTTTAATTTAAATAAGACAAACAAAAGAAGTGAGTAAATATCTTTCTCATCTAATTCTTCAAGTGTTTAATAAG
>Ga0256405_10008754_pt1 | contig 14274 bp, 14 predicted proteins | sample RumenRJG_02DNA_FD_189096 | JGI IMG/M metagenome (GOLD analysis project Ga0256405, IMG submission 189096) | Bovine rumen microbial communities from Lethbridge, Alberta, Canada - RJG_02 | ecosystem: Host-associated > Mammals > Digestive system > Stomach > Rumen | place: Canada: Alberta...
CTTGCCAAAGAGACAAGGACACTGAGGACCTTGAACAAAGTGAAAGGCCCGCGTCTTTAGGCGCGGGTCAGTGTTGGGGGCTTACAGCCCCGGTTCGAACCACCCGTTTTACGGGTGGCACCGATTTTTTCCCAGTGGAACCTGTTGTATTTGACATAGGCGTTGGCATTCTCTTCATTCAGATATTCGTAGTTTTCTTCGCTTCCATATCCGGCATCGGCAACGATATTCTCCGGAAGTTTTCCAAGTTTTTCTTTCACGTGTTCAAGATGAGGAATCATCGTTTTGGTATCCGTTGGGTTTGGGTGTACCGTAAACCCGACTATGAAGTCATTCTCCGTACCCATCTGGATGTTGTAGCCGGGTTTCAGCTGGCCGTTCAGCATGTGATCTTCCTTCATACGCATAAAAGTCGCATCAGGATCTGTCTTGGAATAACTGCCCCGACCTTGGAACATCTCGTTTGCCTTCTCGTATTTCACTTTCCTGGGCAGGAAGTCTTTTTTGAACTTACGTGATACTTTTTTCAGGTCTTTGTCCTTTGGATCATCTTTAAGCCGTGCATCTATGCTTTCGATCACTCCGTTAAGCTGCTCTGACGTGAGAGGTTCGCCGCCCATCTCCTCAAGGTCATCGTCCAGATAGATGGCATTCTCTTCTGCCACAAGCCTGTCGATCATTGAAAGATGTTCCCTCACTTTGATATCGAGTTTTCGGTCTTGGCCTTTGACTGCTTTGTTCCAGACAAAGGTGTACTTGTTTGCATTTGCCTCTATCTTGGTGCCGTCAAGAAAATAGTTCTCAAGTCGTATGTATCCTTGTTCCACTAAAAGATGAACGACCTCATAGAATACATCTTCTATGACATCCTTCATGTCGCTTCTGAAGCGGTTGATCGTTCTGAAGTCAGGAGTGTTACCGCCTGAGAGCCATATGAAATTGATGTTTTCTCTGAGTGCTTTGGCGATCTGCCTGGAAGAATACGTCTTCTGAGAATATGCGAAGATCATTACCTTAAGCATCATCTGCGGATGGTATGCAGGACAGCCTCCGCCCGGATACCTGTCGTAGAGTGTCGACAGATCCAATTCGTCGACGATTGTATTTACGACTCGCACAAGATGATTTTTCGGGATAATATCTCCGTAAGAGAGTGGTAATTGAAGTTGATCTGGTGTATAATCTTTAAAGCTTTGCATACCCTATTATACCATATGATAGGGGGCAATGGGGCTCAGATCCTTAAGATTTGGGCCCTTTTGCTTGCATAAAAAGAGAGGGTGACCCTCGAGGTCAAACTTCATGACCTTTTGGGACACCCTCAATTTTTTCAGTTCAGAAATTCCTGGACGATGGCTCTGACTTCGTTTCCTTCGGCCAGTCCCTTGACCTTGGCCATGACGGGGCCCATAAGACGGCCCATCATCTTGGGGCCTTCGCCCTTTGAGATGCCCAGTGCCTCAGCGGTCTCCGCGACTACTGCGCGAAGCTCATCGGCTGACATCTGTTTGGGAAGGTATCTTTCCAGGATAGCTATTTCTTGGTTGTATGAATCAAGTAAGTCTGTTCTTCCGGCTCTCTCAAAATCAGCAAGTGCATCCTTGCGCATCTTGACCTGCTTGGAGAGTATGGCGATTATGCCTTGATCATCCAGTTCCTCGCCTCTGTGGTCTATCTCATACTGTTTGATAGCCGCTCTGGCGAAGCTGATTGTATTTTTTGCGACTTCATCGTGTGCCTTCATGGAAGCCTTGAAATCTTCCATAAGCTGTTCTTTGATAGTCATTTAGATCACCTTCTTGTTTGGAATTAGAACTTTCTGGCTTTTTTTCTTGCTGCCTCTGATTTCTTCTTCTTCCTTACGCTGGGCTTCTCATAGTGCTCTCTCTTTCTGAGTTCGCTCATGACGCCGTCTCTTGCGCATGATCTCTTGAATCTCTTAAGAGCAGATTCTAAGCTTTCGCCCTCTTTAACGATTACTGTTGCCATTCCTTCTCACCTCCTTGCCGTTTAATGATTAGCCTGAGAACGGACTTTTATACAACGCATGTCATTATACTATTTTTCAATTACCGTTTCAAGCCCTAAATTTAAGGCTTTTCTTGTAATTTGACGCTCTATGGGGTAAAATATACTTGGTGGAGGTGGGTCTGGAGTTAGAAGCCACCAAATCATTCAAAACAAGAGGAAAAAACATGAAAGACTTCAAGTATTACACACCAACATTCGTTCGTTTTGGAAAGGGCACCGAAAATGAGACGGGAGAGCTTCTCAAAAAATTCGGAGCCCACAGTGTCCTGGTCCTCTATGGATCCGAAAGAGTCGTTGAAAGCGGTCTTCTGGGAGGCATCCTGGATCAGATGGATGAGTTAGGGATAACCCATATCCAGTTATGCGGAGTAGTGCCCAATCCCAGACTTTCCAAGGTAAGGGAAGGCATAGCATTAGGCAAGGAAAATAACGTTGACTTCGTCCTGGCAGTGGGCGGAGGATCCGTCATCGATACGGCCAAGGCTGTGGGATACGGTCTTCCCGATGAGGGCGATGTCTGGGACTTCTACAAGAAGATAAGAAAGCCGGTGACGGCGGTCCCCGTAGGGTGCGTGCTTACGCTTTCCGCCACAGGATCAGTGATGTCTGACTCATCGGTCATTTCCAACGAGGAGACAGGGGAGAAGCTTGGAGTCAACAGCGACCTGTGCCGCCCTTGTTTTGCGGTAATGGATCCGCAGCTCACCATGTCAGTTGGCCGCTATCAGACTGCAGCAGGTTCCACAGATATCATAATGCATACACTTGAGAGATTCTTCAACAAGGAAGGAAATCTGGATCTTACAGACATGATCGCGGGAAGCGTGATCCGCACAGTTATGGCCAACACACCGAAAGCCCTGGAGGATCCTGAGAACTACGAGGCAAGAGCTGAGATCATGTGGGCGGAGGCGCTGTCTCACAACGGACTCACCGGCTGCGGCGGGGACGGAGGAGACTGGGCATGTCATAAGATGGAGCACGAGCTCAGCGCCATGTATGACGTGGCTCACGGAGCAGGTCTGGCCGCTATTTGGGGAACATGGGCGAGGTACGTCTATAAGGACCTTCCGGACAGGTTTTATAAGTTTGCTGTAGATATAATGGATGTAGAACCTGAAGAGGACAGAGAAAAGGTGATCCTGAAGGGCATCGAAAAAATGGAAGGATTCTTCAGTTCCATTGGAATGCCTTTGAGCATCAGACAGTTGGGGCCTGACCCGGATGAAGAGGCCCTGAACGCCCTGGCCGACAACTGCGAGAGAAGCGTTGGAGGAGCAGTGGGATCAGCCAGAAGGCTCAACAGGGAAGATATGTACAACATATATAAGATGGCTCTGTAGAAAAGGAGAAAGAGAATGGTCATATTTTTTGCGGATGAAGGAGAACTTACGGAAGGTCTCAGAGAGAACATGACCCGGGCCGCAGTGCTTGCGGTGGAAGGTGAGGGGCTGGAATCGCCTGCCTGTCAGCTTTCGGTAAGTTTCGTATCAAAGGACGAGATCAAGGATCTTAACAGGGACTATCGTAATGTGGACAGCGTCACAGACGTGCTCAGCTTTCCCCAGTTCGAGAGGGACGAGATAGAGTATTACGCGCAAGAGAAAGAGTCTGCCCCTGAGGAATTCATGCTGGGCGACGTGGTGATCTGCAGAGAGAAGGCAGAGGAGCAGGCAGTGGAATACGGGCACAGCTTCGAAAGGGAGCTGGTGTATCTTTTCACCCATTCGGTCCTGCACCTTCTCGGATATGACCACGAAGATGAAGAAGACAAAGCAAACATGAGGAAGAGGGAAGAGGAGATAATGGAAAGCCTCGGCATCCCCAGAAAGTAGAGGAAAAAATGACAGATAAGGAATTATACAGAATAGCAAAAGAAATGACCAAGATGAGCTATGCTCCCTTCAGCCACTTCTGCGTGGGAGCAGCTCTTGAGTGCAAGGACGGCACCATCTTCACTGGGTGCAACGTGGAGAATTCGTCCCTTGGGGCCACCATGTGCGCTGAGAGAACTGCCATGTGTAAGGCGATCTCAGAGGGACACAGAGACTTTTCCAAGGTGATGATCACTTCATCCGGCGGAGAAGCCTGGCCCTGCGGTATCTGCAGACAGTTCATGAAGGAGTTCTGCGACGATGACTTCATCATCATGACAGCTGCGGACGAGGACCACATCAGAAGATATACCATGGATGAGATTTTGCCTGAAGGATTCAGGCTCAGAGGAGAGGCCTTTGGAGAGACATTTTAACGTACCGGAAGGAATAGACGTAAAGGAACTGTTCGGCAATCTGGACCGGAATCTTAGGATCCTGAAGGAGTCCACGGGAGTGGACGTGGTCCAGAGAGGAAGCGAACTGGTCCTTCTCAAGGACCGTTTGGAATCGGACCCTGACCGCGATGTGGAAGCCGATCTTGATGTGGCCGAAAGGGTCATGAATGAGTATGTGGAGCAGCTCCTTCAGGGAGCTCCCATAGATTCCCAGAAGGCCTCATACATAGTGGCCCTGGCCAAGGACGGCCTTTCATACAGGGAGTCAAAGGTAGGAAATGACGTGATCTGCTTCACCCATTCAGGCAAGCCGTTGAAGCCCAAGACTCTTGGCCAGAAGGAGTACGCCAAGGCCATGCGTGAAAAGGAAGTGGTCTTCGGCATTGGCCCTGCGGGAACGGGCAAGACATATCTTGCGGTAGCCATGGCCTGCAGCGCCCTTAAGCAAAAAATGGTAGAGAAGATAGTCTTAACAAGACCCGCTGTGGAGGCGGGGGAGAGACTGGGATTCCTGCCGGGAGACCTGCAGGAGAAGGTGGATCCATATCTCAGACCTCTGTATGACGCTCTCTACGATGTGCTTGGAAGGGACCAGGCACTGAGGCTCAAGGAGAGAGAGACCATAGAGATCGTGCCCCTTGCCTACATGAGGGGAAGGACACTGGACAATGCATTCATCATACTGGACGAGGCGCAGAACACCACAAAAGAACAGATGAAGATGTTCCTGACAAGAATGGGCTTCGGTTCCCGCATGGTGATCACAGGAGACAAGACCCAGATAGACCTTCCCAGAGGGAAGCGTTCCGGTCTTCTGGAGGCAGAAAAAGTGCTGAGATCAGTGGGAGACATATCTTTCTGTTACCTGAAGGATACCGATGTGGTGCGCCACGAGCTGGTGAGAAAGATCGTAAACGCCTACGATACGTATTACAAAAAACATCCTGAAGAGGAGGAAGAGAGTTGAAGTCAGGATTCATCGGAATAATCGGAAGACCCAATGTGGGAAAGTCCACCCTTTTGAATTCCATCCTGGGCGAGAAGATCGCTATCACTACAGATAAGCCTCAGACCACCAGGAACGTCATCAGGGGGATTTATACCAGGATAGATGAGAGGGCCGAAAGAACAGGCACAGACGACGTGCTGGATGCCTTTTTCGGGCACTCACAGGGACAGGGAGCGCCTACTAAAGGTGTCCAGATGGTCTTCATAGATACACCAGGCATCCATAAGCCCAGGACTAAACTTGGAAACTTCATGACGGATTCCGCACTGGGGACCATGAAGGAAGTTGATGTGATATTGTTTCTGGTGGATTCCATCCAGGAAAGTGGCGGAGGAGACAGATTCATCCTTGAGAGGCTTGAATCTGTGAATACGCCCAAGTTCCTTCTCATAAACAAGACGGACACCATGGATCCGGCCCTCTTCAAAAAGATATACGATCATTATGACCAAATGGGCATATTCCAGGAGATCTTAGGTATCAGTGCTCTCAAGGGAGCAGGGGTCGATGATCTTCTGTCAAAGCTTGAGGCGCTCCTTCCTGAGGGACCTATGTATTTTCCTGAGGGCATGGTCACCGACGATCCGGAAAGGTTCGTGGTAAGCGAGATCATAAGAGAGAAGCTTCTCATGTATCTCAACGACGAGATCCCCCACGGGACCGCTGTGGAAATCGAATCTTTTGAGAACGGCACAGACCGTAACGGTGAGGAGATCGCAAGGATCAGTGCTGTGATCTACTGTGAGAGAAAGTCCCACAAGTCAATTATTATCGGCCACGAGGGCCGCAAACTCAAGGGAGTAGGTAAGGCTGCACGTCAGGAGATCGAGGATCTTCTGGGAGTGAAGGTGATGCTGAAACTTTGGGTAAAGGTAAAGGAGAACTGGAGAGATTCGGGCGCAGCCCTTTCGAACTTCGGATACACTGAGAAATGATAACGGATACAGAAGGCATCATCCTGAGACAATTCAAGACCGTAAACGGCAGGACCATGCTGGTAATGTTCTCCAGGAAACTGGGCAAAATATCCGTGGCCACCAATATGACCGGAGGAGGGAAGAACCGGTCCGCCCTGAGCGCCAAACCCTTCACCTACGGAAACTACGAGCTGTACAAGGGAAGAGACCTGTACGACCTGAATTCCGGAAGGGTGATACAGAGCTATTACGGCATCGGCGACGATCTGGACAGGTTCTCAGCTGCATCGTACTGTCTGGAGCTTACGGACAAGATACTCATGGAGGAAGACCCCCAACCCAGGCTTTTCGTGGAGCTTACGGAGTTCCTTAAAGCGATAGAGATAAGCCGTGGAAACGGGAAGACCCTTACCATGGCATACATCGTTAAAGCACTGGATCATACAGGCACCATGCCGGAGCTGGATCACTGCGCTTCCTGCGGGAAGGATATGACCGGGCTCAGGCCTGCAGCCTTCAGTGTCACAGACGGCGGGATCATATGCGGAAACTGCTGTGATGATAAGGTGAAAACTAATGAGGGATCATTGATTTATACCGTGGATTTTGATATAATCAATATCCTGAAATATTTTAAGAATGAACCCTTTTCGAGATTCGAGAAGATCAGGCTGGATGACAGACTTTCGGACGAATTGATGAAGATGCTCCGAAGCTATATGGCCTATCATCTCGATGTAAAGGATCTCAAAAGCGAGTTCATGACTTTTTAAGGGATAGAGTAGTATTAAGAGATCTAAGGAGGATCAAAATGGAAATCACACTGGAAAAGATCGAACTGGTAAAGGACAGAACAGGCGTATCCTATAAGGATGCCAAGGATGCTCTGGAAGCTTGCGACGGAAGCGTTGTAGACGCTATCATCGCCATCGAGGAAAAGATGGACGAGAAGGAATCAGGATCCATGGGCGAATATGTACGCAACACAGTAGCTAAGGTAAAGGAACTTGTCAACAAAGGAAACATTACGAAGATCAGCGTTAAGCGCGGCGATGACTCCATCGTGAACATCCCCGTCACAGTTGGTCTCGTAGGAGCGGTTATTGCACCCTGGGGACTGCTGGCAGCAGCCATCGCAGCCTTCGGATTCAAGTGCAAGGTTGAACTCACAGCTGATGACGGCAAGGTCATCGATATTTCTGAGAAGGTGAACAAGGCCACCGACACAGTTAAGGAGAAGGCGGGGGTCGTAGTTGACGAGATCAAGAACAGAGCTCCTGAAGTATATGACAAGGTAAAGGATGCCGGACAGGATGCATTCGACAATCTTAAGGAGAAAGCTCCTGAATATTATGAGAAGGCCAAGACAGCCGGGCAGGAAGCCTTCGGCAACCTGAAGGAGAAGGCCCCTGAGTATTACGAGAAGGCTAAGGCAGCCGGACAGGAAGCGTTCGACAATCTCAAGGAAAAGGCTCCTGAATACTATGAGAAAGCCAAGGCCGCAGGTCAGGACGCTTTCAATACCATCAAAGAGAAGGTGGCAGGAGAGGATGACTTCGAAGTAGAGATCGAAGTGGATGAGAAGGACGTAAACGACGAGCTCAATAAATAACGGCCGAAGAAAGGATAACGTATGGCAGTGGAAGTAACGATGGAAAAGATCACCGCTCTGTGCAAGAACAGGGGATACATATTCCCGGGTTCAGAGATCTACGGCGGTCTTGCAAACACCTGGGACTACGGTCCTCTGGGCGTGGAATTTTTGAACAATGTGAAGAAGGCATGGTGGCGTAAGTTCGTGCAGGAATCCAGATACAATGTAGGTATCGACGCAGCCATACTGATGAATCCCCAGACCTGGGTGGCCTCAGGACATGTGGGCGGATTCTCGGATCCCCTGATCGACTGCAGAGCCTGCAAGTCCAGATTCAGAGCTGACAAGCTCATCGAGGACTGGAACCAGGAACACGGGATCAAGGACCTCATAGTTGACGGCTGGTCCAACGAGCAGCTGGAGAACTACATCAAGGACAACGGCATAGTTTGCCCGGACTGCGGCAAAAGCGACTTTACAGGTATCAGGCAGTTCAACCTGATGTTCAAAACATTCCAGGGCGTCACCGAGGACTCCAAGGCTGAGATCTATCTCAGACCGGAGACAGCTCAGGGAATATTCGTGAACTTCAAGAACGTACAGCGTTCTGCCAGGAAGAAGATACCCTTCGGAATAGCCCAGATCGGTAAATCCTTCAGAAACGAGATCACTCCCGGAAACTTCATCTTCAGGACCAGAGAGTTCGAGCAGATGGAGCTGGAGTTCTTCTGCAAACCCGGAACAGACCTTGAATGGTTTGAATACTGGAAGGCTTACTGCAAGAACTTCCTCCTGTCCCTTGGAATGAAGGAAGAGCACATCAGGACCAGAGACCACTCCCCCGAGGAGCTTTCCCACTATTCCAACGGAACAACTGATATCGAATACACCTTCCCGTGGGGATGGGGTGAACTTTGGGGCATCGCAGACAGAACAGATTTTGACCTGACCCAGCATATGAACGTATCCGGACAGGATATGAACTATGTGGATTCGGAGACAGGTGAGAAGTATCTGCCTTACGTCATCGAGCCCTCCCTGGGAGCAGGCAGAGTCGCTCTGGCCTTCCTGATAGATGCCTATGATGAGGAAGACCTCTCACAGGACGGTAAGGAAGATATGAGAGTGGTACTTCATCTGCACCCGGCTCTGGCGCCCTTCAAGGCAGCAGTGCTTCCTCTTTCCAAGAAGCTTTCACCTGTGGCTGAGCCCATCTATGAAGAGCTTTCCAAGCACTTCATGGTGGACTTCGACAACTCAGGTTCCATAGGCAAGAGATACAGAAGAGAGGATGAGATCGGAACACCGTTCTCGATCTGCGTGGACTTCGACACAGAGACAGACGGCTGCGTGACCATAAGAGACAGGGATACCATGGAACAGGTGAGGGTCCCGGTGAAAGATGTAAGATCTTACATCGAAGAAAGACTTGTATTCTAGATCAATAGGATTTAAAGAAATAGAAAGGAAATATTCGTGGAAAACAAAGTAGTTTATTCATTTAACGAGGGCTCCAAAGACATGAAGGCCCTCCTTGGCGGAAAGGGAGCAAACCTGGCTGAAATGACCAAGATCGGTCTTCCCGTACCCTTCGGATTCACAGTTACAACAGAAGCCTGCAACAAGTATTACGAAGACGGAAAGAAGATCTCCGACGACGTGATCCAGGCCATCTATGAGAAGCTTGAAGAACTTGAGATCGTAACAGGCAAAAAATTCGGTTCCGCCGAGAACCCCCTGCTTGTATCCGTAAGATCCGGTGCTGTTATCTCCATGCCCGGCATGATGGACACCATCCTGAACCTTGGACTGAACGATCAGTCAGTTGAAGGCCTGGCAACAAGGACCAACAACCGCAGATTCGCCATGGACAGTTACAGAAGGTTCATCCAGATGTTCGGCGACGTAGTACAGGAGATCCCCAAGGAGAAATTCGACAAGATCTTCGACGGCCGCAAGGAACTTAAGGGAGCCAAGTTCGACGTAGAACTTACAGCTGAGGATCTGGAAGAGATCATCAAGCAGTACAAGGTACTGGTCAAGGAAGAGACCGGCGCAGAATTCCCGCAGGATCCCAAGGTACAGCTCATTGAAGCTGTCAAGGCAGTATTCAGATCCTGGATGAATGACAGAGCTATCCTTTACAGAAAGCTCAATGGCATCTCCGGTTCTCTCGGAACAGCAGTCAACGTTCAGTCCATGGTATTCGGAAACATGGGCAACGACTCCGGTACAGGCGTAGCCTTCACAAGAAGCCCGTCCACAGGAGAAAAGAAGATCTTCGGAGAATTCCTTGTAAACGCTCAGGGCGAGGACGTAGTAGCAGGCGTCAGAACACCGCTTAACATCGACGAGATGGAGAAGGCCTTCCCCGAAGCATACAAGAATTTCGTTCACATCGCAGACGTGCTTGAAAAGCACTATAAGGACACTCAGGACATGGAGTTCACCGTTGAGGACGGTAAGCTCTACATGCTCCAGACCAGAAACGGCAAGCGTACAGCTCAGGCTGCAGTGAAGATCGCAGTTGACATGGTTGCTGAGGGTCTCATCGATAAGGAAACAGCTGTTACAAGGCTTGAACCTGCACAGATCGACCAGCTGCTTCACCCCATGTTCAATGCTGAAGACTTAAAGAATGCCAAGGTCATCGCCAAGGGTAAACCGGCATCTCCCGGAGCAGCCTTCGGACACATCTACTTCACAGCTGAGGAAGCTACAGTAGCTGCCGCAAAAGGTGAGAAGGTCCTCCTGGTCAGAGCTGAGACTTCACCTGAAGACCTTGCAGGCATGGTGGCTGCAGAGGGTATCCTTACAGAGAGAGGCGGAATGACTTCTCACGCTGCAGTAGTTGCAAGAGGAATGGGTAAGTGCTGCGTTGCAGGATGCTCAGAGGCAAAGGTAAACGAAGCCAACAAGACTCTTAAGTTCGAGTCTGGTGCAGAGTACAAGGAAGGGGATGTGATCTCCATCAACGGCTCCACCGGAGAAGTATATGACGGCGCACTCAGAACAGAGGAACCCGGAGTATCCGGAGACTTCGCTACACTTATGGGATGGGCTGACGAGATCAGAACACTCAAGGTAAGAGCTAATGCTGACAACCCCAGAGACGCAAGACAGGCTGTAGAATTCGGATGCGAGGGCATCGGTCTCTGCAGAACTGAGCACATGTTCTTTGAAGAGGAGAGGATCCCCGCCATCAGAAGAATGATCGTCTCCAAGACAGTCGAAGAGAGAAAGGCTGCCCTTGAGATCATCAAGCCCTATCAGCAGGGAGACTTCAAGGAGATGTACAAAGTTATGGAAGACAGGCCCATGACCATCAGACTCCTTGACCCGCCGCTTCACGAATTCCTTCCCCATACAGAGGATGAGATCAGAGATCTTGCTAAGGATATGGGTCTGACCTATGAAGACCTTCAGAACGTGGTAGACAATCTCCATGAAGTCAACCCGATGCTTGGAACCAGAGGCTGCAGACTTGACATTCTCTATCCTGAGATCGCAGTTATGCAGACAGAAGCCATCATCGGCGCCGCTCTGGAAGTCAAGAAAGAGTGTGGATATGATATCGTTCCCGAGATCATGATCCCACTGACCATCGAGAAGAAGGAACTTAAATTCGTCAGCGACATCGTAAGAGAAACTGCTGACAAGCTCATCGCTGAGTCCGGCATCGAGATGAAGTACATGGTAGGAACCATGGTAGAGGTACCCAGAGCAGCCCTTACAGCTGACGAGATCGCTGAGGAAGCAGAGTTCTTCTCCTTCGGAACCAACGACATGACACAGATGACTCTCGGATTCTCCAGAGACGATACTGCAGACCTGGTCAACACCTATGTGGACAAGGGACTTCTGGAGGAAGACCCCTTCAAGACCATCGATGTTGACGGCGTAGGCAAGATCGTAGAGATGGCGGTCAAGCTGGGCAAGCAGACCAGACCCAACATCAAGCTGGGCGTCTGCGGAGAGCACGGCGGAGATCCCAAGTCCGTGGAATTCTTCCACAAGATCGGTCTGAACTACGTTTCCTGCTCACCCTTCAGAGTACCGGTAGCACGTCTGGCAGCAGCTCAGGCAGCAATAAAGGAAAAATAAAGACAGATAGACTAAAGAGGATCAGACCACAATCTGATCCTCTTTGGTGGGTTAAATATTTTAATGTTAAAAACGATTCTTACAACTTTTTTCATATCCATGGTTCCTGTGGTGGAGTTGAGAGGCGCCATCCCGTACGGAGTAGCCAGAGGTCTTCCGGTGTTCTACTCGGCGCTGATCGCCATCGTGGGAAACATGGTGCCGGTGCCTTTTGTGCTGCTGTTTGCAAGGACGATCCTGTCATACATGGAGCAGCGTAACCAATTCCTAAAGGGCCTTGCTGCGAAGCTCAGAGCCAAGGCAGAGCGGAACAGGAAGAAGGTGGAACGCTACAAGTTCTGGGGACTGGTGCTCCTGGTGGCGATACCGCTTCCGGGAACAGGCGCCTGGACAGGGGCTCTGGTGGCCGCAATTCTGGATGAGGAAGGGGTCAAAGCCACATGCGCCATCTTCCTGGGTGTGCTTATCGCAGCCGCAATAGTAAGCATGATCACCACCGGCGTTGTAGTGCTGAATTAGAACATTTTTAGAACAAAAAATCTGCGCCTGAGAGTGCAGTTTTTTGTTGCTTTTTATTGGTGCCTGTAGTAGTATTTTTTGTGGAAGAAAACATCTTTAAATCGGTACGAGATACCGGCAAGATACTATATATCGGGACTAGTGGGTCCATATGTTATCTTGCTGTGAGGCAAGATTTTTTTATGGCTTGGGTCCGGGTGATGCGGATGTTTTCCGAAGAAGGGGAGAATCAGCTCCCTTCAGCAAAAGAAACCATTCAGGAGGTAAGAAATGGGAAAATCTCAACCGCAAAATGCAATCTATGACGCAAGAAAAGAACTGGGCTCCGGCAAGGTGGCAGTTCTCGGACTTCAGCACATGTTCGCCATGTTCGGAGCGACTGTACTGGTACCCATCATCACTGGCTTAAGCGTATCAACTACGCTTCTGTTCGCAGGTCTCGCAACACTGTTCATGCATGTTGTGACCAACTTCAAAGTACCCGTATTCCTTGGTTCATCCTTCGCATTCCTTGGAGGATATGCTGCAGTAAAGGCTGCAGGAGTGGCCATGGGATATTCTGAGAGAGTATCTCTGAACTACGCTTGTCTGGGCGTTGCCTGCGCAGGTCTGGTATACCTGGTTCTGGCCCTGATCTGCAAGGCTTTCGGATCAAAGCGTGTAATGAGGTTCTTCCCGCCCGTTGTAACAGGACCCATCATCCTGGCCATCGGACTGATCCTTGCGCCTTCCGCCATCAATAACTGCTCCACCAACTGGCCCATCGCACTGGTGGCAATTGCTGTTGTAGTTATCTGCAACATCTGGGGCAAGGGAATGATCAAGATCGTACCCATCCTTCTCGGAGTTATCGTCTCCTACGCTGTGGCAGCTGTTACAGGAAACGTTGATTTCAGCGCCATAGCAGAAGCTAAGTGGATCGGTCTTCCCGTGATCTGGGAGAACACCGGACTTTCAGTATTTACCGAGGGCGGCATGGATGCAGGTCTGTTCATCACCGCTATAATCACCATAGTTCCCATCTCTTTCGCGACCATGATGGAGCACGTGGGAGATATCTCGGCTATTGGCGGAACTGTAGGCAAGAACTTCATCGAGGATCCCGGTCTCCACAAAACTCTCATCGGTGACGGTATCGGTACAACTATCGCTTCTCTCTTCGGAGCTCCTGCCAACACCACTTATGGTGAGAACACCGGCGTTCTCGCTCTTACAAAAGTATATGACCCGTTCGTAGTAAGGCTTGCAGCCTGCTATGCGATGGTCCTTTCTTTCTGCCCCAAGTTCGCAGCAGTCATCGAGATCATGCCTGCAGCTACCATCGGCGGTGTATCCATCATCCTTTACGGTATGATCTCTGCCATCGGTATCAGAAACATGGTAGAAAACAAGACTGACTTCCAGCAGTCCAGAAATATCATTATCGCAGCTCTCATCATCGGCCTCGCTCTGGGAATCAACTTCTCTGAAGCAGGAGCTGTAAGCTTCATGATCGGTTCCATGAGTGTGAATCTCTCCGGACTGGCAGTTGCCTCCATCGTAGGCATCGTCCTGAACGCCATTCTTCCGGGAAGGGATCAGGCTTTCGGAGAGCAGCCGGACGAGACTCTGGCTTCATCACTGGGGAAATATTGATAACATGTGTCCCGGGGCTGCGGAAACCCCGTCACGCATGTTATCAACAATACAGGAGAATTTGAGGTCAACTACCCACCGCTTAGGTCAAGACCTTGAAGCGGGGGCTTGTGACTGACCCATGGTGGTCGGCATAATGCCTCCCATGTTTGTTACCGCTTCCGCGGCTGCCGTCACATCAGGGCCGGCTGAC
>Ga0256405_10008755_pt1 | contig 14272 bp, 17 predicted proteins | sample RumenRJG_02DNA_FD_189096 | JGI IMG/M metagenome (GOLD analysis project Ga0256405, IMG submission 189096) | Bovine rumen microbial communities from Lethbridge, Alberta, Canada - RJG_02 | ecosystem: Host-associated > Mammals > Digestive system > Stomach > Rumen | place: Canada: Alberta...
CTGCCAGGTCGCTGGATGGTTACTAACCGTTAGTAACCGTTAGTAACGCATCACTAACAATAAGTAACGGCTACTAATCCATCACTTCGGGGTAGTAGCCGTCAATGTACTTGATCGGATGCTTACGAGCAGATCAATGAAGGCATACGAAAGGATGATGAAGATATTATAAGATGGGTAAAATATCTACAAGAATTCAAGGATTCTGTGACCTGTGGAGAATCGAGAGATTCGATAATAGGGGTATTGGACAGAGAAGCACGAAAGATTGGTAATAGATATAAGGTAAATAGACCAGTTGGAAGGCCAAAAGGGAAAGGAAAGAAAGTGTTTCAGTACAACGGCAAGGAATATCACACAATCCAAGAGTGTGCAGATGAATATGGGATATCGAAGCAGGGAATGCACAAAAAGTTGAGGAAGCTCCAACTCATTTAATACAGATGCCGGACAGTAAAATATTCAAAAATATAATTAATGAATATTATTTTTGAGCTAAACTTAATGATTATTAATCAGTTAGCGGAACAATCATTGTTCCGTTGTTTCATTTGTGTCTGAAACGATTGTTATTGAACATTATTACCGATACATCATACTCCATTAAGAATAGATTCTCCAACCAAAGCAAAATGTCAATTCCTCGATTTATCGCCCCCGAAATATGTATGTTTCAAAATAAATGACATTTTTTGTAATTTTTATTATAATATAATTTACAAAATTACTCCTTTATTTTGAAACGACCTCCCTCATCCTTCCCTCGCCTCCACTCTGTGATCCGGCTCACATCTCCAAGCTTCTTCTTCCGGCCTCGTGTATGTGTCTCACGAATATAATCGTAAATCTCCTGTGTCAGCTTGTCATTCTCGATATTAAGTTCATTCACCCCTTGAACATTATCCAAAATTCCTTCTGCCAGACCGACCGTTCTACGGAACTTTATGAATAGCGGATATGCCTCGTCTGCGATCTTCTTCCAATCTGTGCCCTCTTTGTATACGGCACGAGTGTATAATGCAGTCACTATCGGCGATGTATTGTTCCTCACGGCCCAAATCAGAGAGTTGTCATAGTATTCATCCCATGCAGCCTTAATCGTCACCAATTGTTCAAAATTCTCGATATCCTTTTTCGTCACGGTCTTGGAATGCCTCATACAATTACGGACATACTCCTTAAACGCCAATTTCGCTCCTTCATAGCCGTTGTTGTCCACCTTACATAGCTGATTGAACAGAGACTCCAGCGTATCTTCAAGATTACCTGTGCAGACCTTCTTCAACGAAGGATACGGCTTGAACCAATATCCGCCCGACTTCTGCTCCTTCATGCACTCGTCAAAGTCAAGTCGAATTATTTGTCCTGCAAATGTATTACTCCTTACCCTTGTATCAACCAAGTCAGGAACATCTTCGTCAAGATATGTCTGCTTGACCACAAAATCGTTTTGGATAAGCCTGTCATAAATGACTTGTATCTGCTTCTCGTAACGGTCAACCTGTTTTATCCTGTAGTCAATGGGATAAAGGCTTTCGTTGATTATATATTTACCGTCAACTTTGTCCAGGTATTCCTCGTTCAGCCCCTGTCTCAATACAATAGCCGAGCGATGAGTCTTCCCCATCGGATCATTTTGATAGAACAGGATTTTGTTCAGCCGTTCAACCCTTTCTGGAATATCTTCATAAGAAATCTCCTTTTCAATCGGAATGATATCGTTTGTGATGTCGTCGGCCTTGTAACCGATAACGACCTTATCAATAACCTCTTTATTCCTTATCCTGTTCGAATACTGGATAATGTTCATCCCATTGCTGTTCGGGATATATACCCTCACCTTTTTGTCAGGGTCAATATAAAGATTGATACCGGCCTGCCCATAGACACTGAAAGCCGTTATCTGCGAGATTACATTCTTCGCTTCGATTATGGCATTAACGTTTTCAGTGAAATTCGAATTGAACACGGTACATTCCAATCCGTATTTGTTAAACAAATCCCCCGTCTTATAATTCACTCGGTCATCGAACAATATCGCATAATGGTCTTTCTCCTTTGTCCACTCCAAAATATCGTTCATATAATATCCTTGAAAAGAATCGTGATAGAAGACGATTTCCGCAGGGATCTTCTTCTGGGGCTTCTTTACTTGAATCTTGTAGCAGTCGAAGTCCTCAAGTTCGTATGAAGGTGTTCCTGTCATTATAATCCGTATGGCCTTGGTCTTGTTGAGGGCATCTTTCAGGTCACGGATACTTTTCAGCCTATAATCCGGAGTATAAAGGATGTGGATTTCATCAACAATTACGAAGTCAAACTCATACTGCCACATTTCATACGCACAATACGATTCCCATGTAGTACAGACATTCGTTGTACGATCCATCAGAACATCCTTTATCGACCCATGCTCAAGGATAACGCCGTACTTGTGGTCAGTATCAATGATAGCCCAATTATCCACATTCTCGAACGCATCCTTATTGATACTTTTCATCGGGGATATGAAACAGACCTTCTTCTGTCGGATGGCAAATCCCCCGAATATCCAGTCCATTACATCATCTACTTCTTCTGGCTTAGAACCTAGCACCTTCGCATTATAGGTCTTTCCCAGAGAGCATCCTGCAAATAGATGATTGAATCGCTTCAAATCCCAATTGATGTTGAGGTCGCTCAATTTCTCGTTCTCCTTCAACTCGTAAACGACATCTGGCTTATACGATGATGCGACCTTTGTCGGTTCGAATATCTTTTTAAACGAGTATCCGAACTCCTTCAGTAGATCGACATTAACAGTAGTATCGGAAGAAAACCTCTCATACCACCTATTCTTTGTCGGCTCATTTATATAGAAGCCTCTTCTATGTCCATTATCCTCTGGAAGTAGTTGGCAGATAACCTGTTCCCATTCCGAATCAACTTTATGCCTGTCACCAAACACTCCGATAAGGGCATCATATATTGCCCATCTTCTATAATGGTCTTTATACTCTATTGCTTTTGATACTGGTCTATAACCCATGAACTCAAATAGCTTCGTTCCATCAGCCTTTATATCAGACGCTTTAGGTCGGTTATTCTCCAGCTCGTATGTTTCGATGTCCTCAAACGACCCAAAGTGTGGCTGGTCGGAATTACCCCACAGCCACGGCTTAGTCGTGAGATACATACCTTGATATGGACTTGACGAGCAATTATCCGCCACCTTCGGCCATTCGAATACCTCCTTTGCTCCGATGTTCGTGAATGCCTCTGCAACTATCTCCTTGACCCTCTGTGCGCATTTCTTGAAGTTAATCTCCGTTCTCTCCACATCGAAATAGAACAGGATATGATAGCCTGTCCCGGAATTCGAAGTCTGTAGTCCGAGATAGTTGAAGTTGAAATTAGTTAACAGGTAGTCGTGAAGCGCTTCTCTCAACTGTTCTGCATTGAACTTCCTGCACTCATTGTAGTAGTGTTTCGAATCAATGTCGGAATATACGCAGCCGTTCCAGGTACTCCAATCAATATTCTCCGTGGTTACACGATAGCCGCAGTCGAACATCTGCAGCCAGATCTTCGATGATTTTTCTGTGTTATTCGTGGTTGGAATTTCTCGAAGAATCTTGACTTCCATCTTGTCTCCACCCTTCGGAAGAACCCACCTGTCCTCCGCTTCAAAATACCTCGGTCTTGCGTAGTTGAACTTTATCTCCATGTCTTTCTTGTCGCTATAATTGTTATCGTCAATATATAAATCAAGCCCCCATATATTGTTAGGGCAATACAGGGGGCTTGCTCGAAACGCTTATAGCGAAAGACGAATCGTATATGTCTCGTTTCATTGCAGTCCCTAACCTGTAATTACTTTATATATAATAATATAGTAACTTTTCGAATATAATTCAATCCAGAACTTTATTTTTAATCAAAAAGGCATGAAAAACTTAATCGAAACCATCAGCGAAAGTGCAGCAATCACAGGTCTCAGACCATCGTTCTATTTCAACAATATGCAGTTCTTCGAAACGCTGACAGACCCGGAAGAACAAAGACATGTGACTTCTTCATATAAGAGAGTTGACAACAAACACTTCGTATATTTCTATTACCGAGGCAAACAAATCGGCTATTTGTTGTTGAAACCGATCACGGTCTATTAACACAAGAACCACTATCCCTGCTGAAGATGACCTGAATCGTCTTTTTCACCTTTTTTCATTGACCTTAGTTCTTCGAGATAACTAGCAGTAATGACTCCTGAAGGTAGGGCAATAATTGCGACACCGAATAATGAAGAAAGCATACTAATAAAACGCCCAATATCTGTTACAGGAATCATATCTCCGTAACCAACCGTGGTAAGTGTTACCGTGGCCCAATATAGTGCATCAAAGAAGTCTCCGAAAGTTTCAACTCCAGTAGTAGGATTAATATGAGGCTCAGCATTAAACATTATCAGAGCTGTTAGGAACACATAAAAAATAGCGATTCCTAAGACAGTTAAAAGAACGCCCTTTTCCTTTTGTACAACACGGCCTAACACCTGAATTTTATCGGTATATCGGATGAACTTAAAGAGGCGAAGTATCCTTAATAGCCGAGTAACTCTAAATATCTTGAAGCCACGGCCAAGAATGCTTAATCCCGGAAGAATAGATAATATATCGATAATGGCCCAACCTGTAAAGGGATATATGACAAAGGACCACCCCTTTTTCTTAAGCCGATAATCTGCAGTTATCCAGCGTAAAATATAGTCAATAATGAAAACAGACACTGTAACCTGTTCAATAATACGAAAGGTCGCAGTCTCTTTAAGAAACATTAGTGGAATAATGCTGGCAGTAATTGCAACCAGCATCATAATGTCGTATAATAAACTAATATTATCGCTGTCGTGGGCCTGCTCAATAATAGTGTAGATGCGTTTTCTCATGAAATAGATATCACTCGTTACGATTAAAAATAGAGTCCGTCTCTCTTAATACTTTACAGAGAATTTTTTATGTCGTTTTCTTCAATAGTAGCCAAAGAATCTGCTGTGATGTCAGCAACAGATGAAATACGATTTGCCTGATTCTCAATAACCTTTTCGAACAAATTCCTTACAAACCGCCCATTACCAAAACTCTTATCCTTAGATGCTACGGTTTTTTCAAGAATTTCTTTCAAGATAGTGGTGGCTCCCTCGGTCAATTTATACTCATATTTTCTTGTACTGGACTCAAAGATTTGGAATAGTTCTTCGGAGGTGTAGTCAGGGAACTCTATGTAACGATTAAAGCGAGACTGAAGCCCCGGATTAGACTCTATAAAGCGCCTCATGTCTTCTGTATATCCAGCAAGAATCACAACAAGACGATCTCTATCATCTTCCATTCTTTTAAGGAGGGTTGCAATCGCTTCTTTACCGTAATCAGAATTGCCGCCATCAACTAAAGAATATGCCTCGTCAATAAACAGGACGCCATCTAACGCGGAATCAATTATTTTGTTTGTCTTTACTGCAGTCTGCCCCACATATTCTGCGACTAACCCCGACCGATCTGTTTCAACCAAGTGTCCTTTTTTTAGTATCCCGAGTTCTTTATATATTTCGGAGACAATTCGGGCCACCGTTGTTTTTCCAGTCCCAGGATTACCTGTAAAGACGCAATGGTAGGATACTGGTGATACTTTCATGCCCTTTTCGGCACGCATATTCTGAACTTTAATGTAGTTCGTAAGAGTGTTTATCTCCGATTTTACCGATGTCAAACCAATCAAAGAATTCAACTCATTCATAGCGCTCATACGAGGTTTTTTCGAAGGCGTCTTTGATTTATCTATTGGTTCAACAGTGGTTATTACATCGTTTACATCCTCCGGCTCTTTTAGAGCCATAATCTTATTGAGCCACTTCGCTTCGGTTGTAGAAATACTCTTATCAGCCTTGGCAATTAAAGAAGCGAAACGATACAATAGAACAACATATTGATTATGTAGCTGTTTTTTATAGTCTTTTAAACATACTTCTAAGATAAACACATTCTCGTTTCCCGACATCGTAGCAGCGGCATTACGAGTAAAACTTTCAGATGTGGCCGAAAGTTTTTCCCGAATTAATTCCAAGAAACGGAACTCTAACTGAAAATCGGGTTCAATCATTAATGTATTGAACATTAATATTCCAAGCCCCTCGTTCGTGGACAAATCAAGAGAATGCCCAAGCCCTGTATAGCAGTGAATTACATCTGCCCAAAGGTAAACAGGAATTTTATCTTTCGGATTCGTCAGAATCTTCTTGTTCCAATTTACGGTGCCTGAAATGGAATTCCCAACAACCTTACAAAACTCCCCATCTTCTGCCAATCGATTTCCAAACTCTAACAACCGCTTTGCAGCATCAAGTAAGTCATCGAAATAATGTTCGCTGATTGATTCAGTCCTAGATATGGAATCATTGAAAAGTTCTAAGATCCTGTTTGACTCTGACATATCGCTGACTAAAACCTGACGAGGGGAAGACCCAACCTGAGGCCCGACAATCCCCATCGTTTCAAGCAGATCCAGAACTCTGCTAGCCTTTGCATATCCAATTCCAAGTTTGCGTTGTAGGTCTGAGGTGGATCCCTTTTGTGTCGTAACGACTAATTCAACTGCCGACTTCAATAAATCATCATCTGATAACAACCCTAAAGTAGGACGAATTCCTGTAATTGATCCAGGAGAGACAGGAATATCATTGATAGGATTGGAATGATCTCCTAATGTAGATATATATCCATCTTTTAGAACGCGGAAAGCTAGTTCGAGACGCATTGCAGCATCGCTATTGCTGACTTGGAAAGTGTCTCCAAATGGACTGATACTAATGTCTCCATAAAGCAATACTGGCATGACTGGATTATAAGCGAACCTTCTATCCGGGCCACCATTTTTATTAACATACTTATAAGTAGTATCAACCTGCTTGGAATCAGAAGGTCGTATGCCATCCTCAATAAAACGCGTAGCTTTATATCTTAATGAGACTGCATCTAAAGGGTATACTTCAAAACTATTAATCGAATCCCCATAAATAACGAACTTCGGGTAATAATAGCACAGGCCTTTCCCGGAAGGGAAAGTAGGAACCTTAAAGGATGTCGTTAAATAAGGGAAGCTACTATTTTTAAAAAATACAGGCTTCTTCTCAACCGTCGTGTATGCCGAAGACTTTAGTTCTGTATTACGTGTGCTTGATACTATTGCCCACGTCTTATTACAACTTCTAAACGCTTGGAAGGCATCACAAAAATCCTTATAACTGTTACATTCCTGTTCACTCAAACTTGAGTCTATATCCAGAATTAATTGTTGAGCTTCAGAAATCGCCGAATTATATTGCTCGTTATAAATCTTAAACTGATCCTCATTTTTAGCAATAGGGTTTCGTTCAACTCTTTTCTTATACTTCTCTACCAATGGTTTAAGTCGTTTTTCAGCATCTTCTTTGATTACATGCCCAAGATAATTGTTAAGGACTAGTTTCTTTTGAGGTGTTTTCGTGTTTGATACTAAGTCCCTTAGATTCTGTATCGTTCTTTCTACATCACTACTTGTTTTAGACCTGGAAGACCCTGACATTAATGCCGAACTTAAAGCTTTGCCTGATGAAGAACGTTTAATGAGCCAGCTTATACAGAATAGAAGGACTAAAACGAAAATCACAATTTCTCCATAAAAGATTTTGATATCGTTTTTAAGTTCCTCTATTTGGGTCAACAGGTCAACTTCCTCTGGGGTAATCGGTTCGATGGCCTCTTCAGTGGCATTCGGTACTGGTATAACTCGGTCTCCACCAGCATCATTCCCATGGATGGATTCATCCACTATAGCAGGTGAATTAATTGAATCGCGCTGCGCAATTAGAGGTTCGAGTTTATCCCTAGTCTCATTTATATTCATTACCCCACCCATAATCGCGAAGACATTAAAAAAGAGAAGGCACCATATAAAGGCAGAGAGGCACCCTTTATTATTGGAAGGTTTGTTTGGAGTATCCATAATTGGAGATTGAAAAGTTCCTAATGTTGACGGGGAGGTGTTTGGTGATGTACCACCAGGAGCAGAACCAATTTTTTTACGATTATAAATACCTGTTCCTGGAATGCCGGTATGCAAATATGTCCCCTTGGGTCCCATGGTAACTTTTGCTCCTTTTGGGCCAATAGATGTGCTGACGCCACTTTTGCTCAGGTTTATATGTACTCCAGGAGCAATTTTAATCCTTTTTCTAAATGACCAGGCCATCGTTCAACAGGTATTAGTGAAAGCGCACTATAATCGTAATGGAGAGATTAAAACATCATATAAATACTCCAACTTGTAAAGTTAGCAAAATCTCCCGAACCATCGACATCTAACCGCACCTATCTAGTTCATACAAAGAGAAAAGGGATGCCAGAAGCATCCCTAAACTCTTGACTGATAGATTATATTGGTAAACCGCTATATCATTAATAGAGAAAGGCTGGAATATCGTTGAGGACGAATCTTTTCCTATTCTTCATCTTCGTCTTCATCTTCGTCTTCATCTTCGTCATCCCAGTCATATTCTTCTTTCTTCAATAAAGCGGCTTTCCCTTTCTCCACGAGATATTCTGTATAAAGTCCTTCTTCATAATAAGAGCCGACCTCTATTGACAGATTGGGATATCGTTCAGATATGGAGAGTATAAAGTTCATTGGGGCAACCCAAGCTGTTGAGCAAGACATAATAAGTTGGTCTACTGTTCTACTCTCAACGCTTATTTCTGCATCCCATTTACATCCATAAGTCTCGCAGTTGTAGGCATACCACCCTACGAATCCATATTGTTCCATTTGGAGTTTCGTTGCCGCCTTGTATTCTTCGATCAGTTCAGGTGTAACAATAGGAGAGTCCTCCTCCCAGGGATGAACCTTCTGGCCAATGACAAGTCTATTTCCATTTGGATAATTAGTTGTATCATACTTCTTAAAGGTATCCGGAACAGGAATCCAAGAAGCAAAAGAGAGCGTTCCATTCTCATGTTTGTTTGCATCGGAAAGAAATAGTTCAATATCTTCATTCTTCCCATTAATACTTATTCTATTAAAAGTCCAATTTGGCATAATATGTTTATATTCAATTGTTTGACAATATGGGGTGCTTTTATTTTGAAGGCCAGCACCCCAAAAGGCCTTATTTTACATATAAGAGTTCGGAAACAATATCTTCATGGTTGCTCGAGTTGTATGACAGGGAAGATGATAGCGGTGGTCTTCCGTTTCAACATTAAGTTTGAAGGAGTTCTTGCACAAATTGATTTTTGATAATTGGACTGAACAAGGAAGAATCATCCCATTCTCAGTATTTAGAATACTTCCATCTTTTTCTGTAAGGTCGAAAATCAGTGTTTCTTTTGAATTTAAGTCAATGAACTGGATATAGGAGTTAGTCCCATCATTGTTATTTACTTCAATCATAATTAATAGTTTTATAGTTGTTAAAATGGGGTGCTATTGAAGGCCAGCACCCCGACAAGCCTTATTATTTGTAGTGTTTTGGAAATACAATTTTTAACGCATCCCCTTTCGCGGTACAGTTTAGATGATATATTTTATCTTCTGTTTCTGCATCTAGTTTGAATGAGAGTTCTCCCGACTTTGGTTCAAATGCTTTTGTTGAACAGGGTATCATCATTCCGTTCTCGCCAAGAATGATACTTTGTTTTTCAGTTGGTAGAAACATAAGGGTTTCATTGTCATTTAGTGGGAGAAAAAATGCATGAGTTTTTGTGCCATCATTGTTTGTAAATTCTATCATATCAGTACTTTTTAATTAATATTTGTGGGGTGCTATTGAAGGCCAGCACCCCGACAAGCCTGTTATTTAAGCGTTAAAAAACTGTTCGGGAATGGGGACTACCGGCATCATAAGCATGCGGCCTGTCATCCAGTATTTCACATTCGGGTCGTTGAGGTTGACTCCGCTGTGACGAACCTCTTGCATGTCCTTTTCTACGATTCTGTTGATCCGATACTGGATTTTCTTGAAATCGATTGTTCCGAATTTATATTCTTCAGTCTGACCGTCTGACCATTCACAAACCTTTTCATCGTTGTGGTACAACCAGAATACACGGTGGTCAAAGGTGCACATGTCACTTGCATCGCTACAAGGCCTCGGCATCCACATTACAACCAATTGAATATGATATACATCATCAGTTAGGACAAGTGATGTGGGTTCTGCCATGAAGGAATCTTTTAGCCCTTCTGCAACAGTAGCCATATCATAATGGGGCACGTTAAGATTGATTTCCTTGATGAAATCATCATTGTTGTTGTTCTTCTTGCTCGCATTCATATGCGAATTGATAAATGTTTCTTTCATAATTTTAAATGATTAAAATGTTAATAATTAATATTTTATAATGGCCTATGCGGCCATTTTTACTTTTATTATTTTTCTGCTGTACCGATCATAAATCACTTCTGCTTTGAACTTCTCAACCCTCCCTGATTCAATATCAACCCATTTACCCTTACCATTCTCCAAATTCAAAACAATTCTCTCATTACCATTAACTTTCTTCAAATTCAAAATCTTTTTCATCTCTAATTTTTTTATTAATTAAACTTAATTTCATCATCACAACCGATGACATCATCAACATCGTAGCGTTTCAAAAAAATTCAATGATTCGAGAAAAAATTTTTCAAAATCGGGCTTGTAGGCATCTGGAAAGCCGATTATTTTTTTGTGATTTTTCTGATGCGTTGTTATAATTATAACAATTATGACAATAATGATGGTGTGATTTGATATATGTCAGGCAGGTATTTTATATATGTGTTTTGATGTCATATTATTGATGGAATCTGGTGATTCGAAGTTTTCAGTTTCAGGATACATTTCATAGATTGAAAATTCATCCATGAATTCGGGTTCATTATCATTGGGGGTAATTGTTTTATTAGTGGACTTGTGTTTTGAATTTGATTTATTGATTGTAGGAGTGGGAATATTGTTTGATTCAGAAGAAGAATCATTGGTGTTAGGAGTTGAGGTGTTGGAGGATTCGGAAGATTTATTGATGATAGGTTCGGGAATGGGGTTCGGATTGGGAATGGGATCCGGAGAAGATGTGATTTTTGTGATTTGATTGGTGTTCGGATCTTTTTGAATGGAGATTTTGTGGGTGGTTTTTGATTTTGAAAAAGTGATTGTGTTGAAATACAGATCGATGTAGGCGATTTCCCCGGTTTTTTTGTTGATGAGCTTTTTCATTTTATTTGAATTTTAAGAGTTAAACATTATCACAACCAAGTGACAGTTTACTTATAGAAACACATTCAAAAAAATTCATTGTTTCGAGAAACTATTTTTCAATATTGGCCTCCTACGCATCTGTGAGGCCGATATTTTTTTGAGCAGCCAGAGGGACTGTTGTTATAATTAAAACAATTTTCTATATTTGTGGCCGGACACTTATAGAGAGTACAACATGAAGAAACTGTCGGAAGACGAAATCAAGAAATACCATCCGCTTCGATTGCCGAGTGTACTAGTGGATAGACTGACTAAGTGGAGAAGGTTTCTGACTTTTGATAAGAACACCAACTATACCTATGAACTATTAATTGAGGATATCTTCAAGATTGAGCCGAAGAAATCCATCAACGATTTCTATAAGCAGAAAGACGATAAGGAGAAATGGGAAAAAGAACAGGAGACCTTAAGAAAGCAGAGGGGGCTTGTTGTTCCAAAGAAACCCAAGATTGAATACAAGTGCATCAATCTTCCCCTTACCATGATAGAGCAACTGCGGAACAAGCGAGAGGCTTTAGCCGATGAAAGTGGTCGTAATACCACTTGGGAAGAAATGTTCCTCTACTATATAGATAAATACCTGTCGTATCATGCCGATCTTGCCGACTATGATTCGAGTTCAAATTATGTCCGTGTAAAACGATAACCATCTTATGAGACTCCACCTCAACAGCGAAATACAGATACCCTCGTTGAAGATAAAGAAGATGCACATCGGCCGTATGGACGAGGAGTACAAGAACATCTGTCACTTTACATTCAAAGACGTGTATTATGTCATACCCCCACAATACGAAGTGTACTACGTCAATATCGAACTTGAAGACACACCTCCGGAAGAAGATTACCTTCTATTGTATGTTCTCGAATTCGGAAAATACAAAGGGTCATACAAGACCGTCATAAAGAAAGATGTTACAGCACAGTTTCCAGACACCTGGCACAAAGAATATATAGCCAGATGGTGTGAAGATGAAACGCAGAAGGTCTTAGACTTGTGTCAAATAATACCCTAATGGGAACAAAAAAATGCGTGCACTTCACAGCGGACGCATTTTCCATAAATATATCTTTTTAAAAAATGAAATAATACGGTAACATACATAATATAGGAACAACACCCTAAAGAATTCATTGTTTCGGACAACTTTTTTTACCTGACGAAGATATATTTGTCCGTCAATTCCTGAATGGCATCATAGCTGACCTCTGGCATCCCCTCCGACATGTCCAATAGATTTACTATGCTATGGAAATTGTCGTCATCTGGGGCATCATGACGGTTCATTAAGGACACGTTATCATCCTCATCGACATATATACCGTCGTTTTCGTCAATATCCGTACTGAATCTGATGTAATCCTCAACGAGATCGGCAACCGCATCTGCGAACCTGTGCCAGTCTTGAATGCTATGATACCACTTCTCCATAATACTTTGTATTTCAGTTGTTTAACAATACAAATTTAATAATCCTCAACGACTAGATTGCTATATAGAAAGATAAATGCGTGCACTTCACAGCGGACGCATTTTGTGATAATAAAAACTTATGGAAAATAAAAATTCATACTTAATATAGGAACGTTTGTCCCAAAATTCATTTTTTTCTTCACTTTTTAAAAAAAAACTCTCCCAGCATTAGGAAGAGTTTCCAAGAAGTTCAGAATGAACGAAATAGCAAGAATCTGCTGGGAGAGTGAATGTCAGTCAAGGACAATGAATTCGTCCAGACCAGGAATCAATGCCAATCCATGTCCTTCTAGATGAACTTGACCAGCCGAGTCTATATAATCTATTATACCGACCACTCCGTTCATTCTAGAGGCTTGCCAGTCCTTCCCTCCTGCATCGTCCATACGGATAATCTTTACTTTGTCTCCTTTCTTCATATCGTGCCGTGTTAAATGTTTCGTATGACCTCATCTGCAAAGGAGTAATATTGTTCTCCTGCTATGATGATGTGGTCAATTAGAGTGATTTCTAGAATCCGTGCAGCAGTCCGAATCCTGTCCGTGACATTCAGATCGGATATGCTGGGCTTCGGACTTTCGGACAGATGATTGTGAACAAGGATCATCCCGACCGCCTTGTTCTCCAGAGCAACCGAGAATATCTGCCGAAGGTCGATTGTCGTGCTTGTCCAACCGCCGCTCGAAAGCATCTTACAGGCAATCTGCTCGTTCCTCAACCCAACGAATATTCCCCACAGTTCCTCGTGGTCAATGTCCTTGAATCTGTCCTTCATCATTGTAGCAACGATGGACGGATTAGAAAGTATCTTGGTCTCCATGATTAATCGGTTATTTGTATGTAATAGTCGAGTTCATCCCCTTTCAGGTTGTTGAAAATCCACTCGTCCAACTTATAGAACAGGTCGGTATAAAGCCGTGAGAATTCGTCATTGACTTGATACCACCTCCAGCATTTCCAGTTCAACACCATAGCCAGTTCGGTGATGTACTTGTAGTTGTTCTTCCAACTGCGGAAGGCATTCTCGTAAGTGGACTTGATGCCGTTCACTCCGAACTTGTCCGCTATGCTGAAATCCATGTAGAAGGTCGTGATCGGCTTGTAGCCGGTCTGTTCTTCGATTGTCCAGTTCTCCAATACGATACCCATGATATTACTATTTGATGATTGTGATTTCCTGTGCTATGATTTCGTCTCTGATTTGTTCACTGCCGTTTCCGTCCACATACCGATGCTGACGGATTCGGCCGATTACGAGAACATTCTGTCCACGGTTGATATTATCAATCGTCTCCTGTGAGATTCCTTCTCCCTTGAATCCTCTGACGGTGAACCATGTGTTATCACAATCTTTTGATAACACATGTTATCCAAAGACAATTGTTATCAAATCTTGACATAAACCGGTGTCCTCTGCATGGTTTTCAGCTTGTTGTGCCCAGCAGTGTTAAGGACTTAGATAACAAGCTATTCTTGAGGTGCACTGC